>Ga0100393_10003426_pt1 | contig 14946 bp, 13 predicted proteins | sample CryGeymeta201517_FD_81546 | JGI IMG/M metagenome (GOLD analysis project Ga0100393, IMG submission 81546) | Groundwater microbial communities from Crystal Geyser aquifers in Utah, USA - Crystal Geyser metaG 2015-17 | ecosystem: Environmental > Aquatic > Deep subsurface > Groundwater | place... | reverse complement strand
TTTACCAAGCCTTCAAGGCCCTTGACGTCTTCCGGGGCCGGATTGAAGCTGTGCAGCAGGTTGCGTTTGCATTCCACCACCCGGTCGAGTTCGTGCATATTTAACTCAAAGGCCGCCTTGCGCTCTTCTTTCAGCAGCTCAAGGAGAGAATTGAGTTGATCTTGAACCTGTTCGACAGTCATCAGGATTTCTCCTCTACCAGAAATTTCAGCAAACTGGATGCGACTTTTTCAAGATCGGGGCGATATTCTCCGGCCGCAATCTGGGCCTTAAGCGCCTGAATGCGTTCGGCTCGCGGGCTTGTCACTGTTGCCGAGACCTGCTGCGGCTTGCCGACATTTTGCAGCACTTCCGAAAATTGAACACTGTCACCTCGGGAGCTGTTGCCCGTCGGTGCCGAAGGCGAAGTTTTGCTCCCGCTGCGGATATTTGTGAGTGGGGCCGGGCCCTTGCCACCAAAAATTCCATCGACCATAACGTCCTCCCTTTACTGCCTATTTTCGGCCGCGTTAGCGGCGAAGGTGTCGAGTTTTTCCATAACTGCGGCGTAGGTTTGATGGGAAATTTCCGGTAACTGGCCACCGAAAACCGCCGCTGCATCTTGGAAGCCTTTTTCAATCGCATCTTTGATCTGGGTTAATTTTGTCGGATCAGCTCCAAAGGCATTGAGAGCAAAATCCACAATGCGCTGTGACGTTTTTTCAACCCCGAAATAACCCTTTTCACCAATCAGTTCTTGCGCAGCCTCGGGAGCTAAGCTGCCCAGCTCAATTTCACCGGCATCGGTGGTAATTTTACTCGTCACCCCCTGATCTTCCAGAGTTTTGATCACCAGTTGTTTCAGCAACTGATAGGGCGACCCCACCTCAACGCCGGCCAGCTTACCGTAAACCCCCTTGGCCTGGCTGCGATCGATGTTAACCTGATCTTGCCGAGCCGACAATTTTTCATGCGACTCTTTTTCAAGTTTCCGATAAAGATCCTGGGGGTTTATCTGTCTGCCCCCGGTTTTTTGAGTTGCTGCAATTCTGTCAGTCATGGGTCTCTCCATCCGTGAGAAAAAGCAGCATTCCTGAATAACCTTGAGAGGTTTGTGCCGCGCCCTAGATCTGTTATCGGCACCCGGAGCGACGAACTTTAGGTTTTTTTCTCATTGGTTGAGGGTGTCGCGGGATGGTTAGGGATAAGTTAATGCGCATCTCTGAGGTTTTAAAAATCTGGCAAGTGTGGATCTTCAGAGAAATCCCCCCTTTTTTCTCCTTACAAAAATTAAACAAAAACATAACCAAGGGCTCATTGAAAACTAAGAATTGACCGGTAATCTCCCGCCAACTTTAGTCGCCGACAATATCGTATTGTTATGCGGCTTGATTTCAAACAGGTTCAAATCCTAAGGAGGAAAAGTCAATGGTTCCAGAAATGTTCAAACTCCGAAAAGCTCGTTCCCAAAAAACGGCTTCCTTGCTCATGACTTGTACCCTAATAGTTTTTCTGGTGTCGTTATTGTCAGGTTGCGGCGGTGGCGGCGGTGGTGCCACCACTCCAGTTGATGGCGGTGCCACCACTCCAGCTGATGGCGGTGCCACCACTCCAGCTGATGGCGGTGCCAAGCCCGTTTTGACCCTGGCCGGGGATATCGCCACCGATACCACTCTGACTGCGGATACGGTCTGGGAGTTGGACGGTTTGGTGGTGGTAAAGAATAACGCGACCCTTACAGTCGAGCCCGGCACCACAATCATCGGCAAGAGTGGCACCGGCGTCAACACCAGCTACCTGGTGATCGACAAGGACGCCCGGATCATTGCCGACGGCACCGCCGGTCAGCCCATCATTTTCACCTCAAAAACTGCTTACGACGGCGGCGTTGAAGCTCCGGGCCAGTGGGGTGGCCTGACCATCATCGGCAATGCTGCCGATGTCGGCGTTGCTGCCGGTTCGGGACAGGTTAAGCCCTATGAAGTTAATAGTGCCTTTGTTGCCGGCAACACGGACGCTGCGGACAATTCCGGCATTCTGCGTTACGTCCAGATCCTCAACTCCGGCATCACCATGGAGCAGGATAAGGAGATCAATGGCCTGTCCATGGTCGGGGTCGGCAGCGGCACCGTCGTTGATCACGTCACCGTGAAGCGCAGTGATGACGACTGTATCGAGATCTGGGGCGGCACGGTCAACGTGGATAACGCCACGGTTGAATACTGTACCGACGATCAGTTCGATATCGACGACGGCTACTCGGGCACGGTGACCAACCTGACCATCAATCAACACACGGCCGGTAATGCCGGGATTGAAATGTCCGGTAGTACGGCAGCGACCTTCATCGGAATGACGCTGACCCAGGACTACTCGGACAAGGAAGGGGCTATCTACTTCAAGAAGGACGGCATCGGCGGTCATTTCGAGAACTGCCAGATCATCGACAATGTCGACGATCCCGCATACGGAACCATCTACTCCGAGGGTGCTGCCGACGTGGCAAACACCTCCTTTACCGGGGTCAGCATCACCAGCCCCAATATTGCCACCAACTTTGTTGATGCAACGGCCGGCGGCAGCGCCACCGCCATCAAAGCTGCCTTCGATGCCGATGCAACGAATGTTGAGAATTAACGGAATATCTCTGAATGTACGTAAGGGAAGACAGTTGCCGGCGCCTGTTGTGCCGGCAACTGTCTTCTGCCTATTCAACTCACACCATTTGACGGTGAAAGAATGTTTAAACAAGTAAAAAAATGCTCCCTGTTTATAGCCTTGCTGCTGACCCTGTTTTTGCCCGGTTTAGGGCAGGCACAAAATGATGATGCGATAGTAACAGCCATTATGGAAATGCGGGCGGATATTGAGTCCCTCTACACCCAGATCGATCAGAATACGGACAATTATAAAGCGCAGATGAAATCAATGGCCTTGCAGATTGCCGACGCGCAAGCGCAGATCAATCGGAAGAAAACCTCGATTAAATTGGCCGAGATTGACCTTGAGAAGATCAACACGCAGATTGCCGATTCGGCATCGGGATCTATTGATTTGCTTCCTCTGCTCAAAGAAGGCTTCCTCTTGCAGGAAAAGACCATTAAATCCGGTATTCCCTTCAAGGTTGAAGAACGTGTGGCCGCTGTCGAGAATATACGAAATGACTTGCAGGCAGAACGGATTACGCCCGAACGCGCACTGGCGCAGCTTTGGGCATCCTACGGCGACAATCTCAGGATGACCAAGGAAATCGGCCTGTTCAAACAAACAATCTCACTGGAAGGTCAGGACACTCAGGCAGAGATCGCCAAGCTGGGCACGGTGATGCTTTTCTTTGCCGTCCCCGACAACCGGGTGGGCTATGTCACCCGGGACGGTAGCGATTATAGCTATCAGATAGCCACAGATCAAAAGGTTCGGGAGCAGATTGTGCTGCTTTTTGATTCACTCAACAAGCAGATCAGAACAGGGCTCTTTACCTTGCCGAATGCTCTGGTATTGCAGGGAGGGAAATCATGAAAAAACGGTTCATTCTGCTGGTCTTTCTCGCCTTTCTCCCTTTTGTGACGACAACTTACGCCGTTGATCTTAACGATGCTTACAAGAAGGAATATGCCTTTCTTAAAGCTCAGAAAGATGCACTGTCCCAACGGTTGATAACCGAAGAAAAACAACAGAACGCGGAATTGCGACAGGCTGGGCAGAGGGTTCAAAAACTTCTAAATGAAACTGTGGCTCTTGCCAAACAGCAGAAAAATATTGAGGACGATATCGAACAGGCCCGCGAGCGCTTGCGTGACACAACCAGCAATAAAGAAATCATCGGCAGCGTCGTCACTCAGGCCAGTGCTGACCTTCGTGGCTACGGAATTCCCCTTGATGCCCAGGCTAACTCGCCGGTTGCCGGGATGCAGCAGGCATTCCAGGAGGCGGCCAGGTTGTACCAGGAGTTTTCCTCAATACAGGTTACTGAGGGTGCTTTTTTTCTGCCCAATGGTGCGCAGATTTCTGGAGAGATCCTTCGCGTTGGCGGAATCGCTGCCTACGGCATTTCCACCAAGGCTGCCGGTGCCATAGTCCCGGCCGGTGACGGCGAATACAAGCTTCTGGCTAGCCCAGGGAGCGAGGATGATGCACGGGCTCTTTACGAGAACCAATCCCCGGACTCCCTGGATATCTTCGTCTATGAAAACCTGGATAAGGCAGTCGAGATTCAGCAACAAAAGAACCTGCGGGATACCATCGAGAGTGGCGGTTTTATTGGTTATATCATTCTGGGGCTTGGTGCTTTTGGTGGCCTGCTGCTTCTGGCCAGATTTTTCTTCCTTCTCAGGGCCGGCAGTAATGTGAAGATGATTACACGTATCGTCTACGACAAACTGCAAACCGGTAGCGGTGAAGAAGCTTACGACGCTATTCAGAAATACAAGGGCTCCATCGCCAGGGTGATTCGTGCCACCTTGAGAAATATCACCAGAGATCGTGAGCATATCGAAGATATCATTACGGAAAATATCCTCAACGAAAATCGCTCGTTGGATCGCTTTAGCAACTTTATCCTGGTCGTTGCTGCCGCTTCACCCCTCCTTGGGCTGCTGGGAACTGTGACCGGCATGATCCAGACATTCGATATTATAACGGTCTATGGAACCGGCGACCCGAAACTGCTGAGCAGTGGTATTTCCGAAGCCTTGGTCACTACCATGCTCGGACTTATTATTGCGATTCCACTGCTTTTACTCGGCAATCTTTCCCGTGGTTGGGCGGATAGCATCAAAGACTCCATGGAGCAAAGTGCTCTCCATGTCGTGAACCTGTTCGAAAAGTATCAGAAAAATGATTGAAACTATTGGTAACTATCTGACTGTCTTCATAGAGTTCATGCATGGTGGCGGGATGGCCATGTGGGTTCTTTTTGTGCTGAATTTGCTGCTTTGGTATGGGTTGGGTCACCGAGGTGCCATTTTGAAGCGGAAATCATTACACAATGTCAGGCGGTTGGTTGAAAAGCATGAGAAAGACGGCGGCGCACGAAAGAGAACCGGACTGCTAGATTTGGCCATCGCCGACGCACTTCAGGCGGCTGCGGAAGCAAGGGAAATAGGCAAAAACCCGCGCAAATTTGTGATTGACGCTCTGGCTCCCTATCTGATGAAGATCAAGAAGCACTCTATTCTTGTAAGAACGATTGTCGTCATTGCTCCGTTGATCGGCCTTCTTGGAACTGTATCCGGCATGATAGAGACTTTTGAGGCGCTTGAAACCAGTGCTATGTTTTCCCAGGGAGTCAGTATCTCCGGGGGGATATCTAAAGCTCTATTTACCACTGAACTTGGTTTGGTGGTGGCGGTTCCAGGAATGATCATCGGACGGATTCTCGACCGAAAAGCCCACACTTTTGCTCTCGAATTCGGTCAAATCTCAGACATCATCTGCACCAAGGAAGCAACCTATGAAATTTCGTAGAAACGAACCGCGCGTAGATAACATCGATGTGTCCCCTCTGATCGACATGGTCTTTATCCTGTTGATCTTCTTCATGGTGACCACCACTTTTGTTAAGGACATGAAGCTCGATCTGAACCGGCCCAGCGCGGCCTCGGCTTCCATGATCAAGGACAAGATTATTCGAGTTTACATCGATCAGGATCGTGAAATTTACATCGATAATCAACCTGTAAAGGTCTGGGCTCTACAGAGCAAGCTTCGAGAGCTGCTGAGAAACACGACTCAAAAAAACATTCTTGTGGTGACGGACAGTGAAATCCCGGTTGCGACTCTCATCGATGTCGTCGACGAGTGCAAAATGAGTGGAGCTGAAGATGTTGCAGTTTCAACCAGCAAGGAAATGGGGTGAGCTTTATGAATAAAAATAGGAACCAACCGATAACCGAAGGTTTTAGCGGGTTTTTTTCCATGTTGATTGGGGGCGCCCTGATGGTCATCCTGGTCGTCTCGTTCAACAATGGCATGCTGGAAAAAGAAGTTGCCGTGAGAAAAGACACCCGCATCACCGCGCTAACGCGCCAGGGAAAAAAAATCACACCGAAGGCTGCCCCACAAAAGACCACCTCGCCGAAAAGGGAAATGGTCAAGGCGGAGGCTCCAGACATGGGCGCTATTATTGGTGATATTGCCATGGACATCCCCGAGCTGGCCCTGGCCAATGTCGTTGGGGACTCCAGGGAATTGCTCGATGAAATCGCCTCTGATGCGACTATGACGGAGGCGACTGTGGATAGCAAGCCCAAGGTCATCAATCGTCCCACCATGCAATTCCCGGCCAGTGCCGCCAAGGAGGGAATTGAAGGGTTTGTCGTGGTCAACCTGCTAATCGCCGAGGATGGTCGGGTAGAGGTGGTGAAAATTCTCGAGTCTCAACCCCAGGGAGTTTTCGATCGTACTGTGTTGAGTGGAATCCGCAACTGGACTTTTACCCCCGCAACCTATAAGGGCAGGCCGGTCAAAATCTGGGCGAGACAGAAGGTCAGCTTCAGCAGCTAAATCCCTCCGGAAATCCCTACCCAACCATGCCTCTCACCTCCCTGCGGCACCCTTTTTTGCAAGGATCGGGTGCCGCTTGCAACTGGTGATGTTGCGGATCTTTCCCCAACAAAGAAGGAATTGATGATGAAAAAAATGCTCATAATAATCGCCCTGTTGGTGGGGTTGGCAGGCAAAATTCTGGCTGCGGAGGACTTGCCGGACGATTCCGTCGATCATCTGAGCCTGGCAACCATGATGGTCTACGACGCTAAGTATGATCGGGCAAGAGACGAACTCAACCTGGTCGATCAGAAAAAATCGGATTTTGACCCAGCGCGTTATTTCACCATTAAAGGTGTGCTGGCTTCAAAAATTCACAATGATCAAAGTGCCATTGAAAACTTTCTGAAGGCGATTGAGGCAACCAGAGCCAAGGATTTTTCGGCACCGAACGCACGGCAAAATCGTCAATATCTTTTCTCTGTCGGTCGGGGTGAAAAAAAAGAACAAATTCCCAAAATCGACGGAGCCAAGGTGAAGCAAGAGAAAATGGAAAAGCTGTATATCTATCTCTCTCAATCTTATTACCACCTGGGCGAATATGCTAAAACCGTTGAATCTCTGGATCTGGCAGGGAGTCGAGGCCGGAACCGACCAACATTGTTTTTGCTTCGCGCCGAATGCTACTGGAAGATCAAAGACACTCACCGGGCGATTGATACCTTAAATCGCGGGACGACCCTCTTTCCCGAAGATCCCACCTTATGGCAACAGAAGACCCGGTATTTTTCTGAACTCAAGCTGTACCAGGCCGCGATTGAAAGTGCAAAAAAAACCATGGTCATGAGCGGGGTGGGTGAAACCGATTTCATTTTTCTGGCCCAGCTGTATGCCCAGGCGCATCGCTGGGATGAGGCCATTCATCTGTTGGAAAAAATCCAGGCCCGTTTTCCCGCCAGCGCCAGCATACCTATGTTGCTGGGCCAGTTTTATCTGAAGAAGGGCATGCCCTACACCACGGCTTCTTTCTTTCAGGCCGGTGCTTACCGTGATGGGAAATACCTCCAGGATGCCGTCGAGATGATGCGACGAATCAAAGCTTACCCCCGGTCAATTTTTCTGAACAGTCTGATGACCGACAAGATTGAAAAGCTGAGGCAGAAGGTCGCGATTTTCCTGGATCTTGGCGAGTACGAAAAGGTGATTGGTTTGAAAGACGGATTGGAAAGATACAATATTCTCGATGACGATTCTATGCGTTATGCCTTTGCCTATGCGTCTTTCATGGCCAAGGATTATGCGGCCGCCGAGGAGTATCTTGGCCTGATCAACGACCAGGATCTGTTCATGAAAGGGACAGTGATTCGCAACAATATTGAAAGATGTCGCATTGACAGTCTGGAGTGTCTCTAGATGAGAATATTCGTGAGTTTTGGATTTTTGGCTATTTTGTTGTTTCCCGTCTTGCTGTTAGCCAAGGATTTCGGCAGTGTCAGTATCCTCGCCTTTGAAGACGGCAACCCCCTTTCACGCGCTGAGGTCGTGATCGACGGGGGTCATACCTATTTTACGGACGCTGAGGGTGGCGTGAAACTGCCCTTGCCCGTTGGCACCCATTGGTTGGAAATTCTCGGCAAAGATCTCGCCGGCTTGAACCTGGGATATTTCAAGAAGAAAATTGAAATTAAAAACAGCAAGGACACGCAGGTGATTGTCACCTTTTCCTCCGGCGAGGATGACTTGATCGATATCGATACTCCTCTAGAAGGAAAAAGGGTGCAAACCCTCCGACCTTCGGGTACCGGTTGGCTGACCGGTAGTGTCCTGTCGAGTGAAACCAGCCGCCCCATCGCCGCTGCCCGAATTTTTGTCAAGGGCACGGCAACCGACGCTCGTACCGATCAGGACGGCCGGTTTCGGGTCAAGGTGCCGGCTGACATCGAATTGACTATTTCTATTGTACATCCGGAGTTTGTTAGTAAAACGCTTAAAAAGATTCTCGTGGAGAAGGATCAGGAGATCGCGAAAGAGATCAGACTGAGTCCCGGCGGGGTAGAACTGGAAGAATTTGTAATTTTAGCACCGAATGTGCAGGGGAGCATCGCCAGCATTATTCATGAGGAGAAAAATGAGATTTCTATCGCCAATTTCGTCGGCGCTGACGAAATGGGAAAAAAAGGGGACAGTTCCGCAGCCGGAGCCTTAAGGAGGGTTACTGGCGTTACCCTGATCGATGGGAAAAATGTCTACGTAAGAGGGCTCGGAGATCGCTATTCCAATATCGAAATGAACTCTCTGCCCCTTCCCTCTCCCAATCCCCTGAAAAGATCTGTGCCTCTTGATATCTTTCCCGCCGGGGCGATCAGCTCCATGAAGGTGCAGAAAAGCAGTACTGCCGATATACCCGCGAGTTTCGGCGGGGGCTATATCGATATCCGGACCAAGGAAAAATCCCGCGACAAGTATTTAAAGGTCTCTATCGGTGCCAAGGGCAATACCACCACCGGCGAAGAGGTCAATAGCTATACCGGCTCTGATAATGACTGGCTCGGTTTCGATGACGGATACCGGGAGATTAACGCCGACATCCTGAGTATTTCCCAGGTCAGTGTCGGAAAAAGAGTTACCGGCCTGACCACGGACAATTTGAGCAGGGAACAGCTTTCCAGCCTGACCCAGGAGTTTGTCAACCGGAACTACGATGTGACGAGGGAAACTCAGCCCTTCGGCTACAATTTCGGACTGGAGGGAGCCCACTACCTGGATATCACCGCGGATCACCGGATGACGATCTTCGGATTTTACACCTATGAGAGGGACTCAAATTCCCGGACTGAGAACTACAATAAATACGATATGAACAAGGCAACCAGCAGTCTCTACCTGACTCCCAGCCAGTTCGGGACGATCGACAAGGCGGCCACCGAATATGTGCAAAACGCCATGGTCAATCTCGGTTACAGCTTCCGGGAGGCGTTCAGCCTGAAATACACCAAACTTTATACCCATAACGCCGATGACATCACCCTGGTGGCTGATGGCATCATGGGTTCCAACAATGAAAATTTTACCAAGCACTACCTCAACTGGGAAGAAAGAACCCTCGATGTCGACCAGCTCAGTGGATCCATGGACTACGAGCTTTTCGGCCAGGAAACCAATTTTCGCTTTGGCTTCGAGCTGGCCAGTGCCGAGCTTTACCAGCCGAATAATTTTCAATACTCCTTCCGTAACGAGGGCGTCCCTTTTCTTGACAACAAAATTTCCAACAATATTGCCAACAATCTTCAATCGACCGATGACATGCTGGCCCTTTACCTGCGGAACAAGTTTCACTACGACCTGTTCAGTCCGGACGACTTCGTGGACTTCGGCTACGCCATGAGTTCCAAGGAGCGGGTATCGCAGCAAAACAAGTTTTTTTTGAATAAACAGGGAGCCAACTCAATCGTCAATGATCGCGATATGACCGGTTCTATCGAAAGTATCTATGACACCTATGTACGATCCGATCTGCCCTATGACCAGCGAAGTCTGGTCGTCGGGCAGCTATTTAAGCCAGCGGATTACTATGATGCAGAAGTAGACGAGACATCTCTATACCTGAATACCTTCAGCAAGCCTACCAAGAATGTAGAAGTGCTTCTGGGAGCGCGCTATGTGGATTTTTCCCAGGTTGTTTATCAGTATGTCGAGGATCGCAATAATCCTGATTTCAGCCTGCGGCGCCTGATTACCAGAGTTCCGGAAGAACTCAGTACCACGGGCATCTATCCGAGCCTGGGGGTTAAATACAACTACACGGATCGAGATGTCTTCGACCTGGCCATCTCCCAGACCTATATTGTTCCAGACTTGCGTGAGTTTACCAGCGGTGAATATTTTCACCCCTATGAGGTCGCTACAATTGTCGGCAATCCCGACTTAATCAATACCGATATCTATAGCTTTGACTTCAAGTACGGGCACTATTTCTCTGATGTTGAGTATGTTAAAGGAGGAGTTTTTTACAAATATCTCGACAAGCCGATTGAGGATGTTCAGCTGCGTTCATCGTCGTTGCCCATCTATTCATTCGACAACGCCGATATGGCTACGATTTCTGGTGTTGAGGTCGACGGTCGTAAGGGTCTTGCTTTTGTCAGTGACAGATTGAGTGAATTCTATCTCGCTGGTAATCTGTCTTTTATTCAGTCTGAAGTGACGCTGCGCCCGGAACAGGAAAGTCTTTACTCCAGTAACAAGCGTGATCTTCAAGGATTGTCACCCTTTGTTATCAACCTGACCCTTGGCTACGAAATTAAAGGAAGAAGTCTCGCCCTTTCTTACAATAAGATGGGCAAACGCCTCAGAAAAGTCGGTATGATCGATGACGGCGACACCTACCCTGACCACTACGAAGATCCGGCCGCCATTCTAGACCTGGTCTGGATCGAAAAGTTCCGCAGTGGTCTCAGCTTTAAATTCAAGATCGGCAATGTTTTGCAGGAGAAAACCCTCTGGACCCAGGGTGGGCGGGTGACGCGAAGCTTTAAAGACCCCATGACTTTCAGTGTAGGTTTGTCGTACCGGATGTGAACTCGTCATTCACCAGATCCCCTGAAAAGTTGACGACTCCCAGGGCGTCGTAAATTCCGATAAATTTCTGAGATTCTGAGCGCAGCGATCAGCTGTATTAAAAATCGAGTCACCAATTCTGCTCGGATGTCCGCGCCGAATCAAGTTGCGGATGAAATTTATGGTAATTCCGCTCCTGTTTTGGCTATGATGGTGCGGGCTTGAGGTGGCAAAGCGTAAATTCCCAGAAAACGAGAGCTCCTCGCCATCAGTGTGAGCGCAGCCCTGCCCGCTCACTGCATTCCATCGCTACAAAACTCGGTTGTCTAAGGTTTTGAGATGAAAATTATCGTTGCGCCCGATTCCTTCAAGGAAAGTCTCACCTCGCTGGAGGTCGCGACCCAGATTGAGGCGGGTTTCCGGGAGATTTTTCCCGCAGCGGAGTATCTCAAGCTGCCGGTTGCCGATGGCGGTGAAGGAACGGTCGCCGCATTGGTGGCCGCAACCGGTGGCGAGTTGCGCACAGCCAGGGTGCACGACCCCCTGGGAAAGCCGGTAAGCGCCGTTTACGGAATTTGTGGCGATGGCCGTACCGCCGTGATCGAAATGGCGGCAGCCAGTGGCTTAAGCCTGGTGCCGCCCCACTGTCGCAATCCCCTGTTAACCAGCAGCTTTGGCAGCGGCGAACTCATTCGCCAGGTGCTGGATGATGATGTGCGCCGCATGATCATCGGCATTGGCGGCAGTGCCACCAACGACGCCGGGGCAGGAATGCTCCAGGCTCTAGGTGTGCAATTGCGGGACGAAGCAGGCAGGGAAATCGGGGCAGGGGGTGGCGCCTTGGGGCGCTTGGCAAAAATAGAGATGAGCGGCCTCGACCCGCGGCTGGTCGCTTGTCACATTGAAGTTGCCTGTGATGTCAATAACCCCCTGACGGGACTTCGTGGCGCGTCGGTGGTCTTCGGCCCGCAAAAGGGTGCGAACCCGGCCATGATTCAAACCCTGGAGGCCAACCTGAGCCACTTTGCGCGTTTGATTGAAAGGGATCTGGGTTGTCGGATCGCCGAGGTGCCGGGTGCTGGAGCCGCCGGTGGCATGGGCGCTGCTTTACTGGCTTTTTTGAACGCCCAGCTGCGACCGGGGGTAGAAATCGTCATCGAGGCGATTCACCTGAAAGACGTCTTGATGGGCGCGGATCTGGTCATTACCGGCGAAGGGCAAATCGACGGCCAAAGCCTGAACGGCAAAACGCCCGTCGGCATCGCCAAGGTCGCCCAGCAGCAAGGAATTCCGGTGATTGCCCTGGCCGGCAGCTTGGGGGACAACGCCGAAGCCGTGCTCGCCTGCGGCATCAATGCGCTTTTCTCGGTGGTTCGCGGGCCCTGTTCGATGGAAGAAGCCCTGATTAACGCGGCCCAGAATGTTCGCCGGACATCCCGGCAAATTGCCGCGCTGCTGCGGCTGGGGGGAATTTAAGGCCCTGGGCGCTTATCGCGCCACAGAATCCCTTTTTAACCGGGCTTGAGACACATATCCTTGGGGCAGAAACTGGTGCATCAGCTCTTTGAAGCGCGCATTGTGACTGGGTTCAAGCAGGTGTACCAGTTCGTGAACCAGCACATATTCCACACAGGCAAAAGGCTTCTTCGCCAATTCCAGGTTCAGCCAGATCCGCCGTGCCCGAATGTTGCATGATCCCCAGCGGGTTTTCATCTTCTTGACGCCCCAGGCGGCGACGTGAACCCCGATAACCGGCTGCCATCTGGCCAGCAGCGGGGGAATCCAGCTTTTGAGCTGCCGACGGTACCACTGATCCAGCAGCGCCGCCCGGCGCGCAAGATCCGTTGCCGGGCGGACATAAAGATCGAGACTTTGAGCGGTAAGTTCAACGCGGTTGGCCCCTTGGTGCTCAATAATGTTGAGACGATAGGCCTGGCCGAGAAAATCCAGGGTCTCCCCGCTGATCATTTGTCGGGGGCGCGGTTGTGGGCGGGCGATAATTTCAGCCTGTTTGGCTTTAATCCAGTCAAATTTCGCCATCACCAGCTGGCGTACCGCCTGATCGTCGACCCGCAAGGGCACCGTCACCCGCACCTGCCCCTGGGGGGCAAGAATCCGCAGGTGCAAGTTCTTAATTCTTTTGCGCACAACCTCTACCCGCAGGCCATCGATTTCAAGCTGACGGCTTGCAGGTGCAGCAGCGCGGCCGAGGTTCAACCCCCTACTCGACGGTGACACTTTTGGCCAGATTGCGTGGTTGGTCTACGTCGGTGCCCTTGTAAACGGCGACATGGTAAGCCAGTAGCTGCATGGGAATAGAGGTGAGAATCGGCATGAGTTCATCGTCGGCCATAGGCAGACAGAAAAGATGTTCGCACTGCGCCTTCAGCTCGCAGCCCCGCCCGCTGGTGAACAGAATCACCCGACCTCCACGGGTGCGGACTTCCTCCATGTTGGAAATGACTTTGTCGAAAGTTGGGTTGTCGGGGGCCAGCACCACCACCGGCAACAGTTCATCGATGAGGGCAATGGGGCCGTGTTTCATTTCACCGGCCGGGTAGCCTTCGGCGTGAATGTAAGAAATTTCCTTGAGCTTCAGGGCTCCTTCCAGGGCAATGGGATACTGGTTACCGCGCCCCAGGTAGAGGAAATCCCGCGCTGCGGCCAGTTCGGGAGCCGCCTGCTCGATCTGGGGGTCAAGCTCCAGGCACTCTTCAATCAGACGTGGCAGGGTGAGCAAATTTGCAATCTTGGCGCGACACTCCTCGGCGCTTAAATTCTGCCGTACCCGACCCAGACGCAGGGCAAAAAGCAGTAAGGCCACCAGCTGGGTGGTGAATGCCTTGGTCGAAGCGACGCCGATTTCGGGCCCGGCGTGAGTGTAGATGACGCCGTCACTTTCGCGGGCGATGGAGGAATCGACAACGTTGCAGAGACTCACCACCAGCCCCTGCTTCCCCCGGGCCTCGCGCAGGGCGGCGAGGGTATCGGCCGTTTCGCCGCTCTGGCTGATGAGCAGGGTCAGGGTTTTACTCCCCACAATCGGGTCGCGATAACGGAATTCACTGGCAATATCGACTTCGACCGGAATGCGACAGAGCTTTTCCAGGTAAAATTTCCCCACCAGGGCCGCATGCCAACTGGTGCCGCAGGCAATGATGAAAATTTTATCGAGCCCGGCCAACTGCTGCGCATCAAGATTTAAACCTTCGAGATAGATGTCGCCCTCATCGCGCAGGCGACCGGCAATGGTGTCGGCAATGGCGCGGGGCTGTTCGTGAATTTCCTTGAGCATGAAATGCCGATAACCGCCCTTTTCCGCCATCAGCGGGCTCCAGGTAATGGTCTTTTCCTGCTTGATCAGGGGCTGCCCCGCCAGGCTGCTGTAACTGATGCCCGCGGGGGTGAAAATTACCAGTTCCCCATCTTCGAGAAACACCATCTGCCGGGTATGGGCCAGCATCGCCGGAATATCCGAGGCGACAAAAAACTCGTGTTCACCGCGCCCCACTACCAGGGGCGAACCCAGCTTGGCGGCAATCAGACAATCGGGCTCATTCTCACACAGCGCCGCAATGGCATAGGCGCCACGCACTTCGCGCAACGCCTGCCGCACTGCCTGTTCGAAGGCGGTGCCCTTTTTGTAATGTTCTTCAATCAGATGCGCAATGATTTCGGTATCGGTCTCCGAGGCAAACTGGTGCCCCTGAGCACGCAGTTGTTCTCTGAGTTCCAGATAATTTTCAATAATGCCATTGTGGACGACAATGATCGCCCCGGCTTTGTGGGGGTGGGCATTGGTTTCAGAAGGACGCCCGTGGGTCGCCCAGCGGGTATGGCCAATACCGCGCTGACCGGCAAGAGGGCTTTGCTGCAGGCGTTTTTCCAGATTGATCAGCTTGCCCTCGGCGCGCGCCACGCAGA
>Ga0100393_10003425_pt1 | contig 14948 bp, 11 predicted proteins | sample CryGeymeta201517_FD_81546 | JGI IMG/M metagenome (GOLD analysis project Ga0100393, IMG submission 81546) | Groundwater microbial communities from Crystal Geyser aquifers in Utah, USA - Crystal Geyser metaG 2015-17 | ecosystem: Environmental > Aquatic > Deep subsurface > Groundwater | place... | reverse complement strand
TGAGTGTGAAGTTGGTATTCTGCCCGGGACACGTACCCTCATGAACGCGTATGCTCTTGCGGCTGGATATAGTGCGGTCGCCAGTTTCGACGCGTACCCCGTCACTGGTGACGTCGAGGGCTGGTTAGCCAAGATTGGCATCCCCGCCATTACCGTAGAGCTAAAAGGTCGTCTCACTTCTGAATGGAATCAAAATCGTCCCGGCCTTGAAGCGATCTTTAGCGCCCTCACCACCTCCAGCACTACTAATGCACGTTAATCTGTTGCCGGTGAAGTGATTGTCGTTTCCACATAATACTTTCAAGGTAATAATGAATCAACCCTAAAGTAATAATGACTAAGAACACGTAGGTGGTGTGTGCGGTGGTGAGGCGAATCAAAAACGCCACCACAATACTAATCACCACCACCAACCCATAGATCGGCATGGGGATCCGGGCCAAGACCTGATACCATACATTATGTTTCGTGTCGCTATTTCGGTTATGTTCATGCATCGTATAGAATAAAAATGCGGTCACATCGTGAACAAACCGAATCGCAAAAAAGCCAAGAAATATATACCCTGCTACCACGAAAAAAAAGCTCACACCAAAAAGGGTGACGGTAGCCAGCACAAACCACCGAGCAAAAACCTGCTTTGTTTGGTAGGCATACCACAGGCCGAGTACCAAAAATGCGGCAAAGAGTGCGTCCGTTACGTACGGAATATATGGTCCCAGATAAGTCGGGAGTGCACTGGCTAGCAACGTTAGACTGTATACCAACGCTGAAAGCACAACCGCGATCCACGCCCAACCGTGATGGACATGATTGCGCGGTGCGCCGAGGAGAAGTGCAATCCCTGTTTGCTGTCGGACTACGTGGTACATCGTCAGTATTAAATACAAAATAATCACTACACCAGGTGACCAGGTGTAGAGTACGATCGTACTAATAATGATTATTGGCACGACATACACGAGGTGATTCCAGTAGTGAACAATGTAGGCTCGATCAAAAAAACCAAGATAACTCGCAATGATATGGGGAAGCTCAAAAAAAAGTAAGTAGAGCGGTAGTAGGAGTGAGCCAAGACCGAGATACGGCAGTAGCTGCTCGTTAAGCCAGAGCTGATCGAGCACATACACGATGCAGAGGAGGGGAATAATGAGATGGACACCAAGAAGCCACTGTCGGGGCAACCTGATCATACGTGACATTGTGCATATAGTATCACGGAATGCATCATCGCGCGGTAATTTGCAAAAAATAAAAAGTATGCTATAGTACCGACTGTCCGTGACAGGGGACTGACCGCCCGTTGTGGTGCCCTATTACACGGGGAATCAACACTGCACGAAGCGTAACTAATATTCCATATGCTCTCAAAACGAATTAAAGAAAACGCAATGAAGCCCGCGAGGCGACATGACACCGATACTGGTTCTCCAGAGGCACAAGTGGCGCTTCTTACCCGTCAAATTGAGGTCTTGTCTGCCCATCTGCGCAAACATAAAAAGGACTTCCACTCTCGACGTGGATTACTGCAAATGGTAGCAAACCGTCGAAAACACCTTAATTATCTTAAGCGAAAAAACCAAACCGCCTACGAGGCACTCATTGGAACACTTGACCTCAAACGATAATTGTCAACGCCGCCCATCCTTGGAGCGGCGTTTGTTTTACCGTATACTCAAGCTGGAGTATTTTTATAATGTAACGCAGATAAGATATGGCGGTGATTAAACACCCAGATCAACGAGTGGCGATTTTAATTGATACCCAAAACCTCTACCACAGTGGAAAAAATCTTTATAAAGCAAAAGTTAATTTTGGCGCAGTCGTCAAAACTGCTCTTGGTGGCAGAAAGCTCATACGGGCTGTCTCCTACGTGGTCAATACAGAAAGTGGTGAGGAGGGAGCTTTCTTTGAAGCACTTGAGAAAGTTGGTATTGAAATCAAAACAAAAGATCTACAAATTTTCTATGGTGGAGCAAAGAAAGCTGATTGGGACGTTGGTATGGCAGTTGACGCTATTAAGCTCGCTCACAAGGTTGATGCGATCGTGCTCGTTACCGGTGACGGGGACTTCATTCCCCTGGTTGAGTATGTTAAAAGCCAGGGCTGCCAAGTAGAGGCGATTACCTTTGGACGATCCGCCTCGTCAAAATTACGCGAGACGGTCGATGACTTCATTGACATGGATCAAACACCACACGAATTCTTAATTGGATTTAAACCGCAACGTAAGCGCCTCGATAGTCGCGGGCCACTAAAGCGTACCCTAAAAAAGGTGGTTGGTACTGATACCGATAATCTCGCCTAACAGTAACGCCTACGCAGTCATACACAGAGAGACCACTCGCTTCACTTTGTGAAGCGAGTGGTCTTTGGTATGCTCATACTATTAATCGGTGATAATCACCCTTGCCAATGACTCATGCTGGAGTGCATTTGCTAGTGGTGGTTATGTAGTACATGAAACATGCAAACACAGACGTATTCACTCAGTATTGCTGGCAAAACCATTCACGCCGAATTCACAGACCTCACACCCCACACCAATGGTTCTGTACTCATGAAGATGGGTGACACTGCGGTACTCATCACCACTGTCATGGGGAGGGAACAAAAAGATAATCTTGACTACTTACCGTTATCAGTAGAATTCGAAGAACGTTTCTATGCTGCCGGACAAATCCTTGGTAGCCGATTCCATCGACGCGAGGGGCGACCCAGCGACGAAGCAGTACTCTCTGCTCGGATTATCGACCGCACCATTCGACCGCTGTTCGATCAAAGATTACGACGGGAGGTGCAGGTGGTCGCAACCGTACTGGCTATGGGGGAAGACGATCCTGATGTACTCGCTGTCATCGGTACATCGCTGGCGCTGGGGGTATCAGACATTCCATGGCAGGGGCCAGTCGGCGCAGTGCGGATTGCTCGTCATAAAACGACTGAGGAAATCGTAATCAACCCCACCTACCAGGAGCGAGCTGATCGGCATTTGAATTTTGAAGTACTCGTATGTGGAAAAGGCGGTCTTATCAATATGATTGAAACTGCTGCTGACGAAGTGAGTGAAGAGGATATGGTAGACATCCTCGATGCCGCTACGCACCTACACCAACAAATTGAACAATTCCAACTGACCATTATTGCTGAGCGGGGAGCAACAAAGCAATCTATTGTTCCAGCAGATGTGCCGAATGAGTTAGAACAATATTTTGCAGATACGTACGCCACTCGGCTAGTGGAGACAATCTTTTCTGGCCGCACTGGTAAGTCCCACATCACCAGCCTAAAAGAGGACTGGACCAAAACAGTTGCTGATACCTATCCACACTACAAACCAATTGCTGACAGTTACTTTGATACCCAGGTCAATATCGTGCTTCACCAGGGAGCCTTGGCGCACGAGCGACGAGCAGACGGTCGAGGATTTGATGAGGTACGCCCTTTATTTGCAAAAGCGGGTGGCATTTCAGCTGCCATCCATGGCAGTGGCATATTTTATCGGGGCGAAACCCGTATATTTACCGCTCTGACCCTCGGCGGCCGGGACGCCGCGGAACACATCGATACCATTGAGCTACCTGATACCACAAAACACTTCATGCACCACTACAATTTTCCACCATTCTCGGTTGGAGAAATTGGTAAAGTGGGAGGATTTAATCGGCGAATGATCGGGCATGGCAATCTGGCTGAAAGAGCACTCAGACCAGTGATACCCAATCAATCAGACTTTCCCTATACCATTCGCCTGGTCTCAGAAACACTCTCGAGTAATGGTTCTAGTTCCATGGGATCAGTGTGTGCGAGTACGATAGCCCTGATGGACGGCGGTGTACCAATCACAAAACCCGTGGCCGGTGTTGCTACCGGCGTGATGCTCGATAGCGAGCGCCATAGTATACTCACCGACATTCAAGGACCCGAGGATGAATATGGCGATATGGACCTAAAGGTGGCCGGAACCAGAGATGGGATTACCGCTATGCAGATGGACGTCAAGGTGACAGGAGTGTCCGTGACGATCTTGGCTGAAGCACTGATGAAGGCGAAACTCGCCCGACTACATATTATTGACACGATTTGCTCTGTCATCGCCGAACCGCGCGCGGCAATCTCGCCACGAGCTCCACACGTTGCAACACTTACCATCAAGCCCGAGCAGATTGGCCATGTAATTGGTGGGGGAGGGAAAACCATCAAACACATTAAAGACACTAGCGGCGTACACGACATTACCGTGGAAGACGATGGTTCCGTGTTTATCGTTGGAACCAAAATTGCTACTGACCGCGCTGCGGCTGCGATCAAAACGCTTACCAAAGTATTTACTGTAGGCGATGAAGTAACCGCAACGATTACAAGAGTAGCCTCATTTGGGGCCTTCGCTGCCCTCGATGAACACCATGAGGGTCTCATTCACATTTCAGAAATCGCCACCTGGCGACTACCATCATTAGCTGGAGTGATCACACCGGGTGAGACAGTGCGAGTCCGTATCAGTAAAATAGAAGATGGAAAGATTGGTCTATCAATTAAACAAGTAGACCCCGACTTTGTGGTCAGAAAAGGATTTACTCCACCACCAACAGACCGATAAATTATTAACGTCCCTAAAAACAAAGGGCGCAAAACATGCGATACTAGTAGCATAATGCCGACACTATCCGTCACAACAAAAAAACCGGCTATGGTTGTACGCACGTTTGCAGCCGATCTTGAGCGAGTCCGTAGCGAGCAAGCACATCCCTCAGCGCCACCCGTACTGCACACCACTCCAGTACCAAAAATTGGTCTTCGACACAACGGCCGGTCGACCCATCGCCAGCAGGGAAAAGCAGTTGTAAGCCAGGCTCAAGTATCAACCCCGCCACCGATAACAACCCCACAAACCATAAAACTGAAAAAACCAGAGCCAATTCCAAAACCAATCATTGTTACTCCCACAAAATCAGCAAGTACCATCGTTCAACCTACCGCTCCGCTCACTGCACTACCAAACCCATCACCCCGATCGTCTCTGCCAGCCTCACCAGTTATCCCACTCCATACGCTACCAGAAAGCAACACGACCGTGAGGATGGGAGATGATTCGACCAATGAACAGGCGACAATCATTACTGACACAAAGCACAAACGCTTTAAAGCAAGTTCTTCAATTTGGAACGCGCTTGAAACCTGGTGGCGCGGTATTCGTCGCAAAAAATCACACACTGCCTCTGATCAAGTGGCTCTTCCAGCTGCGAGCGCGCGACAGAGCGTGATTAAACGTGCCACTACCTTAAGTGGCACAACGGCAACTGCCCGAGACACCACCCTCACCAAGCGGGTGCAAAACCGACCACACGAAAACACACCACTACCATCAATCTCAACCGTTAATCCAGTTCCCGAACAAACACCAGAAATACCACATCAAAGAGTGACTTGGACGGCTAATACTGAACCGAGTTTCCCACTCTTGGGGACAGATACTATTGCATCGCCCACAGAAGAACCCACACCCTCGCCTGTTGTCGTTGTGTATAAACAATTTGCACGCCCCACCCCTCCTTCAGTACAGGCTCCTACTCCACAATCACCAGTCATTGTTGTACCACGCACTACTTATGTACCACCAGACCCAGACGCTGATAAGCGGTGGGGTGTAGCTGCCACTGAACCAGCTACTCCAGTCGACATGACGTTAATCGCGGCAGAAATCGAACAAATTGAACACACACTGCCAGGAGCACAGCCCATAACCGCTTCAGTTTCAGTTGCGACACGGGCTCCTACTCAATCAGAACCACAAAAAGCCACGCTCCCGTCTGTCCCGCAGATCACACCCCGTCCGGTGGTTGTCACAAACTCGTTGACACGAGTGGACCAAACGCAAGATAGTGTCCCACTACCCACACCTGAGGTAGCGAGCGAGGTTGTCACCCCCACTGTTCCTACCGATCACGCGACACAAACAGAACCAATCCCTCCAGAAAAGCCACCTGCAACTCAACTGGAAGTCGGTTCCGCTGCCCAAGTAGACACTCCACCTGTACTACCTGCCTATACCAAGCGCCTGAAACGCACTCCGTCGGTCCCTTCTCTCATTCATCGAGTACGAGCGCTAATCCTACAAGGCGATACCAATATCCTCACGCTGATAATTGTTGGAGTAGTCGTTGGCGTTAGTGTCCTAGGGGTTGGTATATGGTTGCTAATACGGGCCCTGATCGGGTAACTAATCTGCTCATAATCATAAAGAAGATACGGTATACTTACTTCTATATGAATACACCACACGCTGCCGCTCAGCTAGTAGTCGAAAGAGACGAACTCACGAAAGAATTAGCCACCGTAGCAATCTACAATAGCGTTACCGACGAGTGGACTGCTATTCCTGATCCAGCCGATAATGGTAACGCTGATGATAATGTTGAGGCTGACAGCGTCGAAGATTGGAACACCAGGCGAGCGATCGTTGCAAACTTACATACCCGGTATCGCAATATCAATCGTGCCCTGGCCAAAATTAGTACGGGTACGTACGGCATCTGCGAAATTTCTGGTGAGCCCATCGAACCTGATCGACTCGCCGCTAACCCCGCTGCTCGAACCTGTAAAGCACATATGAGTGACGAAGGTAGTCTCACACTGTAAGTTGCACCATGTCGATCGCGACCGTTTATACCATCCAGCCGCACGTACTTGGTGGGACCATGATTCGGATAGAGACGGACATTTCACGCGGTCTGCATGCTTTTGCAATTGTTGGACTCGCAGGAAAAGCAATTGATGAGGCACGTGATCGGGTTGGTAGCGCTATCAAACACTCTGGCTTTGCATCCCCTAAAACAAAAAATCAAAAAGTGATCATTTCGCTATCACCCGCTGACATAAAAAAAGATGGACCATTATTTGACCTACCGATTGCAATCTCCTACTTACTCGCAGCCGGAGACATGCGGGATGATGGGGTACGTCGAGTGTTGATCGGTGAGCTTGGACTCGATGGCACACTACGACCGATTCGAGGCGTACTCAATTGTGTTATGGCAGCAAAAGCTGCAGGTATTACAGAAATAATCGTACCGACCGAAAACGCTGAGGAGGCAGCCTTGATTGAAGACGTTTCCATTTATGGCGCCTCGTGTCTTCGAGATGTCATCACTCACATAGATCAGACTTTTCCGGAACGAACCAAACTTCATATCAGCCCACTGACGACACTTTCAGAAGACTGGATAGAAAGTGGAATCATGCTTGAAGATATTAGAGGACAAGAGAGTGCGAAGCGTGGACTCATCATAGCGGCTGCTGGTAGGCATAACGTCATGTTTGCTGGGCCGCCGGGAACTGGTAAGACGATGCTGGCCCGCGCCCTTCGTGGCCTATTACCTCCCCTCAGTCGGGAAGAAGCACTTGCCGTCACGGCCATCCACTCCCTTATCGACGGAGCAGTCCACATACAGGCAACCCCGCCATTTCGATCTCCTCACCACACCGCCTCACACACCGCCCTGGTCGGTGGTGGCAGTCACCCCCGACCAGGCGAGATCACTTTAGCGCACCACGGCGTACTCTTTATGGATGAATTTCCTGAATTTGACCGACGATCACTCGATGCTCTGCGTCAACCCTTAGAGGATCGTGTTGTATCAATTGCGCGAGCACAAGGTACCGCTACGTTTCCGGCAGATTTTATTCTCGTTGCAGCACTCAACCCATACCGCGGTGTCGAAGACGGCACCGAGAACCTGGCCAGGGCCATGCATGAAACCTATAAAGGAAAAATCTCTGGGCCAATCTTAGATCGAATCGACCTTTGGCTACCCGTACGCCATGTTCCGTACAAATCCCTGACAAATGCAAATAGTAACGGTAAAGAAACTGAATCTGCTCGAAAGAAAATCCTTGCCGCTCGGAAACGAATGTCAGACCGACTTGTCGGTCGAAACCAAACCACCAATGCCAGCCTATCTGCCCGTGATATTGAAGCACTCATTCCACTCTCACCTGAAGTAAAACATATCCTTGAGCAGTCGAGTGCCAAACTTAACCTGTCTCCCCGTAGTTACCATCGTATCCTCAAGGTTGCACGAACAATTGCAGATTTAGATGAAGCTGACGACATTGCCGTACCCCATGTCCTCGAGGCCTTGCAGTATCGGGTCATGATGTGACACTTTCTCTAGGTATAGAGTCAGCACAGTTACATAACCTTTTCAAATCGTAATACCGTCACGAGATACGAAACGTCGCCGGTCCTCGCGGATCGGCGCTGTTTATACCATGTCATTAAAATGGATTCTGCGCTCCTCGTACTTCAAAGTGGAGGTGCGTTCCAGTTGATCGCCCGGTTGATCCCATGCCGCCAATCACTTGTCCGGCGGCTACATACGCCCCGACACCGACGTCGTTTCGCATCAAGTGTGAGTAAAGTGTTTGTGTTCCATTACTGTGACGAATAACAATATATTGTCCGTAGCCCCCATTCCAGCCAGAACTCTTTGAGACGATCACTTCTCCGGCTGCGGCCGCTCGAATCGGGGTCCCGTGTCCAGCAGCTAGGTCAATCGCATTATAACCATGGATCCCTTGGGTCTTAATTGCGCCTGGCACTGGGTGTGTGAAAAATCCAGCACCACCCGAACTGGCAGCAAGATTAGTAGTTGATCGTACTGGGGCAGTGTGGAGTGATCCACCTGGAATCATGATTTCGAGTCCGATCGCAAGCTCTTCAACTGAAGCGAGTTGGTTGTAAGACAAAATTTCATCCGCATCACTGTCATATTTTTTCGCAATCGATGCGATCGTATCACCTTTTACCACCGTATGGCGTACACCAACAATTGGCAGAATAATAAGTGTGTCTCCTGGCTTAATGGCAGTCGCGCGGGGTAGATCGTTTGCCCATAAAATAGTGTTCGATGTTACATCAAACATTTCAGCGATCTGTGACAAAGAATCTCCAAGTCGTACGGTATACACGCGGATCTCACCGACCGCGTCAGCTCGATACTCTGCAATCACATCTTCTCCCACTGGGCCCGTGGCCACGAGCATGCCATCCCGCACCACAATCTCGGCACCACCCCGACCAAGCGCACTCGGGTCTGGATTTATTTTTGCTGAGAGGAGCGGTAAATTATTAGCTGATTCAGCTGACACGAGTAGAACATTGTCACTGAGCGGTGAGGGGGTGTAGGCATCTGAACTACTCGTGAGCGCACTATATCCAACTAATGATAGGGCAAGCACAAAAACAGTGTAAGGGTATGGGATCTGCCTGGTGAAGGAATATGTCAGCGTACGTACTCGGTTAACAGATATACGTTGGGCGTCCTGTAAGTTTGGTTGAATAGTTGATTGTTTATGGACACGCCGCGGTTGACTGACTATTACGGTAAATTCTGGAACACATCGAGACTGAAGATGCTCGTGCGGGACAAACAGCAGGCTGTTTGGTACGCGGGTAATTGTACTAGAGGTAGGACTAAGAGCAATTGACGAATGAACAGTTTTCCACTGCACCAAAATAAACACAAAAAACAGCTATTTTAGGCCATTCTCTGGGTATTGACATTATATATTTAAATTAGTACAGTAATTTCATGCAGTCAAATCAAACAATTCTTCAGCCGCGGACTATCGCCGTCAATTAGACGGGGTCAGTCGCTGCCTCACGTTTTACCCCAGCTATGGGGAAGTGTGCCGTGGTATACACCAACACCCTGCCAACCAGGCCAATTGTTTTGATGACGTAAACTCACTTTATTTCATTTAAGTAGCGGGCCTTCGGCCCGCTGCTTTCGTTCTTTTGGGAAATCGCTCACCTGAGCAGAATGTCCCCCGCTCTTTCACAACCCACAGAAGGAAACAGGCAATGCAACTCCTGCAAAACGCAGAACTGCGCTTTATCTGGTACGAGCTGATGAACGACCAGGCTCGTACCCTCATGCTTCGTTCGCTCGCTCTCGTGCTGGCCTGATCACTCATGCTCATTACTGCTCCATACGGTATCAGTGTGTTCATCGACGGTATCGCTACGGGCGTGCCGGCGGCCATGCTCACCGGCGGTCTCATCTACGGTCAACTCAAGGTCCTCGACATTGGCCTCGGCTACTCGCGGATGCAAACCCGTGAACGCTTCTTTCAGGAAGAGTTCTGGTTTTTGCCACAAGCTATCTCGCGCCTGTCGTTTGCCCGACCGCTCGCGTGGTTGTCGGGACAATCATCAGACATTGATGGTGGTGGCATTGAGAGTCTGCGCGATAAAGTTTGGAACGTCATCGGAAGCTACCTCTACACTATCATCCCTGCGCTCGGCCAAACCGCCTTTGGCCTTGGTGCCTGCTACTACGCCCATCCGTTGATTGGCGTACTGGCAACGACGTTGGTGCTCATCGAGTTGTCACTCGCCCGCATGAACAATCGCTTCATTCACAAAAATATGCGATGGGTGATTGATATCTTCAAGCGGGCCGACCGTCGCCGCTCCGAGTGGTGGCACAATCTCGACCACGTGAAGTGTCACGGCATCGAAACCAAACTCCTCGGGTATATTCACGATGAAGTGCAAGCGGGTCTCCTGGGTGATGATGCAGTGTGGCGCGTATACTACACCCGCTGGATTGCAATCCGCCGCGTGATCTGTCTGCTATTTGCTATCGCTGTGTTCGGCACCACTGGCTACCTCGTGTGGACTGAGGTAGTGAGTGGCGCCAGTGGCGTACTCGTATTCTTCGCCTTCGAGCGGGTACAGAGCGTGCTGTTCGACTTGAGTGATCAACAACGCGAAGTACAGTTTAATCTTGCGAGTATCGGTAAGTACCGCCGCGCACTCAGCAAGCCAGTGCCGCACACCTACAACGTAGGGAGAGAATTCACCGCTAGTGAAATCAGTCTCCGCTTCGAGGCGGTCTGCCATTCTATTATGGAAGACAGGTGCTCTACTGACAGTGCGGTCGACGAAGTGCCAGTCACACCACTGAGTCTTAATCTACGACTTTTGAATTGGTGGGCAAGGACTACAATCGAAACAACACCTCTTCCTAAAACTGGGCCGGTGCGAAAACCGATCTTGCGTAACGTGAACCTCGACATTCCAGCTGGAATGCGAGTGGGCATTGTCGGCCCAAGTGGGGCTGGGAAGTCGCAGCTCGTGAGCCTCCTCGTACGGGCGAGTGATCCAGACGACGGGCGTGTGCTCATCTCAGGACACGACCTGCGCGAGCTGAAGACCGAATCACTCCTGCGCTACTACGGCGTGATTATGCAAAAGAGTGAACCGTTTGAGGATAGCGTCCTCGGCAACATGCTCTTCGGTGTCTCGCACCTTGATCTCCCGGTCGCATTCCACGAACTGCCCGAAGATGTACAAAAGAAGCGGTTACTGGAGCGGGCACATCAGGCTCTCGAAAAAGCCGGACTCGATGTGAGTACGATGCCACAGGGGATCATGACGAGTATCGGGTACAAAGGTACCAAGCTCTCCGGCGGTCAGCAACAACGATTGCAAATTGCCGGGGCGCACCTGAAGCTTGCTGTGAGCGAAACCCGGCCGCGGCTCATCATCGCCGATGAACCGACCGCATCGCTCGACTCCCTCTCTGAGATGACGGTGATGGAACATCTGCAAGACAATCTCCCAAATGGGACGACTCTGCTTATGATTGCCCACCGCCTCTCAACCGTACAGCACATGGATCGTATTGTGTTCGTACGTCCACTTGAAACGTGCGGCGACAATGTCACCCAGGTGACCATACACACCTCGCTCGCCGAGCTCTACGACTCTGAGTCACTCTTTCGGGAGATGGCCGATGCGCAAGGCTTTCGTCCGGCGAGATGAACAACCGGTGGGCGCTTACGCGCCCACCCACACCCAACACAATGCAAGGAGACCTACAATGAACGAAGTCACGTATGCGGGTTCCATCTGGCGGCGAGGAGACAAGACCCTTCTCACCCCGATCGAAAAAACTGATCTGCCGTTCTTCCAGGTGGCAGTGAACAATGCTGAAGTGCAACGCTTCATCATTGTGAATTGGCCACTCTCGGAAGTCGGCCAACTCGAATGGTTCGAACGAATCAGCCGTCCCAACCCAAACAAGTTTACTGTCGGTATCAGACTCCTCGACGGCACGCTGATCGGCAACATGTCTCTCGAGATTGATGAAGGGAGACAGTCTGGTAAGACGGGAACCTTGATCGGCACCACCGCTCACCGTGGGCAAGGCTACGGCACTGATGCAAAACTAACACTCCTGCGTTACGCATTCCATGAACGTGGACTGCGGCGGGTGGACTCACCAATCATCGGCTACAACCGACGAAGCCGAAAGTACGCTAAAGCTTGTGGGTACGAATTCGTCTGCCGTAACCCGGGTGTTCATTTCCGCTTCGGTAAGTGGCGCAGTGAAGTACTCTATACCGCCTGGCGTGAGCGGTGGCTCAAGTTTGAGCGCGCACTCCGTCCATCAAAGTAACTCGTCTGTTCTTATATATGCCTGTTCCACAAAATCGGGAACAAGCATCTGACACCAAAGGTCGGCACGCGCACGTGCCGACCTTTTCTATAGTAAAAAATTAGCAGACGTCAGCCGTGTATTTTTATAACCGTTCCAGCTATAGAATAAGCCGTTTCACAGCGACAATAGAAACGACTCCAAACACTATGGGCGACAAGCATTGGCGTACACGACGTACCGGCTCGATATGATATAGTGTGTCACGCATGCCTACCGCTCCATATCTTACTGGTCTCAATGGTCCCCAACGCGATGCCGTACTCCACACCGACGGTCCGCTCCTCATTCTCGCAGGCGCTGGTTCAGGGAAGACAAGAGTCATCACTCACCGAATTGTCCACCTCATCCACCAGGGTGTGGCACCACACAATATCCTCGCCGTCACCTTTACCAACAAGTCAGCCAAAGAAATGCGTGAGCGTGTCGAACGGCTCGTGCATGAATTTCCACCGAGTGACCGAGCCGTCATCGACTCACTCCCGACCGTAACCACTTTTCACTCGCTTGGTGTACGCATCTTGCGCGAGTTCCATCAGGTTCTCGGGCTACGACGACACTTCACAATTTATGATCGGACTGACTCAATACGAGCAGTGAAACGAGCACTCGAACAAGCAAACTACAATCCCAAAGAATTTGAACCAAAGCGCATCCTCGGTATCATCTCGCGCGCAAAGGGTGATGCGGTAAGTGTCAGTGAATTCACGGACACTGCCAACTCGTACCCTGAACAAGTCGCCAGTGCAGTATGGGAAAAATACGAAGCGATCCTTCGTGAAGAACACGCCCTTGATTTCGACGACCTCCTTGCTCGCACGCTCCGACTCCTGCGCGATCACCCGCCAGTGCGCGAGCAACTCCAACAGCGGTTTCGCTACCTCCACGTCGACGAATACCAAGACACCAATCGGGTACAGTTCGCCATAGTGGAACAACTTGTTGGCGACGAACACAACCTCTGTGTTGTCGGTGACATCGACCAAAATATTTACTCCTGGCGGGGTGCTGATATCAAAAACGTCCTGCAATTTGAGCGACACTTTCCCCGTGCGACGACCATCCTCCTTGAAGAAAATTATCGCTCCACCAAAACCATCATCGCAGCCAGTAATGATGTCATTAAAAAAAATAAACAGCGGGTGGAAAAAAATGTGTTCACTAATAATCCTGACGGGGAAGCGATTACACTTTACGCCGCCATGAGTGGGGTTGATGAGGCCGAATACATTGCCACTACCGCACACACGCTCATCAAAAATGGAATGGCCCCATCGACGATCGCAGTACTCTACCGGACGAACTTTCAATCTCGCGTGCTCGAAGAAGCGTTCCTCGCCGCTGATGTGCCGTACCAGTTACTCGGTACAAAATTCTTCGAACGCAAGGAAGTGAAAGATGTCCTTTCGTATCTTCGCCTCGCACTGAATCCTGGCAGTAGTGCAGACCTAGCGCGCATCATTAATGAGCCCACTCGAGGGATTGGTAAAGTCACGATGCTCAAAATAATTGAAGGGAGGCGAGCTGAACTCAACGCTGGTGCTATGGCTAAGGTAAAAGTCTTCGACGAAATCATGATGGATATTGCCAACTACGCTCGCATAAACCCACTCAGTGAAACAATCAAATTTATCATGAAGCGGAGCGGTCTTGAGAGTGCCCTCAAAGACGAAGGGACGGAAGAAGCGGTGGAGCGGATTGAAAACCTGCGTGAGCTTGTCACACTCACGCTACGCTATAGCGAACTCTCCCCCGAAGAAGCGGTGGAGCAATTCCTTGAAAGCGCAGCCCTCCAAAGCGACCAAGATGAACTCAAGGATAAGACTGAGCTTGATGCCGTCAGACTGATGACAGTACATGCCGCTAAGGGTCTCGAATTTGGTTCGGTATTTATCTCAGGACTTGAAGAAGGACTTTTTCCTCACGAGCGTCTCGACGATGGAAAAATTGATACCGAGGAAGAGCGTCGACTCTTCTACGTTGCCCTCACCCGGGCTGAGCAAAAGCTGTACCTTTCTTACGCACATCTCCGCACCATCTTCGGCAGTCAGCGCGTCAATCTCCCATCATCATTTCTCAACGACATCAGTCCGGACTTGGTCGAAGGCGCGAACCCTGGTAGTAACTGGGGCGGGGGACAATCTGGCTACGAGACAACCGTGTATTTGGACTAGGTGCAGATATAAGTAGCACAAATAAAGTAATGGGGATGGGTAGGCCACACTGACGTGGTCATTGCATTCTTTTGATTTACTCGTATTGTAATTGCATGGCACAGACATTCACCCACAAAAAATCACTCGGACAAAACTTTTTGACAAGTGACTACGTCCCGAAAAAAATGTGTGACGCGGCCACTATTAAAGTGGGGGACAGAGTACTTGAAATCGGTCCGGGTACAGGCATGCTGACCCGGGAATTACTGGCTCGGGGAGCGAG
>Ga0100393_10003414_pt1 | contig 14986 bp, 16 predicted proteins | sample CryGeymeta201517_FD_81546 | JGI IMG/M metagenome (GOLD analysis project Ga0100393, IMG submission 81546) | Groundwater microbial communities from Crystal Geyser aquifers in Utah, USA - Crystal Geyser metaG 2015-17 | ecosystem: Environmental > Aquatic > Deep subsurface > Groundwater | place... | reverse complement strand
CTTTGTGTGTACTTTACATTAATAATTGCAAGCAGCGCTTTTGGTGATTTATCGAAAGGTAATTACTACTCAAAAGATCTTGTTGAAAAACTTGAACAGTATTCTCAAGAAGGCACGCTTAAATCTCATCTCTTTGAAGTTATCTCAGAGGGTCAAGAAGTTAACTTCGACTATAAGAGAGCAAGGCAATATCTCTTTGGTCAAATCGACATCAAGCAAAATTCAGATGGTTCCTATTATTTTGAAGATCGTTATTGTGATATGAGATATGGTCAAGAGAGTGGCGTAGGCCCAGATCAAATTCCAAACTCGAATGTTTTAAACTGTGAACACACTTGGCCTCAAAGTAAATTCAATCCTAACCTATCAAAGAATACACAAAAAAATGACCTCCACCATCTCTTTGGAGTTTGGTCAAACGCAAACTCTTCTCGTAGTAATTTAATCTTTGCTGAAGTTGATGGAAAAGTTGTTTCTCAAAAATGTATTACTTCACGAAGAGGATATGCAAAAAATTCATCTCAACAAATCAAAGCTTTTGAACCTCCTCTAAATCATCGAGGCAATGTCGCAAGGGCCTTATTTTATTTTTCTACCAGATATCAATTACCAATATCTAACGAGGAAGAATACTATCTTCGTAAGTGGGACAAAGAAGACCCTGTTGATCAGGAAGAACTTTCAAGAAATGAAAAGGTATTTAGTATTCAAAAGAATAGAAATCCTTACATAGATGACCCAGATCTCGTAGACTTGGTTAAAGACTTTTAAAATGATGAAAATTTTATTTCCAATATCTCTGCTCCTGCTAGCTTCTTGTGCAGGTATTCAACCAATTAGTAATGCTCCCAAACAACAGTATCGCCCTCGAACGCAAAAAGAACTGCTCCTCGAAAAGTACCGTCTGATGCGTGCAAAGAATTGGGACAATCTTCAAGAACAGCAAGATAGACCTACCTATCGCAAAATAACGATTGTCCCCAAGCACGAACAAAGAGCTGAGCCCAAAATAATTAAAGTAGATGAAAAAGAGCAAGAAATAGAGATCGGACAAAATCTATCTTATTTTTGTATGGATAAAAGAAAAGAATCACGCTTTCAGCAAGAGAATGCATGTGCAGAGTTTACTGAGAATATATACAGTGTGTGTCTTGATGAATATGAAATAGGAGATGCGAGACTTACAAGGTGTGTAAAGTCTCGCTTAAGATAACTAGTTCTTAACTACAGAAGATTTATCTTCAGTCTCAACATTATCTAATACAATTTCAGAAGACTCATTATTCTTTGATTCATCCAAAGTCTTTGGCGTATCTTTATGCGGGAAAAATACCTTATTTAAAGAAAATCTTTCCATTTCTTGGTCCTCTAGCTTAAATCTTTCACGTAAGCTCATGCAACCTCCTATGGCATTTGGGATTTCTATTTACGAAGTAAACAAAATTCATTACCACAGTCTACAGGAAAAATCTCAAAGGTCAAGTTTCGTGCACTTTGTTTAAGAACTGTCGAGCTTTGAAAGCTTTTACAATATAATTTATATGATAGAATAATTGTATGAAAAGAATAAATATTCGAACAAAAGTTCATGGATCACCAAGAGAAATTTTAAAGAAGTTTAAAAAAGAACTTCTCATAAAATTAACTCCGCCATTTGTGAAAATTGAAATTACTCAATTTGATGGGTGTGAAAAAGGTGGTGAAGTTCATATCGTTTCATCAGTTTTAGGAAATTATCAATCCTGGGTAAACATCATCGTCGATTCGTTTGACTCTGATGAAGAATGTTACTTTGTTGATCAAGCTCGTGAAATGCCCTTCCCTTTTACCTATTGGAATCATACCCATAAAATAAGACGAGTAAGTGATGAGAAGTCTTATATCCAAGATCACATTGTCTACAAATGTAGTCATCCAGTTCTCGAACTAGCAGTCTACCCAGTAGTCTACTTCCTCATGTATTACCGCAAGCCGATATACCTTGATACATTTAATGAAAAACAACTCTAGTAAAAGAATTGTATGCGATCGTTGTAAAAGACCTATTGCAAATTGCTATTGTGATTGCTTAGAAACTATCGAGACTCAAGGTAAAATATTAATTATTAGACACGTAAAAGAAAGAGAACACCCTTTTAACACGGCATTAATGGCAAGGCTTCAAATCAAGAATCTTGTTCTTCTTGATAGCGACAACCCTAACTTCAAAGAGATTTTACTAAAGTTCATTGAAGATAATAATCCTATTTTAATTTTTAAAAACACAAAATCGAAGAATATCACAGATCAAAAATTCAACTCGCAACAAAGTTTTATTCTCCTTGATGGGACTTGGGATAAAGCGCGAAGTTTACTTCTTGGTAATAGTGAGGTTCTTGAGAAGTTAGAGACATTCCACTTTGATGTAGGCTCAACGCCACAGACAATCTATCACTCTGTCAGGAAAGCTTGCTCAGATGAGGCCTTATCCACTCTAGAGGCACTTGTGTATACTTTAGAATATCTTAACGAGAAGAACTATCAAAAGCTCTTAAGACCTTTAGAACGGATTATTGAAGACCAAAAAAAATGGGCCAAGAAAGGCCCATAGAATTACTTTGCTTTTGCGTAAGATTTACACCATCCACAGTGTGAAACGTACTTATTTGCAAGCATCGGACATGGAGCATATCCACCTTCTTCTTTTGCTTTCTTATAAAATTTACAGTTTGCACAAGTTGATCCCTCTTTAAACTTTGCATGTGACTTTGCATCAGCAGCATTTAAAACGTAATCAAGTCTTTCTTTATTTTTTGCAACTTTTTTGCCCGCGGGAGCAGTTCCTGCTTCACATGCGTTTGCTAAAACAGATTTTGCTCCAACAAAAGAAGCTAATCCCAAAACTCCAGACATAAAAAACTTTCTTCTATCCATATATATCTCCTAATTCTAGTATGTATGAAATTACATTATCACAATGATATATTCACGTACATTGACATAAGTCATATTTTGGTAAAATTTTCCAGTAATTTCAGTAACTTTTGTTTGATCAGTCAAACTTTAGAGCATGATAATATAGAGATATGAAGCTACTTACAACACCAAGAATATCCAATCCTGACAAGTGTCCTTATATTGAAGGAAATCTTGAGCAACATCAATTCTTCTTTGCTTCAGAGATACTTGCTGATGAAATGGATTTCCTACTTTCACAAGGATGGAGAAAATTTGGGCAATTTCAGTTTCGTCCAAAATGCCATGATTGCCAAAAATGCTTACCGATACGATTAGTTGTTAGTAAGTATCTTCCATCAAAATCTCAAAAGAAAATATTAAATAAGAATAGTGATATTCAGGTCTACTACTCTCCGCTAATTTACAGGAAAGAACATTTCGCACTCTATATGAAGCACTCAAAAGCGAGGTTTACAAATAAGCACGTTGATAATGAAGAAGATTATCGTCAAACTTTCTACCAATATACTGGCACTCAGTTAGTTAGTGAATTCTATCTTGATGGGAAGTTGATTGCTTTTGGAATACTCGAAAAGGGTCTTAATTCATTAAGTAGTGTATACTTCGTTTTTGACCCCGAAATTGAAAAAAGAAATCTTGGAACATTTGGAGCATTAAAAGAAATTGAATATGCTAAAGACAATGACCTCTCTCATTACTACCTAGGCTACTGGATTGAAGAAAATAAATCGATGGCCTATAAATCACAATTTAAACCTAATGAAGTCTATGATTGGGAAAACACCCAGTGGAAAACGAATTTTACTTTATCGTCCTAAAAGTTAGATTAATACGTTCATCGACTTTTTTTGATGTCTTTGAGATTTGATGTTTCCAGCAATGTTGCAAGCGTCCTTTCATGATAATTAACGAACGATCTTCCACATTAAGTTCGACCTTGGCAATTCCCTTATTCGACTTATGCTTAAAAATGAACTTGCGAGTCTCACCAAAACTAGCAGATGCTATTATTGGGTTCTTTCCCAACTCTTTTTCATCATCACTATGCCAGGCCGCATAGTCTCGTCCATCACGATACAAATTACAAAGACAAGAATTAAATTCGTATCCAAGCTGTGTGCTAATTCTTTCTCGGATGGTATTTAAAGTTTGATTAAACTGATTGCTAACAAGCTTGATGCCCGAATAACTATATTCTGTATTCTCTTCACCGTACCATGCTTGAAGTCTAGGGATATCGTGTGTTTTGCCATAAATCGTAATTTGATCTTGTCGCCAGTTGATGTCATCTCTAAGCTCAGAGAAAAAGTTCTCATCGAAGAAGTTAGGATAGTAAATAACCTCTCCATCTTCTTCGATAATATTTAATGATTGTGACTCTCCAAAAAGTCCAAATTGCATAGCCTTCCTAATTAATGAATAACTTGAGAGAGAAACTCTTTTGCTCTTTCATGCTTTGGATTGGAGAAAAATTCGTGTGGAGTATTCTCCTCTAAAATAGTTCCTTGATCCATAAATACGACACGATCAGCAACTTCACGAGCAAATCCCATCTCATGTGTTACACATAACATTGTCATTCCCTCTTTTGCAAGATCAACCATAACATCTAAAACTTCCTTCACCATTTCGGGATCGAGTGCTGATGTCGGCTCATCAAAGAGTAATACTTTAGGCTTCATACAAAGGCTACGTGCAATCGCAACACGTTGCTTTTGTCCACCTGAAATCTGCCCTGGGTACTTATTGGCCTGATCTGCAATCTTAACCATCTCTAAGTATTCCATCGCCATCTGAATCGCTTCTTTTTTAGGAATATGCTTCACTCTTATTGGTGCGAGAGTCAGATTTTCTAAAATAGATAAATGCGGAAAAAGATTGAAGTGCTGAAAAACCATACCAACATCTTTTCTAATTGCTTCAATATTTTTAAGATCGTTATTAAGAGGAATACTATTAACTGTTAATTCACCTTTTTGAAATTCCTCAAGACGATTTATACATCTAATCATTGTCGACTTACCTGAACCAGAAGGCCCACATATAACGATCTTCTCTCCATGTTTCACACTTAAGTTGATATCTTTTAAGACATGAAATTGATCATACCATTTATTTAAACTCTTCATTTCAATCATTAAATCTTTTTGAGATGACATTACCTCTCCTTAACTAAGAACTCGGTTTCTAACCGTTTTGAATATTTGGACATTAAACTACAAAAAATATAATAAATAAGACCAACAAAGACATACCCTTCAAGTGAAAAACCTAACCAATTGGCATCTCTCATTGCTGTTTTTGTTGTATTAAGCAAATCAAAGAGTGCAATAATTAGCACAAGAGAAGTATCTTTAAACATTCCTATCGCTGTATTTACAGTTGGAGGAATGACAATTCTAATCGCCTGAGGAATAATTATATAAATCATTGTCTGTGAATAACTGAGACCAAGGGATTGTGCTGCTTCATACTGTCCCTTTTCAATCGAAGCTAATCCTCCACGAATCACTTCGGCCATGTAAGCCGAGACAAACATGATAATAGCAATCTGGGCCCTCAAAAGTTTATCAAAATTAACACCATCTGGTAGGAAGAGAGGAAACATGACAGAACTCATAAAGAGAACTGAAATCAAAGGTACGCCACGAATTAATTCAATATAACAAACCGATAAGGTTTTAAGGATCTTCAAATCAGAACGTCTTGCGAGGGCCAGCAGTATTCCAAATGGATAAGAAAAGAGTATCCCGATAAAGGCCAGCATCACAGTTAAAGGTAAACCACCCCACTTGTCGTTTGTGACAGCACTTAGTCCAAGACCTCCACCAATAAGCCAGAAGAAAATAAGAAAAGAGACTGTCAGATAGATAAATGTTTTTAAACCAAATCGACTTGGTTCTTTAATATAAAATAGTGTTGCAAAAAGTTGAACCATCGCGAGAGATGGTCTCCAAAGCTCTTCACTCGGATAGAATCCAAAAATGATAAAACGTGCTTTTTCAAAGAGAAACGGATAACAAAACCCACCAAGCTCACGACATGTTTTAGCACTTCCAGACCATACTGCTCCAATAACCATATAATTTAGAATAAAGACAGAAAGCTTCCAAACCAGAGCAAAAGCGAAAATTGATATAATAGAATTCGTTGGTGTATTGAAAAGATTTTTCTTTAACCAAACGGGAAATTTATAGATAAATTTATTAACTAAAGTCATTTACGATCTCTCAAATTTATTAAATCGATTATTAAATACATTCATTACTAATGAAGTAAGTAATGAAAAACTTAGGTAGACAACCATAATGATAAAAACACACTCGATCGCCTGTCCTGTTTGATTCATCGTCGTATTAGTAACAGAGACAAAGTCAGGATATCCAATAGCAACGGCCAATGAACTATTCTTAGTTAGATTTAGGATCTGTGAAGTCAATGGTGGAACCATAACTCTTAGGGCCTGTGGTAGAATAATCTTACTCATTGTATCTTTTTTAGAAAGACCAATTGAAGAAGCTGCTTCCCACTGCCCTTTATCGATTGAATTAATTCCTGCTCGCGCTATTTCAGCATTAAAAGCTGAAGTATAGATAATCAGTCCAACAAGAAGAGCGCTAAATTCGGGAGAAAAAGTATAACCACCTTGAAAGTTAAATCCAACTAATGATGGCAAAGACATTTCTGTCGGGCTACCTGTAAACAACCAAATAAGTACAGGAATTAAAAATACCAGGTAGTTCACTCTCTGCCAGATTGGAGATTCCAGTCCTGTCTCCTCAGTTTTCAAATCTCTCTTCTTTTCCAAAAGAAAGAATGAGAGACAAGAGATACAAAGACCAACAAAGATGTAGAAAAATTTCATTGTCTCAACAGGAAAAGGAATGAATAGACCGCGGTTTGTTAAAAAGAAATTTGGAAGAAACTCAATAGCACTTTTAACGTCTGGTAAATTTTCGGTTAAGATGGCATACCAAAAAAACAACTGTAATAATAGTGGAATATTTCTAACGATTTCAACGTAAGTTGTAGAAACTTTCTTTACAATCCAGTTTGAAGATAAACTTCCAATTCCGATAAACACACCGAGAATTATCGCAAAAACATTTCCAATTAGAGCTACTTTAATCGTGTTTAAAATGCCTGCAAAGAGTGCTTTCAAATATGTATCGTCAGACCAGTAGTCAATGATACTTTCAGAAATATCAAAACCGGATTCGAGTTTAAAGAAACCAAAACCAGTTTGAATATTTTGCTTAGTTAAATTAACCTGTGTATTAATGAAGAAGTAATAAATAACAGAACAAATGAATAAAAGCCCTACACCTTGAACAAGTGTAGAGCGTATTTTCTCATCGTTTAATATTTTCTTTAACAATTTCTATCCTTATCTAAAAGGTGGTGAAAACATTAGTCCACCCTTATTCCATAGAGCATTAAGTCCACGATCTAACTTTAAAGTGCTACCCTTTCCAACATTCGTTTCAAAAATTTCACCATAGTTGCCAATAATTGAAATAATATTAAATGCCCATTTCTCATCTAGACCAATCGCCTGGCCATTTCCTGGAGTTGTACCAAGAAATCTCTTCACCCTAGGATCTTTAGACTTTAGAAATGATTTAATATTTTCTTTTGTAATACCAATCTCTTCAGCTTCAACAAGAGCAAACATTGTCCATTTTACAATGTCAAACCACTCATCATCCCCATGTCTAACAGCTGGAGAAAGTGGTTCTTTAGAAATAACTTCAGGAAGAATGATATAATCATCAGGGTTCTTAAATTTACTTCTTTCAGCGGCAAGCCCTGAAGCATCTGTTGTTAAAGCATCACATCGTCCTTTTACAAATGATTGAACAACTTCATCATTACTTTCAAAAACAACAGGCTTTAGCTTCAAACGATTTGCTCGAAAGTAATCTGACATATTAAGCTCTGTCGTTGTACCTTGTTGCGTACATACACTTGCACCATTAAGTTGAAGAGCACTCGTTATTTTTGAGGACTTTCTCACCATAAAGCCTTGCCCATCATAGTAAATTGGAGTCGTAAAATTTAGGCCCGTTGAAGTATCACGAGTCAAAGTATTCGTTGTATTTCTTGAAAGTACATCAATCTCTCCTGATTGAAGTGCTGTAAAACGTTGTTGAGCATTGAGTGAGACATACTGAACTTTTGAATCGTCCCCTAAAACTGCAACGGCCAGGGCGCGACAAAAATCAACATCAATCCCCTTCCAATTACCTTTGGAATCTGGTGTTGAAAATCCAGGAAGACCAGTAGAAACTCCACACTTTAAAGTGCCTCTCTTCTTAATACCTTCCAATGTTTTTCCAGCAAAAACAGAAGAGGCCAAAAGTGCTAATAAAGTAATCTTCTTAAAAGATAGATTCATATCAAACTCCTTAAATTGTTTTTTTATTTATTATAGATAAATTCCATAATTTTAAGAACTTAAGGAAGATTGTTCCGATAGCTTGCCTTTAATCGTTGGCGTGTCCGAGGCCCGTAAAAATAACATAATAAGCTGAAATTACACGATTCTCTAATGTAATAGTCAACTATACCCGATATGCATTTAAAATTTATAAAAGGGAATAAAGGCTTCAATATGAATTATTCAAATTGGTTAAGAAAATTTTTGGTAACCATGATAAGTTGGACGCTTTGTTTTGCACCACTTGCACAAGAAAATTCAAATACATTACCACCTGATACTATTAAAACTGCTGATGATGCTAACTACTGTATTGATAAACCAGAATACTCAACAAAAGTCGAAGAATGTAAGTCAAAAAATCAAGAACTTAATTGTCACCTCAATGTCTGTACTTCTGCAGCTGATAATCGCGACTACAACGAAGAATACAATAAATGTAACGTAAAACCAGAGGCCATGCGCGAGGATTGTAAGAAGAACTTAAGAGACTTTGGAAAAGAACTTAATACCCATAACAAAGATGTTGTAAATAGTAACCCCAGTTCAATGGACACAACAGTGCCATCAGTTATCGGCCTAGGTTGTGCTGCTTACTTTGGCTTTACTTGTCCAGCTGGTAGCATCGGCCCAATGTTTGCCGGTGGAGTTGCCCTAGCAGCAGCTTTTATGGCCTATCAAAATAAAGAGTCAAAAAAGCAATTTAGCGAAGCAGCAAAAATGCTTAAAGAAGAAGATAATCAGGATCAAAAAGGGTGGAATGCAAATACTCAAAGTGCTTCTCTTCAAAAGCAAATCATGGCCATGGGAATGGTTATTGATGCAGCAAAGAGAAAAGCTAAGAACCACACTATGGTAGCAGCGCTAGCAGGAATCTCTGCGACTATTGCTCTCATTTGTATTGCTTCGTCTTGGATAACAGGCTGTGTATCTACTGAACCATGTTCACCATACGTTTCTGTGGCAGGTTACGTTGTCATGGGACTTGAACTAGTCGCGGCCCAAGAATCAAAGAAAGTCGCTAGTGAATGGTCAAAGAATAAGGCAAAAGCAGAAAAACTAAAGAAGAAACTCGATGCGATGTATAACAAGAATATGCCAAATATGGCCCTCATGCAAAAACCAAATATCGCCTCGAATCTTAGTGGTGCACGAACAGCAATCAAACTTGGAAGTGCCATGGGTTCAGGTATTGAAAATAGTAAAAGGGCCCAGATTCCAGAATTTGCACAGTGTATTTCAAGTAGCAATGATGTAGTTAACTGTCCTTGTAAAGATTCATCATGTAAGAAGGTCGCTTACTCAATACCAAATAAAGGAATTGGCGCACAAGTAGCTGAGAAGCTTAATTTACCACAGTGGGAAAAAGCACATAATAGCGCAAATAATGGAGACTATAGCGCTCTTGATGCATTAGCTAGTGATAAGAATCTCGCCCTGATAAATGGAGTTAATAAGAAAATAGCAAAACATATTCTTGATAAGAAATTGGCAAAGGGTGACGTTGCGGATCAGGTTGGAACTCTTTTAGATGATGCTAAACTTCAAAAGAAAATAAGCGACTTTAAGAAGACAAACTTTTCACCAGTTAGAGCAGCTGTTCTCAATCATCGCTATGGTGCCTCAACGGTATCTTCACCATCAGGCGAGAAACCTTTGGAGAACTTACTTGCTTCAAATGAGTATTATAAAGCACCGAAGTACGATGACTCAAAACTTAAACAAAATCTTAAGGACCTTGAATCAAGTTTAGACTTTGACGGGCTTGAAGGTGATCAGTCTTTAACAGCAGGAGGATTAGATGTCGATACAGCTTTTGCAGGCTCTTCTGATGAGAGTAACGCAGGAGATATCAGTAAAGATATCAACTCAATTAATCCTGAAAGAAAATTATCAATATTTAAAATAATTAGTAATCGATATAATCTTGTTAGAGTTAAGAAGAGATTTGGTAATTAACAACAGTTATCAGATGTACTCTCGACACTTTGAAGTGGAGAGAAGCTCATTAGTTCTCTATTTAATAAATGTTTAAATTTTAATTCTTCAAAGGCCAGTGCTAATCCTCTGGCCTTATTCTTATCAAAATCAATGATATTAATTTCACCACTTAAATCAAAGAGAGAAAGATCATAATATCCTTCCCCAAAAGAAATAAACTGATTGGGTTTCCCAAGCACCGGACGTCCAGAAGCCAACGCTCGTAGTGTATTGACTGGTACTTCACTTTGTTCGTGATCAATTAGAAATTTTGTTCCAGCAAGAAGAGGAGCTAACTCTCCCCCACAACGATCACCGAAGAAAAACTCTTCATTCTTACACTTTAACACTTCAAGATGATCATCAGTGCCGATGAATTTAAATTTCATCTTCAAACATTTAAAAAGCTCAAGATACTTAGTCGCATCTTCAATCGTCAGTGATTCAGCGTTGATGAGAAAGTAGTCTCTTACAAAGAGTGCATCAGGAAGGATTTTATAATCAAGTAACTTTACAGGAGGAGCAACGACGATCGCTTTCTCATGAAAGCTTGCTGGAATGAGATTCTTATTAGAAACCCAAATCTTACTTGCCTGTTTTAAGCTCTTCGCTTGAAAACTTTTTACTAGCGAAGAAAAGATCATTTGCTTAAAAGACTTCTTCTTTATTTGGGAATTTATATCTTCAACAATGAATGTGACCTGTCTTGTTTTCTCACATTTTAAAATTCCATGGGAATAACCACGAGAGATATTAATAATCAAATCAACTGAACATGGAATAAATAAATTTTTAGCTGCACCAGGTATTAGAAAGTTATATTCCACAAGCTCGGCAAAAGATTTTACTTTATGGCTCATAAAAGATGAGTGAATTTTTCTCTGCTCGACAGGACCTATAACCTGTCCCTCACGGTGAACGAGAGCATATAATTCACACTGCTCACCAACAACATCAAGAACAGACTCAACTATCTCTAAGTAATAATCTCTTTTTACTATAGCATCACAACTAACTACAACTTTCACTGATATATTCCTAATCTATTTTAAACTTTTAAAATAACTTGCTGTATTTTGTAGCCCTTCCGCAAATGTAATTTTTGGTAGGTAACCAAGCTTCATCACTCGAGAAATATCTGGTCTTCTTCTTTTTGGATCATCTTTTGGAAGTTCTTTGAAGCTTAATACCGATTTACTATCAAGAGAATTGATAATCAGTTCAGCACATTCTTTAATTGTGTATTCGTCAGGATTTCCAATATTGTAAGGCATGTGATCGCCTAACATCAGAACATGATCAATAGCATTTACAAGATCTGTAACATAGCAAAATGATCTTGTCTGAGAGCCGTCTCCATAGACAGTAAGCTCCTCATTATCCATGGCCTGATTTACAAAGTTTGGGATCACTCGGCCATCATTTGGTCTCATTCGAGGACCATATGTATTGAAAATTCTAATAATTCTCGTATCAACATTATAACGAGTATGAAAAGACATCGTCATCGCTTCAGCGAATCTCTTGGCCTCATCGTAGCAGCTTCGAGGACCAATTGGATTAACATGTCCAACATAGCTTTCAACTTGAGGATGTATCTCAGGATCTCCATAAACTTCTGAAGTCGAGGCCTCAAGAAATACTGCACCATGGCTTTTTGCAAGTTCGAGAAGCTTTAAAGTCCCTTCACTATTAACTCTCATAATCTCTAATGGGATGATTTTAAAATCTATTGGTGAAGCAGGGGAAGCAAGAGAGAGGATATAATCAAACTTAACATCTTTGTACTCTGGGATTGACTCAAAAATATTTCTTTCTTCGAAATGAAATTTATCAAACTTAGAGAGAAGTTCAATATTTGACTTTGAACCAGTGATGAAATTATCTAGTCCGTAAACTGTTGCACCTTTTTCAAGGTAGAGCTGACACACGTGTGAAGGCACAAAGCCTGCCGCACCTGCAACTAATATATTTTTACCTGTTAAATCCATTGGTAATTTTTGCATTAAATTCTCCTTAATAATGCTTTAATTGTATCACGGTGGAACTCAGAAGCAAAAGACTTGCTCCTGAAATTTGTAGCATACTTAATTCTTTACCTAAAAATATCCAGTTGACGATTACTGCAAAGAAAGGAAAGAACATTTCTGCCAAAGTGCACAAATGGGCCGGAATAAGTTTGAGGCCTCGATAATAGAAATACATTCCTATTCCACCTGAAATGGAAGCGAGAAAGAATACCTTTGCCCAAAAACTGGCAGAAAACGAAAGGTCGATATTGAAAGTTAAAAGAAACGGTAAGAGACAGAGAAGCCCCATCAAGAATCTTCCACTCATAATTTCTTTTTCATCAAAGCCTTGCTTTGAGAGAACCTTTCCAAAAACAGTCGCTGCACCCCAACTAATCACAGCAATGAGTGCTAGTGAATAACCTTTTAAACTATTACTTGAAAAATCGGCATGGCCATCAAGAATTAATCTCACTCCTGGAGCGAGATCTTGATAACTAATCATCACACCACCAACAAGAGCAACCAAGGCCCATAAAAAGAACTTGGCCTTCATTCTCTCTTTTAAAATAATGGCCGATAGAGTTATTGCAATTACCGGTTGAAGTTTTTGAAGCAAGATAACAAGTGACGGATTCACAAGAAAGAATGCTTTTGTGAACGTTAATGTTCCAATGGCCGAGCCTAGCCCACCAATAACAAAGAAGTAGAAAATATTTGAGACTTTAGTGTTAAGAAATTTTCGGCGACTCTTCCAGATAATTGGTAGTAAAAAGAGAACTAAGAATAGATGTTCCCCAAAGACAATTAATTCCGCAGAGTGCCCTTTAAAAAGGAGCGGGTAACGAACTAGAGTATCGATTGCCCAAAGTAAGCTGGCAATAATTATAAATACGATGCCTTTCATTATTTTAAATATTCCTCATAGAATTTATCAAAAACTTCTCTCGCTCGAGCGGCCGCAAGCTCTTTTTTTAAGGACTTTCTTCCCTTTCTAAATCTTCTTTGCTCTTTTGTTAATGCAACAGGAGGAATAAGCCCAAAGTTAATATTAGAAGGAGTCGGTTTATCAACTGTCATAATATAATTTACCAGAGCTCCGATTCCAGTTTCATTTGGATAAGTTTTTATTTCCTTACCTTCAAATCTTCTCATTAATTGAGAAGCAACATAGAGTCCCATCGAAGCACTTTCAGTATAACCCTCAACTCCTGAGATCTGACCTGCAAAATAGATATTTGGAAACTTCTTAGAACTAAGATCATGATTTAGAAGCTTTTTAGAGTTAATAAATGAATTTCGGTGTACTGAACCTAAGTGTAGAAAGCTTGCCTCTTCAAAACCAGGGATCATTCTAAAAACTCGAACTTGTTCTTTATATGTCAAACGTGTTTGGAAGCCTACAAGGTTAAAAGCTGAACCTAGCAAATTTTCTTTACGAAGTTGAACACAGGCATAAGGAATTGTTCCATCTTCCATCTCCAGTCCAATTGGCTTCATGCAAGAAAATCTGGCCGTCTCCATCCCTCTCTCGGCCATAATATCAACAGGAAGACAACTTTCAAAAAATTTGTAATCTTCAAAATTTTGGGCCGGAACTTTTAAAGCATTTTGAAGTTCAGTGATAAATGCTTCGTACTGCTCTTGATTCATTGGAGCATTAAGATAATCGGCGTTCTCCCCTTCCTCTTCACTTACCGCCTTATGGCGATCTTTGAAATATAGTTTTGAATAATCCAAAGAGTCAGCATCAACGACTGGCGCGATTGCATCATAGAAGTAAAAGTCATCGTCAGAAATATTTTCTCTTAACCAATTTGAAAGGGCCTCAGAAGTTAGTGGCCCTGTTGCTATAATACAAGCATCAGCTTCACATCTCTCGATCAATTCGAGAGGGTTTGAAACATGCTCATTGATAATTTGTATTTTTGGATGTGATTGAAGATGCTGAGTTATTGCCAATGAGAAGGCATCACGATCAACAGCTAAGGCATCACCTGCTGGTACGGCAGTTTCTCTTCCTTTTTCAAGAACCAGAGAACCAAGCATATCCATTTCATATTTTAAGAGCCCATGACCAGAGTCTGGCTTCATTGATTTTAAAGAATTTGTACATACGAGTTCAGCGTAAGTATCAATTTTTTGCGAAGGATTTCTTTCAACTGTTTTACCTTCGACTAAGACGACATCAATTCCTTTATTGGCCAAAAAATTAGCTGCCTCACTACCTGCAAGCCCCGCTCCGATAACAACAACTTTTGTCATAATTCTACCTTTGTGCTATAAAATATATTATAATTCTATCTACCCCGAGTGTGACGTTCATGCAAATTTATATACACCAAACCCATCACCAAATAGCTAATTTTAATGAAATATTTTCATATCTTGAGCAACTTTCGACTAAAGATAACTTCCAAGGAAATATTCACCTCTTTCCCGAGCTCTTTCTTTGTGGCTACCCGCTTCAAGACTTATGCTTCCAAAGGGATTTTATTCAGGGCTACCATGACTTATTTGAAAAATTTGGAACATGGTGGAAAGGCCTAAGTAATACTGAGGAAACCTCGCTTCTTCTTGGTGGTCTCGACTACACCTT
>Ga0100393_10003411_pt1 | contig 14993 bp, 13 predicted proteins | sample CryGeymeta201517_FD_81546 | JGI IMG/M metagenome (GOLD analysis project Ga0100393, IMG submission 81546) | Groundwater microbial communities from Crystal Geyser aquifers in Utah, USA - Crystal Geyser metaG 2015-17 | ecosystem: Environmental > Aquatic > Deep subsurface > Groundwater | place... | reverse complement strand
GTCTGACCGTCATCGACGACGACGCGATCGCGCTGAGCAACCTCCAGCGCCAGATTCTGTTCGACAGCGCAGAGGTCGGCACGCCCAAGGTCGACGGTGCGGCCAAGGCGATCGCACGGATCAACCCCGGTGTCGCGCTGATGCCCGTCGAGGCACGCGTGACGCGCGACACTGTCGACGCCCTGCTGGCGGGCGCCGACGTCGTCGTCGATGGCAGCGACAATTTCGCGACGCGGCTGGTGGTATCCGACGCGACTGTCCGCCTCAAGGTCCCGCTCGTCTCGGCAGCGATCGGCCAGTTCCAGGGCCAGATCGGTACCTTTTTTGGCTGGCGTGAAGGCGCGCCCTGCTATCGCTGCTTCGTCGGCGATGCGCACGACGCCGACGATTGCGACAGCTGCTCCGAAGTCGGCGTGCTTGGCGCATTGTGCGGGATGATGGGCAGCTGGGCGGCGATGGAAGCGATTCGTGTCATCGTCCCCTTCGGCGAGGAACAGGCAGGCAATCTCCACATTTTCGACGGCCTTACCCCGACGATGCGCACGATGCGCATCCCCAAGGACCCCGACTGCAAAGCCTGCGGCAACGTAAGCTAAAAGCTCGCCCCATCGACCTGCTCGCGCGTCAGGTCCTCCCAGACCTCGGGCGCGAACATTCGCATGTTGATCCCCATCCGGTCGTACCCGGGATCGAACGCGGTCCAGTGCGTCGTGCATCCGCAGGTCGGGCAATGCCAAGTCGTCAGCATGCGGTCGCCCTGGACATAGCCGTGTCCCTCGCCGGTGACCGCAACCTCCGCTGGCGTGAGATAATGCCACAGCCCGCCGATCCGGCGGCACAGCGAGCAATTGCACTCGGACACCGACGTGGGTGCACGCGCAATGCGGATCGTGATCGCGCCGCAATGGCAGCTGCCGTCGATCGCCGGTTCGTTCATCGCAATATCTCCTCGACCCATGCGGGGACCAGCTGCGTCGCCGGGCCGTGCCGCGCCTCGTTGAACCAGTCGCTGGCCTGGCTCGGCTCCATGTTGAGCTCGAGCGTCGCCACGCCGAGCGCCCGCGCATCGCGGACGAAACCGGCAGCGGGATAGACCGCGCCCGACGTGCCGATCGACACGAACAGGTCGGCAGCTCGCAACGCATCGTAGATCCGCTCCATCTCGTACGGCATCTCGCCGAACCAGACGACGTCGGGTCGCAGCGCGCTGACGCCGCATTCGGGACAAGGTGGCCGGTCGCTCAGCGGTTCGCGCCATACGGGCCGCGCGTCGCAGGCGGTGCACCACGCGGTCAGGTGTTGGCCGTGCATATGGAGCACCCGGCTCGCCCCGGCGCGCTCATGCAAATCGTCGACATTTTGCGTGACGATGAGGAGTTCGCCATTCCAGGCCGAATCAAGCCGCGCCAGCGCGTCGTGCGCCGCATTGGGCACCGCCTGCTGGATCGCCGCGCGGCGCATGTCGTAGAAGCGATGGACGAGATCGGGGTCGCGCGCAAAGGCCTCGGGCGTCGCGACGTCCTCGACGCGGTGCTGCTCCCACAGGCCGCCATTGTCCCGGAACGTGCCGATCCCGCTTTCGGCGCTGATCCCCGCGCCGGTCAGCACGACGATGTTATTCACCATGGCCATTTTCCGTTGCGGCCGGCGAGTCGAAGCCCGGTCCTTGCTTTTGCCCGGTGTTAGAAGGAAAGATGGTCCCTCGACAAGCTCAGGACCAACGGGGTGCGTGTGACGACAATCGGCATTTTGGGCAGCGAGGGGCGCATGGGCCGCGCGATCGCCGCGCTGGCGGACGAAAGCGACGCTGCGATCGCAGCCGGCATCGACCAGGACGGCGACCCGCTCGCGCTCGCGCGGTCGTGCGACGTGTTGATCGATTTCTCCGCACCTGAAGCGCTCGAATCGCATCTCGAGGCGGCGGTCGCGGCGAAGACGCCGATCGTCATCGGCACCACCGGGCTAGAGGAACGCCATCACTGGCTGATCGATGAAGCCGCGCACGACATCGCAGTGCTGCAGACGGGCAACACCTCGCTCGGCGTAACGATGCTGGCGAAGCTCGTCGCCGAAGCCGCCGCACGGCTCGGCGATGACTGGGATATCGAAATCGTCGAAACGCACCATCGCCACAAGGTCGATGCCCCCTCGGGCACTGCCTTGCTGCTCGGCGAAGCGGCGGCCAACGGGCGCGGCATCGAACTGGCCGACCACAGCGAGCGTGGTCGCGATGGCCAGGCTAGAGCGCGCTCCAAGGGCGCGATCGGATTCGCCAGCTTGCGGGGCGGCTCGGTCGCGGGCGACCATGCCGTCGCCTTTCTCGGCGAGGGGGAACGCATCACCTTGTCGCACAGCGCCGAAAGCCGCACCATTTTCGCGCGCGGGGCGATGCGTGCAGCCGGATGGATCGCGCGACAGCCGCCCGGGCGCTACTCGATGGAAGACGTGCTGGGCCTGTGAAGAAGGCCGCCATTTTCGAATTCTTCTCGCGCTTGGCCGAAGCCAATCCCGATCCGGTCACCGAACTTGAATTCGCCAATAACTTCCAATTGCTCGTCGCGGTCGTCCTGTCGGCGCAATCGACCGACGTCGGCGTCAACAAGGCGACGCGCGCGCTGTTCGCCGAGGTGAAAACGCCCGCCCAGATGGTCGCGCTCGGCGAGGACGGGCTCAAGGCGCACATCAAGACGATCGGGCTGTTCAACACCAAGGCAAAGAACGTCATCGCGCTGTCGCGTGCGCTGATCGCCGATCACGACGGCGAAGTGCCCGCCGACCCCGCCGCGCTCGAAACGCTGCCCGGGGTCGGACGCAAGACCGCCAATGTCGTCATGAACTGCGCCTTTGGTGCGGAAACCTTCGCCGTCGACACACACGTCTTTCGCGTCGCCAACCGCACTCGCCTCGCGCCGGGCAAGACCGTGCTCGTGGTCGAACGGAAACTCGACAAGCTGGTGCCGCCGCCGTTTCGTCGCGATGCGCACCACTGGCTGATCCTGCATGGCCGCTACACCTGCAAGGCGCGCACTCCCGAATGCTGGCGCTGCCCCGTCGTCGACCTGTGCCCCTATAAGCCCAAGACGCCGCCGCCCATGACCAAGGCCACGCCCAAGGTCGCATCCACGCCCCGCTGATTCACGCTGGCACAGCGCGGCGCGCTTTGCTAAGCGCCCGGCACGGCTCGATGCACCCATAGCTCAGCTGGATAGAGTGCTGCCCTCCGAAGGCAGGTGTCAAGCCGGTTTTAGCGAATTGTTTTGAAGGAAAAGTTCAGAGTTTCAGTCGCTTAAGTGACTGCGCAGGATTGGGTTCACATTGCAATTCTTTCCGCGTAAGCATCGCGTAAGCACAAAGCACCCGTAGCTCAGCTGGATAGAGCGTCGCCCTCCGAAGGCGAAGGCCACTGGTTCGAATCCAGTCGGGTGCACCATTTTCCAAAATTATGTCTGAAACGGTCCGATGGCGGACGGACGGAAACTCGGCGCATGCGTTGCGAAAGCGCGCATATCCGCCGCGTACGGTGTGCTGGGTTAAGCCCATTCTCAAGTGCGCGTCAGTGACCAGGAAATTTGCCTGAAAGAAACCCGCAGAAAATTGTTCTATTTCAATTGGGAAAGGCGGCGGCGCGCGACAACCGAGCGCCGAATTTTAGAGAAAACTCTTGTTACGAATAGACCCTGAATTTCGCTCTTTGTTTCGGAATGGGGACCAAATGGCCAACACATACACGGCAACAGTTTGCCAGTCCTGCAATCGCTTCGGCCACTGAAAGAGCGGGCCGCATGCCGCTCCAAACAACGCCAAACATATGGTCCCATTGCGCATCGCAGAGGTGCCCAATATCGCCCCGCCCGTTACATCCGAGTCTACCCGGTCTGGCCTCAATAACCGAGCCAACAAGTCGCTATTGGCGCCCTGCCCAATATGCCTGGAATTGTGGGCCTCTGGAGTCAGGCGGCCACTTTGGCCGTCGCATTCTGAGTGGCAAGGGAGCTGGCAAATCAGGCCCTATGATTATCGCTTCACCTGGAGCGAGCATGGGTATGAACTGGGTGGCCGCGCGATCCAGATCACCGCATGCATGTTCAATAGTATTCCGATCCTGTTCATTGATAAGGCGGTGCACAATGAGCGTGCCCAACTGGCTCAAGACATCTTGCGGAATGTCGCGCGGACGTTGTGTTGCCAAGACACAGGTGAGTCCGTATTTGCGCCCTTCCTTCGCGATAAGCCCGAAGGAATCCAAGCGTACGCTTCCGTACTCGTCACCGATCGTTCGCCCCAAGAACTGATGTGCCTCATCAAGAAACGTTACGATTGGTCTTTCTCTGAAACGACCGACACGCGCGACACCCAAGAGATATCGACCTATGATGTCGAGCAGGAGCTCGCGCGTCGAGTGTTCAAACCGGACCTCTTTGAAGGAGATTAGAGCAACGTCTTGATTGTCGTCCGCAAGGAATTGGTCAATTTCATCGACCAGGGAGTCTCCCCCAGTTCGGAACAGGCAACTGAGTTCTGGAGAGTTGATCAGGGTAGCAATTCTGGAAACCAACGACTCGCAATAGCTAGCCCCGTTGTTGTCCGGGCCGCCGAAATAATTGGAATTGTTCTGCGACGTGGCCCAAACGCACTCCGCCTTGATTTGCTCAGACAGGCTGGCGATTTCAAAGTCACATTTGGGAGAGTGCACGGCAGCTCCATTGGCTCGCAGTGCATCGAAATAAGGAGCCCGCGGCTGGTTTGCTTTCGTAACTACGCCGTTCTGAATTTGGAGCCCTTGGGGGACGGCATTATCTAGCGCTCGGACGAGTTTAAGGCTCTTAATTGCGTCCCTCAATTTTGGCCCCTGACTCTGTCCGGATGGCCTAAAGAGCGAAAACAGATCGTCCTCCGTGATCTCCGTATATGGGAAATGCACATGGCGAGCGTTCGGAACGTTTGCCTCAAACGCAAATATGGTATCGATACCGGCAGTCTCGCAGAATTCTCCGGTCGGATCGAAGATAATTGCCTTCCCTCGGAGTTCTTTTATCTTCTCGATAAGACCGGCGATGGTCCAGCTTTTCCCACCCCCTGTGGCCCCAAAAATCCCGCAATGGCGACCAAAAATCTTTTCGGGTGGAAGTTCAACCGACACACTTTGGTCACCGGCTTCAATAGCACCAATGATGAGGTTGATTTCACCTGCCTTTGTAGCACTCTTACCTATCATTTGGCCGAGGATTTCCGCACCAGCTAGATAAACGCCGTCACCAATCTTTGGGTAGATGTTCACACCACGGGTCAACTTGGAGTCGCTATCCGTGACTGTCGCAAGTAATTGAATGCGACCTATCGGATTTGGCTCTGACTTGTTCCCGAGTTGAGGTTCAACCGACAGACGTTCGCCGTCCGGAATCTTCACTTCCGTGATCCTGCCAAGAATTTTGGTTCGTTCGCAATCAACAAAAACGAAATCCCCGACTCCGCCCTTGGAGAGAGCGCGGCGTTCCGGCTGCGCGCTTGCATATGGAAGGTTCGCGTGAACCTGCGCAGCATTAACCTGAGTCACGGTGCCGACGTATTTGTCAGGATCGACAGGACTAATTGTCGTCATGCCTGACCCGCTGAGTTATCACGCAATACACGTACCCTTTCGACATGTCGTTCCCTGTCAGTTTCCCCAATGAGGTCGGGCATCGCATCTACCAAGTCTTCAAACCGTCCATTGATGAGATGAATGCGGGGGTCACCGGCCGCGGCCAACGACGAGATGCGTGCGAGGAAACGGTTCGAATGCGGTTGCTGCTGTAAAATCGTGTGGGCAGGCGGATCCGGATCGACGCCACGCAGGTCGTTCTCAGACGTGATGAAACTCGGATCGCAAATGACCAACCGAAGCGTAAGGTTAGATTCGATTGCAGAGAGGATGGGGCTGCTAATATGATCGTCATTAAAACCAAACCCGGCGACAATCAAAGCAGTATCCGGTTCCCGTAGCGCAATCTGGAATGCACCCATCATATCGAGATATGGTGGATCGAAAGCTTCCTGGTACTTGCTAGATCGCGGATAGATCAGCACTGGACGATATTCGTCGGTATTCTGGCGCGAACGAACCACATCAGAGCCGAGGCGGCGCCAATCAGCTGAACCATGAAGTTTATAGAGCTGAAATGCGTTGGGAATGTAGTCTGGTGCTTCTTTGTTCGCCTCTCGCCGGACAACATCGAATTCAAAATGCTGCCGATCATATACCTGATCAAGTGAATGCGAGAAGCCGTCAATCACCATGAACCGCAGGCGACGCGAAGCCTCTTCAAAAGCCAAATCATAATTCGTTGTGAATAGCTTTGCCCTTGCTTTCCTGAACCCTCTTCGCCCAATTTTCCTGATAAAGCGTTGGTGGGAATCAAGGTCAGTTCCAAGACCAACAAAATCAACCAGTCTAAGAATTGTGCTTTCTGCGTTTGCCACGAAGGCTCGGACCCCAGCAACATCTTCATCGTCGTCCTTCGCCCCGTCGTTCAAGTCCAAATAGATTTTACAAAGGGTAAGAAGTCGCTCGATATTCTCTCCCGACTGCGCATTCGGGAAACGAGCTCGTATCGCGGCGAATTCCGCATCGCCGACTTCTTCTCTGACGGCGTTCCACAAATCTGACATCGATGGCGCTTGGGCACCGCCATCCTCGTTAGTCGCACAGAGCGAAGCTCCTGCCCCCGTCAAGGTCGAGAAATTCGATGCGGACAATGCGTTTATTAGTGCGCTATCAATTTGCTCTCGACTCCCTCGCTCTTCTACGCTGCCCTCATCATCGAGCTTGTCAGAATACGCGAGCCACCCTCGACCGGGTGTGTAGAGCCGAAGGTTAGTGCGGTTTGCATCCGTTTCGTTCCAATAGTCCCAGATGCTCATGCGTTATTTCCCAAAAACATTCCTGATTGTGAATTCGCCCGATATTGGCAAAACTCTTTTTACGGTGGAGCAACCGTCATGGACTGGGAAAGCGCATAATACCAAAAGGAAAATTGAGACTCTGTTTCAGATAACGCCTGAGGCGACCCTACTCGCCGCTGCCGCGAATGCCTTTGGCACCTTGGCTAAATTCTATCAGTCGCTGCGGCTCAGATGCAAACCATGCGTAGCTGCCCCAAGCCAACGTTCCAACGGTCTTTCGAAAAGTTGCCGACCCGCGATCCAGAAACGCCGTTACGAACGCCACATTTTGAGATGTAAAACCTGCCTTGTCAGCGAGCTTTAGCAATGCGGCCTTGCGCGCGTCATTGACCGGGCCATCAGTGTGAACCACCTCGACGAAAACCAGTAGGGGGTGAGCTGGGCCGAGATCGACCAGGACGATATCCGGCAAGCTTTTGTCTGCGGGGATGGTCAATCCGATTGCCTTCGCCAATTCGTCATCCCGCGCGACAACTTTATTGCCGCTTTCGCTGAGCGTGATGACCCCCGGTTTTTCTAGGAATGTGGGGGCAAACACCTCAATGACGGCTTTGGAAATATCGGAACTTGGTCCGGTCGACATTCGTCGCTTTTCGCCATTCGGAAAGGTGACCAGCTGGTGATCTCCTCCTCCCGCCGCGCCGCGCCGCACAATCGCAATTCGTGCTAGCGCGCCGGCGTTAAGATGCTTCTTGTGCCAAGCTTCCACTTGGGTTTGGAGAACTGCTTCGGTTCGCACGGGGCCGAACAAGTCCGCAAAGTCAGCCTGCAACGCGTACCGTGGAGCTGGCGATGTCGTGGCCAGGCCCTCACGTTCCACGACCGCCCCATTCTCAATGAGCGCATACCTGATCGTGTCGTCCCGAATGGATTCACGTGTATTACCCGCATACCAGCGTCCAGGCACATCGGCCTTGTTGGGCTTCATCGAGTCCTTGACCCACTGCTCGCGCTCCCCTTGACCGGTCAGCAAAGCCTGTGCGTCGGTCATCCTCGTGACCTGGTCGGGGCGAACCCAGCGACCCGCGCCTTCAACGGCACCCGCGTAGAGCATGACAAATATGGTCTTTGCCGCGATCTCCCAAATCGAATGCTCGCGGTTCGGCGAACCCTCAGGAAAAATCAGTGGAAGTCGGCGGTGAATTTCATCCCAGGGAGTAAGTGTTGGTAGGCTCATGATTAGAGGCCATAAATCTGTCGTAGTGCTTTTTCCAGCGTGTCGCGAGTTGCGCCTTTTGAGACCAGTCGCTCGATGTTCTTCATATCCAAAGCGGAAGGCAAGGGAATGGCCTCCAGCTCGAACGCGGAAACTGCCACACTTCCGCTGATGCAGCGAAAAAGTTGATCGACCACGTCACTGTTGAGTACCGCGGCCACTGCGGCGGCGCTGACTTTTGCTGATGGGGTTGGACGAACCATGTTCAAGTGATTTTCGACGATCACGCCGCCGTGTTTATCGACGAACTCCTGAGGAAGTTCAGCAGCGATCAAACGTCGCGGCTGCTCCTTCGCCGTGGTTCGCTGAACAAGAACAGAGGGTTGATCGACAACTAGCCAATCATCCCCGGCCTCGACCTTGAAATAGGGAGCGTGGTTCTTCTTCTCCGCGCGGAAGAGAAACCGGCCATCTGCCGTTACCGCCTCGGCCCAAACTAGCGGCAACGCTCCTCGGACAGCCCGCTCACGCAACTGCGGCTTGAACCTGTTCCAAACCAGCGGACCAGTCGAAACGCGATAGCCCCAATCCGATAGACGAGCGGGCATCTTCGTTGCGGCTTTGATTATGCCAACATGCTCAGGTTGTCTCGGCGCCAGCCAGGGCGCGGAGGAGTCATCGGGTAATGTGACTTTTCCGTTCTTCGTCAATCGAGCTTCCCGCTCATTGTCGACGTTCAAGTAGTGGACTTGGAAAGGCCTTTGTTCACCGCCTTTGCGATAGAGGGCAAGCAGGGTCTCCTGCATCACATCTTCGAAGACACCACGCCGCGCATGGACAAAGTCGATGGCTTCTGGCGGGGCTTCGCTGGCGAGCAATCGGCGCAGAGCTGTGTAGTATTGTCCTCCAAGGACGCTGGTTGGAGTAAGGTAGGCAATGACACCTCCGGGTTTCGTCCAACGCAGCGCAACATCGGTAAACAGTCCATAGAGATTTGCGTGGCCGTAGAGGCTTCGCGTGAAGCGCTCGCGCTGCTCCGCCGAGAGGCGCACGCGGCCATAGGGCGGATTGCCGACCACCAAATCGAATTTGGGCGATGGCGTTACATCGAGTGTATCGCAGACTTCGACAAACCTTGGTGCTGGACGACCGCTTGCATCGATCAGATCGGAAAGAAATATCTCAAGCGCAACCTGCGAAAGTGCTGCCGCATGAGCGTCAATCTCCATACCGGAGAGGCGTGCGCCAAGCTGCGCCAAGACAAATGCCGGTTCGCTGCCATCAAGCGCGCTGCGCATCCGCGAAGCAGCTTCGAGCAGGAAAGCTCCACCGCCGCTCGCCGGATCGAGCACACGCGCAGTCGCCCAATCGACGCTGCCCTCCTCTGCAAGATCGAGTAGCCGCTTGTTCAGCGATGCTGGTGTGTAGAAGGCTCCGAGATCGCTCCTTTGCTTGGACGGAAGGAGCGTGGTGTAGAGGCTCGTCAGGAAGTGGCATCCTTCGAGCAATGGAAGCGATGCGGCTTCGATCCCGATTGACCGAGCGAGCTGTTCGGTTGTCGTATCCAGGGAGTGGCTCTTACCCGCCAGGTGATCGGCAATATCTAAATTTGGAGCGACCTTCGCGGCGAATGAAACCATTGCAACATGCGAGAAATCGGCAGCAAGTCGAGCTCGGTACTGGTCATTGAGGGTTTGTGCCCAAGCGCGCGCGACTGTACGCGCACGAGCCAGCTCACCTCGCTTCGATTCAAGCGAAAGCGATTGATTGTCACGTTCGACCGGGTTCAGTTTTCGTGCCGAAATTGACGTCAAAAGCCCCTCCTTTGCACTTGATTAGCGAATTTGCAGGCAAAGAGAACCTTCAATTTATGTTCTTCTTTTGTTCCTTTTGCAAGCCTTAGTTGCAGTCTCCGCAGGGTGATGCCTCGCAACGCAAATTCCAGCTTGCCGGTAGGCCACAAAGCTATTGGATTGACCACAACGCCACATCCATCCAAGAACTGCTTAGATAAGGGGGGCATTTTAGCATGGAGTTCTCTTTAGCTCTATGATCGCGACCCCAACGATGGCACGGATTAGATCGAGTCGGATCGTTACATGCGCTTAGCTTGGTCTTTAATAGGCTCTCTGAACCGCCCCGGGATTGCCGGAGGCCATTCGGTTTAAATTATGCTGCCATGGGCGTGTCGTCCAGCATGGCGTAATAGTGTTCTTCTGCTTCGGCAGGTGGGATATTGCCGATGGGCGCGAGCAGGCGCCGGTTGTTGAACCAGTCGACCCATTCGAGTGTGGCGTATTCCACGGCTTCAAATGATCGCCAAGGACCGCGACGGTGGATGACCTCGGCCTTGTAAAGACCGTTGATCGTCTCGGCCAAGGCGTTGTCATAGCTGTCGCCAACACTGCCGACCGATGGCTCGATCCCGGCTTCGGCAAGGCGCTCAGTATACTTGATCGAGACATACTGGCTGCCGCGGTCGCTATGGTGGATCAACCCGCCGCGATGGGCTGGCCGCCGATCATGGATCGCCTGCTCCAGGGCATCCAACACGAAGCTGGCATGCGCCGTTCTGCTCACCCGCCAGCCCACGATATAGCGGGCGTAAACGTCGATCACGAAGGCCACGTAGACGAACCCCGACCACGTTGCGACGTAGGTGAAGTCCGACACCCACAGCATGTTCGGCGCCGGAGCATGGAACTGACGGTTGACCTGGTCGAGCGGACAGGGCGCAGCCTTGTCGCTCACCGTCGTCCTGACCGGCTTGCCCCGGATCACGCCCTGCAGGCCGAGATCACGCATCAGCCGCTCCACCGTGCAGCGGGCAATATCAAAGCCCTCGCGCTGCATCTGCCGCCACACTTTGCGATACCCATAGACCTTGAAGTTGGTATCGAACACACGCTGAACCTCGGGCTTCATCGCCTCGTCGCGCCGGGCACGAGCCGACAGACGCGACGGATCACGCCGCTGCGCGACGCGCTCGTGGTAGGTGGATGGGGCGATCGGCAGAACCCGGCAGATCGGCTCGACCCCATACTCACCCCGATGCTCATCAATGAAGCTGGTCATCGCTTGAACGGGCGGTCGAGCTCCGCCTGGGCAAAATATGCAGAAGCCTTGCGCAGGATCTCGTTAGCCTGGCGCAGCTCGCGGTTCTCGCGTTCCAAGGCCTTCAGCTTGTCTGCAACCTCGACCGGAACACCGGCACGCTTGCCGCTGTTCACCTCTGCCTTCTCCACCCACTCAAGAAGTGTGTGGCCGGAACAACCGATCATGGCAGCAATGGAAGTGATAGCCGCCCAGCGGGACGGATGCTCGCCTTCCTGGTCCAGCACCAGGCGGACTGCCCGCTCACGCACCTCAGGGGCAAACTTGTTCGTCGTCTTGCTCATCGTAGACCCTTCCTCTCAGGAGTTAGGGCCTCCGGCAATCCCGGGGCGGTTCAGTCTAATCGGAATGCCCAGGAAGGGGCCAAAGGCGTGATCGCAGGGCCGCAGTCGCATCCTGCGCTGAAATCAAACGCAATTTTGATGGGACCGCCAGCTTGCGATATTGGGAGCCGTCGCATATTTCTAAGCAAAACCAGCCACATACCACCCGACCGACGGCGGTGCTTTTATCTCGCCCTCCTATCCTCCCATCAAAATTCGCCGCTTTCTCGCCTGACATTGCCGAGCGCTTTCACTCACCGCGAAATGCGCCCTTCCGTCGATCGATTTGTCACAGTGGGTTTGCAGCCAAATTGCGGCGCAGCCGCAGCGATGAAGCACAAATAGCGCGCCCAAAGGTCAGTCAGACGCTCTTTGCAGCATCTTTCTTGAGCCTCTCTAGCCGCTCCGAACATACCCCGTGAACGATGCTGCCTAGCTCCTCGACCTGCTCACCAAGCCATTCGAGCTCCTCCAGCGTGATGCGATAGTGCTTCGAGTATCGTGCCTTCGTGTATGCTTCTTTAAGCTTCTCGAAGCGCGCTCGGTCGCGTCTTGTTTCGCGTGGCCAGACGTGAGTGAGGCGTGCATCGATACGCTCCGCCTGGGTACGAAGGAAGCCAAGGTTGTGCACGTGGGGTGTGTAGAAAGTGCAGACTAAGAGCACGCAATGGTACAAACCTTCGGTTGCTTGGTGGTATTCGAACGCCGCGTGCTTGTTCATGCCTTGGTCGACCGCGTACTTTGCAAGTTTCACCCGGCCCTGGGCTGATGTCAGCCACTCGGTGAAGTACTCCTGCGCCATGGAAAGAGCCTGTTCGGGCGTCTTGGGCTTGGGCGTGTGGAGTTCGGTGTCGTCGGACTGGTAAAGCGCGACCCCATCCTGTTTCACGTCCATGAAGAAGTAGCGCCCATGCGCCAGGCCGTCGTTCACCTCTTGCAGCGTGTGAACGATGAAATTCACTGGCGTGTTGAGCGTCTTGGTCACGCCGTATTCGCGCATCAGCCGCTCATCAAGTTTGGCCCAGTATTTCACTCGGTCGGTCAGTCTGCTGTCATTGACGATCACCAACAGATCGTAATCGGACTGGTAGCCTTTCGCCGTATGCGGCTCGTCGACCCAGGTTCCGCGTGCATAGCTGCCATACAAAATGACCTTCAATATCCGTCCGGCCTTCTTCCATTCGTGCTTGGCAAGCGCAAAGGCGTCGTCGAACTCTTCAAAGATCAGCTGCACTACGCGTTCAAGCTCGCGTTGTTTTTGCGGGGGCAGATGATCGAGGTCGGTCTTCATCGCTCAATCTCTAGCAAGCGCTTGAGATGCTTGCACCTGCCAAGTGGCGAGGCGCGCGGCGACGGCGCACCCTAAAGCGCTGAGGAGCAGCGCGCTGGTGGTTCGCGTTAGCAACAATCCGATAGGATTGTTTGTTAGCATAGTTAAGGGGCTCGCTATCCCAGCGTTTCTGCGGGTTTGAGGGCTGTTTCGGTTCCCGATAGTCCGAATCTTCGGTTCCTGATCGTCCGAAGGGTCCACAGCTTTATCCACAGGGTTAGCCATCCCCATTTCTGGGGAGGGGGCTTGAATCGCGTTTGCAGTAGGAGTTTGCTGGAAGGTTTGCATCGGAACCTGCTTCATGATCCGGCTGCGCGCTCGGCGATGAATTCGCTCATGGCGCTCTTTCGTGCAGTGCGGTCCAGTGCAAAGCTGCCTCGCTGGAAGTTCGTGCCATTGAGCAAAGCGCTGACATACCCCGCAATCATATCGGCAGCAGTGATAAGCGTAGCGTCCAAGACGTGGATATACCTGCTTGTGATCGATCCTTTAGCGTGCCCCAAAAGCGCAGCAATGGTGATCTCGGTAAATCCAAGATCATTGCCGATGCTCGCAAAGCTGTGACGCAGAACGTGGGCTGTGACCCCGTCCAATGGAGAGCCCTTAAACAACGCGTCCCAATGGTTTGGAAATCCGCCGAAAGCATTGTCTTCGCCATACCCCGGGAACACGTAGCTCCCGGTGGCAGTCTGACGTTGTGCCTCCAGAAATTCGACAACAGGCAGGCCGATGGGCCGGATCGATCTGCCTTCCTTGCTTTCGGAAAGCCGCAGGCAACTGCCGTCCAGGTCCACGTCGCACCATTTGAGATTGATGATCTCGCCGCGCCTGCATCCTGTTAGCGCGATCTGGCGGATGATGTCCCTTGTCGGCCAAAATTTGTCTTGCGCCTGCGCATCCCGGAGCATGTTGCCGAGAATGCCGTACTCGGTTTCGGTCAAACGCCGCTCGCGAACCTTGTATTTCGGCTTCTTAATGCCGTGCGCGGGATTGTGTTCGATGATCCCCAGATCAATGGCGTACGAGAGTATTCCTCCGATGAGGCCAAGGGTCCGGGTAGCAGTGCCAGGACCGCCCCTCACGATTGACTTGCCCCGCAGCTTCTTGGTTTTGACGATGATCCGCGACCGACCCGCCATGATGTCGCGCATGATCTTGACCATATCCGCTCTGGTCAGATCCTTGACGCGCCGGGTTCCGATCAGGGGAATGATGTGTCTCTTGATCCGACCGATATCGGTATCGATTGTCGATTGCTTCTTCGGTCGCCCGCCCTTGCCGAGAATCAGCCCATCATCGAGGTCCTGAATGTAGCGCTTGCAGAGGCCCTTCATCGTGATCGCACGATGATCTTCAAGGCGCTCCTCTGCCGGATCGTCGCCTCCCGCGACACGTCCCAACTGAGCCTTCGCTTCGCGGCGGGCCAGTTCCGCTGTCCACACGCCGTGCAATCCAAGCGTAAGCCGTCTAGCCCGCCCTCTTTGGCGATACTGGATTACATAGCTGCGCTTGCCTGACCGGTACACCCGGAGCCCAAAACCGGGTAGCTCTTCATCCCAAATGATGTAGTCTTTCACCTGAGACTTGGCTGCCTCGACGGTGCGCTTCGTTAATTTGACCACGGCGATCTCCGTTTCCAGAGCCCCGTTTTTGAGTAACTGTGGTGTCATCACTCGGAGGAAAACCGGGGCGTAGATTTGGGTACGCCAGCGAAATCCGAGTTCAATCTAAATCTATATAAAACAGTAGTTTAGAGTAGAATTTCGTAGTCTGGCGTACCCGTTCTGTACCGGCTCCGAAGGCAGAGGCCGCAGGTTCGAATCCTGCTGGGTGCACCACCGCTTTTCAGAAATCGAGCGCGGCGATCGGCGCGCCCGCCGGTCGCGGCGGATCTCCCGGCGGTCGGCGCAGCAGCAAGTCCGCGGTCGCCAGCGCGCCCTGCACACCCGAATCCTGGTTGCCGATCGGCATCACGCGATCGCCGTCGATGCGCGCGCGGACGAAGCTTTCGCGCGCGCCATTGGCGGCGATCGGCGCGGCCAGTTCGATATCGCGCCAAGCAAGCGCTGCGCCCGGATCATGTCCCGCCAGCCCCGCGACCAGCGGCGCCATGAACAACCGCGCGGTC
>Ga0100393_10003403_pt1 | contig 15009 bp, 12 predicted proteins | sample CryGeymeta201517_FD_81546 | JGI IMG/M metagenome (GOLD analysis project Ga0100393, IMG submission 81546) | Groundwater microbial communities from Crystal Geyser aquifers in Utah, USA - Crystal Geyser metaG 2015-17 | ecosystem: Environmental > Aquatic > Deep subsurface > Groundwater | place... | reverse complement strand
GCAGATAATTTACTTACAGTAGAAATGGTAATTAACAATATTGTTACTGTTATGTTTCTTGTGGTTTTTAATAACGTATGTTTCATTTTTTATATTTTTTCGTTAATCGAATTATTTTTTGATTTTTAATCCTTGCAAAGGAATTGTTAATTGAAAAAACTCACAATACGGCATTTGCACTATTTTTATAATTTTTATCTCAATACTTTATGTATGACCTCCACTTTATTATGTACATCAAATTTTTTATAAATGTTTTCTGTGTGCTTACGAACGGTGGCTGGGCTAATGTTCATTTGCTCTGCAATTCTGTTGTAGTTTAATCCTTTATACTTAAAGATAATTACTTCTTTTTCTCGTTCGGAAATTTTTTCTGTATTGATTTTCATTGCGTTTACATAGTAATTTTAAATAATAAAACTTATCAATACAGCATTTGCCGTATATTAGGGATTAAAAATTAGAAATTGGAGATTATAAATTGGGGTTGAGTACTGAGAACTGATAAAAACTAAATAATATTGTGTTTCATTGCTTTTTGTACTGCTTCCATCTTATTATGCACTTGTAGTTTTTTATAAATATTTTCTATGTGCTTTCTAACTGTTGGAGGCGAAATAAACAAGTTTTCGGCAATTAATTGATAATTCAATCCTTTAGAGAGTTGCTCAAGAATCTCTGTTTCTCTTTTGGAAAGCGAAATTTCTTCTACTTGAATTTTATCTTTGGTTAATTTTTCAGGAAAACGAAGCAAGTTTAATGTCTTTAATGCTACAGAAGGAGTCATGGCTGCACCACCAGCTAGTACTTGTAAAATCCCACTATGCAGTTCTTCAGGATTGGTTTCTTTTAACAAATAACCATCAGCACCGGCTTTTATTGAATTGAAAATGTTATCATCATCATCAAAAACAGTCAACATTATTATTTTTAGTTGAGGATATCTGTTTTTAATAAGCGTTGTTGCTTTTATGCCGTCCATTTCGGGCATTTGAATGTCCATTAGTACGACATCAATATTGTGGTCGTCTTCTAATTTTCCAATCAATTCTGCTCCATTTTTGGCACAGTATTTAAACTTAAGATCATCAAAAAAAGAAAGTTTTTCTTCAATGGATTGAGCTAAAAAATTATTGTCTTCGGCTATGGCTATTTTTATGTTCATAATAAGTGGTATTTTTAGGCAAATTTAGGTTGTAATTGTTTTATAAATAATACGTCATTTGGCTTATTTAATTGGCATTTCTAATAATATTGTTGTGCCTTTTTCTGGTGTTGAATCTATGTTGAACCTAGCTTTTATGGATGTTGCTCTGTTTTTCATATTATCTAACCCATTGCCTAATTTTACTTCATTAATATTAAATCCTATTCCATCATCTTCAATTTTAAGTATTAGTTTGTCTTTACTTTCTTTTAGTAAAACATTAATGGTTGTTGCTGCCGAATATTTTAACGAATTGTTGATGGCTTCCTGAACTATTCTGTAAATATTTACTCCCTCAATAGCGTTAAAACTTATTTTCTGATTTACATCCACCTCAAAATTAAAAGTAATGTTTTCTTTGGCTAGTTTAGCAGATTCAATGTAATTATACAACCTCGATTTTAAATCTTCAAAACTTATTTCATCTTTATTTAATGCCCAAATGGTATCTCTTAGTTGGGTAATGGTTGTTCTACTAAAATCAGCAATACCATGTAGTTTTTCTCTAAGTTTTTCATCGGCTGTTTTAAATAAATAACCCATGTTATCTACCGATGAAATAATAAATGTTAGTTGAGAGCCAACATTATCATGCAAATCTCTTGATATTCTAATACGCTCTTCATGCAGCTCATTTTGGAGGGTAATTTTAGCAATTTCATCCTTTAGTTGATTTTCTTCAATCAATTTTTGTTGCTTAAATTTTTGTTGTTTGTAAATATAAACTCCAAGAATAATAATAAAAATTATTACTAATGCCAAACCTACAAGTGTGTAATTTCTTTGCCTTACCCGCAATTGTTCCTTTGTGATAATAACCTCTTGTTCTGCTAATTGTTTTTCTTTTTCGGCAGTTTCGTACTTCACTTGCATCTCAGAAATCAGTTTATTAGATTCTTCATTATAAATAGAATCCATATTTTCCACATATAAATCAAAATAATTATCAGAAGCGTCATAATTGCCTCTCATATTTTCTAATCTGGCTAAGCCTTGATAGGCGTGCTTTAATTGGTAATACGATTGTGATGATTTACTAAGTAACAGTCCTTTTTGAAGAAATTCATTGGCTTTGTCGAATTTCTTTAAATCTAAGTAGCAATAACCTAAATTCACATAAATTAAAGACATTCCAGTTCTACTTCCAATCTTTTCATAAATTTCTAAGGCTTTTTGATAATATTCTATTCCCTTTTGTGTTTGCTTTCTCATTCTTGAGTTTACACCTAACCCTTGATATATGCTTGCCAAATATTCAAAATTCCCAAATTCTTCAATTTTTGGAATTAGATCCAAAAAGATTTGTTCTGCTTGTTCATATTTCTTTAGCTTTTGATATATATTAGCTGTGTTGCCTCTTGAGGTAATATAACTTCTTAAATCATTGTTTCTTTGTGCTATTTCTGTTGCTTTTTGTTGAAATTTTAATGCTTTTTCAAAATTACCATTCCGTTCATAAATATTACCAACACTCCCAAAGAGTTGACCAGTATAAGCTTCTAAATTATTTTGTTCAAAAATGGATATCGCCCTTAAATTTGAAATTAATGAATTAGCCATATCTCCTAATTCATAATAAGCATTTGCCATTTTAGATAATGATTTTGCGACACCCACACTATCACCCATGTTTCTTCTTATAGAATAAGCCTTTTTGTTCAGCACCAATGAAACATCATAATCTCCTTTAAAATGATAAGCTATACTTAAATCATTATAAGCAGAAGCCATTAAAACAGAATCTTTTAACTTCTCAGCAAGTAGAACGCCCTGTTTTCCAAATTTTATAGCTTTTTCAGTATCTATAAATGAATATTGATAACATAATTCTCCTAAGTTATAAATCTTGTTCGTGTCATTTTGAGTCGCTAATAATCTTTCAAGGCTATCTAGCTGTGTGTTTGATTGATTTTTTATGGAAGATGCAAAATTCAGGCTTACCAGTAAGAATAATATTTGTGTAAAATAATACTTCATTTTTTTATCTTTTATGGCTTTTTATAGAAATAGTCTTCAAAAATAAATTAATACATTAAATATTCTAATAAAAATAAACTTTTTATTACTTCATCTTTTTTTTGTTTACATTTGTTTCATTATCAATTGCATTTAAAACAAACTCACATGAAAACAATTAAGTTAGTACTTTCATTACTAACTGTTTTTTTACTTTCTGCTCCATCCATGCTCAGCCAAACCCAACCTTTTCAAAAAGGAAATTGGATTGTTGATGCGGGGGTTGGGTTTGGTAATTATGCCAGTAAGTCAAGAACTCAAACTACTTACTATACTAATCAATATAACAATAACACTTATATAGGAGTCGACCAAGATGTTCCAACAGACCCTATGGGAAGTATTATTATTCCTGTTAAAATTGAATATGCTATTTCTAATAGATTTGGTGTTGGGCTAAAATTTGGGCAAAATAATTTTTTAGTTAATAATAATGATATTTATAATACTTCTTCCATAAGAAGTAGAGACTTTGGTGTCCGGTTTAATTTTCACTTAAATACGAATGAGGAAAACGATTTATTTATTGAACTTATTTTAGGTTCTTCTAATATTAGATGGCTTTACAACGAATTTTCTAATAACAACCTTAGCTCTTTAAAAGGAAGAGGTGAGTACATAAGTTTAGGCTTTAATGATAGGTTTTATTTTACCAATCACGTAGGTTTGTTATTGCATTTCAGCATAACACGATATTACTATCAAAAATTTACACCTACTTATGTTTCAAATCCACAAACACAAACAAATCCTCCATATAACACCACTACATACACAATTAACTATATAAAATTTGATATGATTGGTATAAATTTCGGAATAGGATTCACTTTGAAATTTTAACATTTACTTTTTTTGTACATTTACTTTATTAATTATTAAAAACAACCTTATGAAAAAAATTTATTCAAGTCTATTTTTGTTTAGTATGGGAGCAATTATGTACGCTCAACCTGTTTTAACTTCTGCAAATTTCGCACCTGTTGTTGGCGACAATCAACTCTATCACGTTGGTGATACCAATAGTGTGCTGGACAATACCATTGGAGCAAATGTGCTTTTTGATTATTCTGGCTTACAAGGTTTAGGGATTTCTCAAACTTCTTATTTTGTAAATCCATCCACCACTACTTATGCTTCTGATTTTCCTTTTGCAACTTATGCCGATACTACTGATGGTGCACCTGTTAACAAGCGTTACGCTCAGCTAGTTGGAACTGATAGCTTAGTTAATTCTGGTTTAGTTTTAAACATCAATACATTTGGTGTTACCATTGTTAAATTTAACTTTGACCCCGAAATTACAATGAAATTTCCTTTTAATTACGGAGATAGTTTTACTGATAATTATGCAGGTCAATTTACATCTGTTGCTACAAGTATTACAACGAATGGGAATGGAACTGTTGATGTTATTGCCGATGCCTGGGGAACATTAAGAATGCCAAACATTGCCGATATTACTGGAGTCCTTAGAGTAGTTCAAATAGATACATTAACAACAGATACGATATTTCTTCCCGCTCCTTTTCCTCCTATTTTACCCCTTACGCTCTCTGGGAAAGTGGTAAGTTATTACAAACCAAGTGTCAGCAAATTCCCTCTTTTATCTTTTATTGATGGAAATAATGCAGGACAAACAACCAGAACTGTGATTTCTCAATATCCATTGCCTCCTGTTTCCGTTAATGAATTAGAAAATAATTATACATTCGAATTATTTCCAAATCCTACTAACACAAACGTAACTACATTGCGTTTTGATGTTGCGAAAGCGTCTCAAGGAGTTGAAATTACCATCCTAAACCAATTAGGACAACAAGTTAAATCTGTTTTTAATGGTGTTGTTAGCAATGGGAAAAACTCCATTCAAATTGAAACCTCGGCACTTCCAAAAGGAATTTATTTTGTAAAAGTTAAATTAGAAAATCAATCTTTTACTAAAAAACTGATTGTTCAATAAACTTCTTTTTTAATTTAGTTATAGGTTGTCTATAATGTCGAGAGGCTGAACTATAATGTTAGAGTTCGAGGCATTCGAAGTTTTGAAAATCAGGAACCCCGATCTATCGGGATGACTGATTTTTAAAACGAGAATAACGATGAAATCTGACATTAAAGACAGTCCGTATGTTTTAAAAGTAATAAGATAGCAATAAACCTGCAGAAGAATTTACATCAAAACCTCTTCTTGAAATACCACCTTTAGAATTAGTAAGAAAATTAGTTTGCGTACCACTAACAGGCGTATCGCTCAAACTTTCACTTTGATCTCCTCCTGTAATCGAAAAAATATACCCTAAATTTACCTCAGCACCAATGCTCAAGCGTTCTAAAAGAAATAAGTTGAATCCAGAAACTACATTTACACCCAAAGTAGCACCTCCATCTTGCTGAATAATTCGTTGAATTTTTTGAGTACCTAATTTGTCTGTTATGTTTGTTGAAGCATTAATTTTAGTATTTCCAATTCTTCCAATCAGTAATTCTGCTCCTATATAAGGATCTAGCCTTTTCGTTCCTTTAAAGTGCATTTCATATCCCACAGCCAACGAAAAATCAAACCGAGTTTCAATTGAATCTACCTCTCTCCAAGCTCTATTGCCAGATGGCAGAGAAATACTATCGGCTTTAAAATTATTGTTTCTTATGGACGTAAGTCCCAATCCTAATCGAAGTACTTTGTCATTTGTTAAATGATGTTTTACCAAAATAGTATTATTGTTGTTCACGTCTTTTTGAGTTCCCAAGGAAATATTATTAATAAATCCAGTTAAGTTCAACACTACACCCCAATCTCCATCTCTAGATTTTAGCGTATCTGTTGTTTCCTGACCTACCAATATACTGCTTATTGATAGTAGTGCTACTGAAAATAAAATTTGCGTAATCTTCATAATTAATATTTTTTTTAGGTAATAACTCTTATTAAACTATTTTAGTATATCAGTGGTAAAACTAATTAATTCTTTAATTTCATAATCTGAAAAACAGAAAAAATGTACTTATGAAACGTATTGGTCTTATTTCCGACACACATGGATTTCTACCATCCAATGTAGAAAAATTTTTTAGTTCTTGCGATGAAATCTGGCACATAGGTGATGTCGGTAGTATGGATGTGATTGAGAAATTAGAAAAAATAAAACCTTTAAAAGGGGTTTATGGCAATATTGATGGACAAGAAATTAGACAAGTATTTCCCAAAAACCTACGGTTTATGTGCGAAGAAGTAGATGTTTGGTTAACACATATTGGAGGCTATCCAAAAAGATATAATATTGATGTGAAAGATGAAATTAAAAGAAATCCTCCCAACTTATTCATAAGCGGGCATTCTCACATTTTAAAAGTAATGTATGATCAACAACTTAATTTGTTACATATTAATCCAGGAGCTGCTGGTAATCAAGGATTTCATAAAGTAAAAACAATTATTCGATTTTCTATAGATAAAAAAGAAATTAAAGATTTAGAAGTGATAGAATTAGGGTAATATGTGTCATTCGCACCTTGATTAACGTATTATATTTGGTTAACTTTGCCTAAATTTAATTAAGAAAAAGAGATTATGAATCCATTATTAGAAAAATTTAACACTCCTTTTAGTACACCTCCTTTTAGTAAAATCAAAAACGAACATTTTAAACCAGCTTTTGAAAAAGCTATTGCTTTAGCAAAAAAAGAAATTGATGAAATAGTTGTCAATCCTGCAGCTCCAACTTTCGAAAACACGTTGGTTGCCTTAGATTTTAGTGGAGAATTATTAGAAACCATTTCTCATATTTTTTTCAACCTAAATTCCGCTGAAACATCAGAAGAAATTCAAAAAATTGCAAAAGAAGTATCTCCTTTGCTTTCTGAATTTAGTAATGATGTAGGACTAAATCAAGAGCTTTTTGCAAAAATAAAAATCATTTATGACACTAAATTAACCCTAAAACTCACTCCTGAGCAAGAAATGTTGTTAGACAAAACCTACAAAAGTTTTGTACGAAATGGAGCTAATTTGAATGATGCGGATAAAACTAAACTCAGAGAAATTGATAAAAAACTTTCTGAACTTTCACTCAATTTTGGTGAAAATGTGTTGGCAGAAATTAATAATTACGAACTACTTTTAACCAACGAAAAAGAGTTGAGTGGCTTGCCCGAAGGTGTAGTTGAAGCTGCAAAAATTTCGGCAGAGCAAAAAAATAAAGAAGGATGGTTGTTTACCTTAGCAATGCCAAGTTACATCCCTTTTCTGACTTATTCGGATAATCGTGAGTTAAGGCAAAAAATGGCAAAAGCATCAGGGTCAAAAGGATGCAATAACAATAATTTTGATAATAAAGAAAATGTACTTAAAATTGCCAAATTTCGACACGAAAGAGCCAATCTATTAGGGTATGAATCTCATGCTAGTTTTGTTTTGGAAGAGCAAATGGCAACTTCTCCTAAAATTGTAACAAATTTTTTAGAAGACTTATTAACTAAGGCAAAACCTATTGCAATTAAAGAATACAATGAACTTTGTGCTTTTTCTAAATCCATTGGGGGTCCTGAAAAATTAGAAAGCTGGGACAGTGCCTATTATTCCGAAAAATTGAAACAAAAGAAGTTTCAATTGGATGATGAACAGCTTAAACCTTATTTTAAATTAGAAAATGTTATACAAGGAGCTTTTACCGTTGCGAATCGGTTGTATGGATTGAATTTTACTGAAATTTTTGACATAGACAAATACCATGAAGATGTTAAAACCTATAAAGTAACAAATGAAAATAATGAATTAGTGGCTATTTTCTATGGAGATTATTTTCCAAGAGAAGGAAAAAGAAATGGTGCGTGGATGACTTCATTCAACAGTCAATACATAAAAAATGGAATTAACCAACGTCCACACATTATTAATGTATGTAATTTCACAAAACCGACCAAAACAAAACCTTCCTTATTAACTTTCAATGAAGTAACAACATTGTTCCATGAGTTTGGTCATGCATTGCACGGAATGTTAGCCAATACCAACTACCCTGGTCTATCAGGAACAAGTGTATATCGGGATTTTGTAGAATTACCATCTCAATTATTAGAAAATTGGTGCTATGAAAAAGAAGCATTAGAATTGTTTGCTCATCACTACCAAACTAATAAAGTGATTCCGATGGAGTTGGTTGATAAAATTAAAGCCTCAGCCAATTTCATGGAAGCTTCTGCAATAGTTCGTCAACTTAATTTTGGAATTTTGGATATGGCTTGGCACACTACTAATCCCTCTCAAATTGATGATGTAATTACTTTTGAAACTAAAGCAACCGATTCTACTCGTATTTATCCAAAAGTAGAAGGAGTTTGTTTTAGTACTTCTTTTGCACATATTTTTCAAGGAGGATATTCAGCAGGTTATTATTCTTATAAATGGGCTGAAGTGTTAGACGCAGATGCCTTTGAATTTTTTGCTGAAAAAGGAATTTTTAATCGAGAAGTAGGTGAAAAATTCCAAGAATTTGTACTTTCAAAAGGAGGAAGTGAACATCCAATGAAATTGTATGAAAAATTTAGAGGTAAAAAACCTGATAATAATGCCCTATTAAAAAGAGCTGGACTGTTGGTTTAAAAAAGATAAAATAAAAAAGTAGGAAGGCTTTCGGCATCTTCCTACTTTTTTATTTTATCTTATCCACAATAATTCCAACTTCCATAGCAAAATTCAAAGGGTCATTAGGCATAATATGTTCAATGACATATGTGTAAGTCCCTATCTCTTCATATTTTTTATTAGGCTCAACCAAATGTTCGCTATCAATAATATCATAACCAGGATCCCCTAAATAATTGCCTTTTTCGTCTCTAATTTTCAATTCATATTCATTTACAGATTCCTTCCCACTTGGACTTGTTTCAGTAACTTTTAACATCGCTGTTCTATATTGATATCCATTTGCATATCTGAAAGTTAATTGAAAATTATACGCTTGTTCTAAATTTTCAATAGGAACTTTAAATGTTCTTTTATCTTTTTTTAACCATTCTACTTCGGGTGATAAATCTTGGTGTTCAATAAAAACTCTACCTTCGGGTTGACAAGCCAATAAACTTGAAATAATTGCTAATAAAATAAGTTGTTTTTTCATAAATTTCATTTTTTTTTTATAAAGATACAAAAATGAAACTGTTTACAAACCATTTGCATTACTTTTTTACTACTTCTGTTCCATTCAAAAAGATTATTTTTGTGAACTAAATTTTTAACTCATGGATTTAAATCTGAAAAATAAAAATGCTATTGTTTGCGGTAGCACGCAAGGAATAGGAAAAGCAATTGCTGTTGAATTAGCCAATTTGGGAGCAACTGTTACACTTATTGCCCGAAATAAAGAAAAATTAGAAACGGTTATGCAAGAATTAACTAATAAAGATGGGCAACATCATGATTTTTTAATTGCTGATTTTTCTAATCCTTCTCAACTAAAAGAAACAGTTGAACAATATATTCTTCAACAAAAGAAAACAATACATATATTAATTAACAATACTGGTGGTCCTGCTGGTGGTCCAATTGAAGATGCTAAAATTGAAGAATTTACTCAAACATTTTCCAACCATTTAATCTGCAACCATATATTGGTGCAAGCTACCAAAGAGGGAATGAAAAAAAGTGGATACGGAAGAATCATTAATATCATTTCTACCTCTGTGAAACAACCCTTAAATGGATTAGGCGTTTCAAACACCATACGAGGTGCTGTTGCCAATTGGAGTAAAACATTAGCCAACGAATTAGGTCAATATGGCATTACTGTAAATAATGTATTGCCAGGAGCTACCGATACTGTGCGATTAAAATCTATTATTGAAAATAAAGCTACAAAAACAGGACAATCAATCAATGAATTGGCTCAAAATATGGCCAATGAAGTTCCTCTAAAGCGAATTGGCAAACCTGAAGAAATAGCCAATGCGGTAGCATTTTTAGCATCTCCTGCAGCTGCTTATATTAGTGGTATAAATCTTCCTGTGGATGGTGGTAGAACTAAAAGTTTGTAAAATAGTTTGGGGTTTGAAGACAGAATACTGAAGTTTAACAATTAACAATCGCCTTGAGCGTTGAAAACTCCTCCCCTTTGAGGAGGTTGGGTGGGGCTAATAATCCTACCCATTAATTGCTTCTACTTCTTGTACTTCGGGCAACATATTTTTGAGTAATTGCTCAATTCCCGCTTTCAACGTCATTGTTGAAGAAGGGCAGCCGCTACAAGAACCTTTTAAAATCACTTTCACAACTCCATTTTCATAAGAATCTAATTCAATGGCTCCACCATCATTTTCAACGGCAGGTCGAATATATTCATCTAAAATAACTTTAATTTTTTCTTCAAAATCGGTAAATTCTTTTTTTGGTAATTTAGCTTCAGTAGTCAATGTTTGTTTAGGTTCAGTTTCTGAAGTAATTTCATCTTGATTTAAAAATTCACTTTTAATTATTATCCCTCCTTCACTATTCATGTATTCCGTAATAAAATCACGCAATTCCATAACAACATCTTGCCATTCAATTACATCACTTTTAGTGATAGTTACAAAATTAGAGGCAATAAAAACACCGTTTATAAATGGAAAATTAAATAGTTTTTCTGCCAAAGGAGATGGACTACCTAAACGTTGATTTGCTAAAATTTCATACGTTTTTTCATCCGTAATTAACCATCGGTTAGAAACAAACTTCATCGTGTTTGGATTTGGAGTCATTTCAGCATAAAAAGTATAAGGAGAAATTGTTTTAGTTGTCATAATAATTATTTTTATCTAGCAAAGTTAAGGTGGGTTCTATCAATTAGCCGATAGTTGTTTTTGGAATTATTTTAGCTCAATATTTCTATTGTTTTTTGTTGTTTCGCTGCTAACTTCGTTGGTGAGTAGATTTTTTTTAATTTTATCCCGAAAGTTTTCGATGTAAAATTAAGGAAAAAGATGCCGAAATAAAACAAAAAGAACATCGGAAAATAAAAAAATCGAATTTATAAAACTCACCTTAAGTATGTTTTTTATTTATAGACTGAAGAATATGCAACTTCTTGATAAAATTTCGATAAGAACTTCAGCAATATAAAACACTTATTTAACCCTTAGAATTAGCATATTCGTCTTTTAAATCAAATTAATTCAAACTTTTGGTTAAAAATTATATTTTTTTGTTAAAATTTATTAACTATGCAACCATAATTAAATTATTGCGTCTATAGGCTATTATATAATTAAAAAATACATTTTATGAAAAAAATCACATTAAGTTTAATTGCAATTTTCTTTATTTTAAGTGCAAATTCAGTATCAGCATCACATGTCTCTGGGGGAGATATCACCTATACATGTATAGGTACAAACCAATATGAAATAACATTAAAACTTTATCGAGATTGTAGTGGTGTAGGTATGTCCACAACTGCTAGTGTCTCCTTTACCAATACTTGTGGTCTTTCCAATCCTAATAATGTGAGTCTTACGCTTAGAGATCCTAATAATCTAAGCAATACATGCACTTCTGTTGCTACTTGTAATACAGAGGTTTCCCAACTATGTCCTTCACAAGCAGGTAATAGTTCATGTAATGGAGGAAGTTTACCTGGTATGCAAGAGTATATTTATAAAGGAGTAGTTACCCTTTCTGGTCCTTGTAATAGTTGGACAATAGCTTATAACCTTTGTTGTAGAAATACCACTGTAAATGTAAGCGGACAACCTAGTTATCATGTTGAAACTACTATGAATAGTGCTAATGACCCCTGTAATAACTCTGCAATTTTTACTGCTCAACCTATTCCTTACATATGTGTAAATAATCCTGTATCTTATAATTTAGGAGCAATAGATCCTGATGGGGATTCTCTATATTATACATTAATCTCTGCCAAAAGCAATGCAACTACCAATGTTACTTATAATGTTGGTTACTCTGGAGCTGTTCCAATACCTGGTATTACCATCAACAATATCACTGGACAAATTAATTTTACCCCAACTCTAATTGGAAATTTTATAGTAGTGGTACAAGTAGAAGAATTTGATTTTTTCGGAGCTTCTCTTGGAACAGTTGCCAGAGATTTTCAATTTGTGGTACAAAGTTGTTCCAACACCCCTCCAAACCCATCAGGAGGAGTTATTACAAACTTTAGTGGAACTGCCACTCAAACAGGTCCTTATAGTATTGAAATGTGTGTTGGGGAAAATTTTTCATTCGATGCTGTTTTTTCTGACCCTAATCCTGGTGATAGTTTAAGCATGACCACCAACATTACTTCTGTACTAGCAGGTTCTTCTTTTTCTTCTTCTGGTTCTAATCCTTTAGCTGCTAGTTTTTCATGGACTGCACCAGCAGGAAGTGGAGCAACTTTATCCTTTGTAGTAACTATTAATGATGGTGCTTGTCCAGTACCTGGTATTAATTCCTTTACCTATACCGTTACTATAGGAGCAGGCGTTTTTGCAGGTCCAGATCAAATTATATGTACTGGAAATACTTACCAATTGCAAGTATTCAATGCTACCAACCCAGTTTGGACTTCTGTAGCTGGAGATCCTATACAAGTAGGTACAAATATAAGTTGTGACTCTTGTGTAAACCCCGTAATTACTCCTTCACAAACTACAACTTATGTGGTAACAAGTGATTCTGTTGGTGGGTTATGTAATTTTACTGATACTGTAACTATAACAGTTCTTAATGCTACTGGGCCAAGTATTCCTGATGCCGTTATATGTCCAGGTCCAGGTAACTTTGCTTCAATAAACGTAGGATCTGGTTATACTAATTATACATGGACTCCAGCTTGCTGTGTCGGTCAATTCGCTAATATTTTTAACCCTGGCACTTACATCGTTTCTGTTGACACTTTAGTGTGCACTATGACAGATACTTTTGTGGTTAGTTTAGCCCCTAACCCTTCACCAACAATAACAGGAGATATATTTTTCTGTAAAAATGAAAATACAACCCTAGGCATAAACGGAAATTATACTTCATATACTTGGTCGCCTAATGGAGAAACCGATTCAACAATTACAACAGGAATAGGAACTTATTTTGCAACTGTAATTGACACTAATGGTTGTACATGGAATTCTGATACTGTTATTGTTACTAATTCAAATCCTCAAGCATTTATTAATAATGTTGATACTGTTTGCCCTGGTAATCAAACAACCATTAGTGTTTCACCTTCATTTAATTCCTATTTATGGTCAAATGGAGAAACAACTCAATCTGTAACAGTAGGAGCTGGTAATTTTGATGTAATAGTAACCGATAACTTTGGCTGTATTGATACTGCTTATGCTACTGTTCCTAATTACCCAGTACCAAATGCTGCATTCTCAATAAACCCTGATGCTCAAGGTCAGCCAGGTATTCCTATTACTTTTACTGATAATTCTTCTGGAAATATTGTTGCTTGGTTATGGAGTTTTGGAGATGGTGGAACAAGTAGTATTCAAAATCCTACTCATATTTACCAATCTTTAGGATATTTTAACGTAATCTTAGTTGTTGAAAATGCAAATGGATGTAGAGACAATGTTTCAAGAGAATATTTTGTTATCTCTGAATTAATAATTCCAAATGTATTTACTCCAAATGGAGATGGATTCAACGATTTATTTGTTATTGAAAACCTTGAGTTTTTTGATAATAATTTAAAAATCTACAATAGATGGGGAACAAAAGTATTTGAAAAAGAAAATTATAAAAATAATTGGGATGGAAATGGTGTTAGTGATGGAACATATTTCTTTATTTTAGAAGTAAAATTAATGGATGATAGTATTGAAACACATAAAGGAACTATTTCCATCTTAAAATAAAATTTTAATTCACATTCAAAAAAAGCAGAAAATTTAATTTTCTGCTTTTTTTTTAACAATACTGTTATTTTTTTTACATTAAGGCAACTTAATTGATATTATTACGTCTGCCGTGTATCAACATTTAGTAATTTTGGCGTTAAGCTATTATTAATAAAATAAAGAAACTAATTATCAAACTAAAATATTATGAAAAAAATAATTCTTATACTCTCCTTAATAATTGGTTTTTCAGGTATTTCTTTTGGTTCTCATATTCCTGGAGGAACGATAACCTATCAATGCACAGGAACGCCTAATCAATATATAATAAGCATGACTATGTTTGTTAAATGTCCAACAACACTTGGTACTACCCAAAATTTTGGATTCACAATATCAAACACTTGCGGGTTAGTAAACCCAGCAATGCCTGCCATGACCTTAGTTTCTACAGGACAAGTCGATGTAACCCAAACTTGTGCGACACAAACCAGTAACTGTCCTCCAAACACTGGTGGTGTTCAGGGAGTTTTAATGTACAAGTACGAGGGAATTATTACTTTTCCTGCGGCTTGTAATAGTTGGAGTATTTGTTTTGATTTGTGTTGTAGAGATCAATCGTCTAATATGAATGGAGGGCAAGGAAATTCACTAGGAATGTGCACAACAATAAATTCAGTAACACAACCTTGTGGTGGATCTCCAGTAACCACAGGTTCACCTATCCCTTTTGTATGTAACGGTCAAAATGTTACTTACTGTTTAGGTGCTACCGATCCTGATGGGGATAGCTTGTATTATTCTATGGTAGCTCCATTGAATGGAACTACACCAATGACTACAATGCCTCCTTATACTATTCAATCTCCACTTACCGGATTTGTATTAAACCAACAAACGGGGTGTATGACGTTTAATCAACCTACCATAGGAAATTTTGTTGTTGCTATTTTAATCTCATC
>Ga0100393_10003398_pt1 | contig 15026 bp, 17 predicted proteins | sample CryGeymeta201517_FD_81546 | JGI IMG/M metagenome (GOLD analysis project Ga0100393, IMG submission 81546) | Groundwater microbial communities from Crystal Geyser aquifers in Utah, USA - Crystal Geyser metaG 2015-17 | ecosystem: Environmental > Aquatic > Deep subsurface > Groundwater | place... | reverse complement strand
ACAAAATTAATAATACATATAACTGATTAGCGAGTGATTTTTAAGATAAAACACAAGATAAATAAAATTACAATTACTAATTATTATTTTTTATGCTCATTCAATTTTCTTTGTATTTATCTTCATTCATTACATAGATCATAAAAATCATTTACCAATAAGTTCAAGTCGTTTTTATTTTGTCCAACTACTTAGTACATTAGACTTTGCTAATAGGAATTACACCTTTACAGTAGGTTTTACTTTACTCATAATTATAACAATATTGGTTGGAATAATTGATGATAACAAAAACACACAACATACGAAAAATGGTATATCATCAGTACAAAATACTGATTGGCTAAATACAAATATTTGTACTCGTTTTGAAGGAAATGTAATATATGGCGAAGAGGAGGGACAAGAATTCTTAATTCCAAACTCTTATCAAGATGTTTTATGTTATTATAGAGGAATAATTGGAGTCAAAAAGGGAAATAAATGGGGTGGAATAGATTCAAATTATAAAGAAGTTATTCCTTTTGAATACGACAATATATGTTGTTACCTTGAAGGTTTAGTATTCAAAAAAGGAAACAGAGAATTTTGCTTAGATAACACAGGAAAGAGTTTAAAGAAATTGCCTCGCAAATAAATTCGTAAGAGATAAATCAAAAAACAATGCAAAATTTAGAACACAGAAAAGACAGACTATTCAGAGTCATCAAAGAAATAAAACACGAAGAATTAAAAAAAATTGAGCAACATTCTGTTTTTCAAAGCGACCTCAAAACAGCTTTTTCAGAAGTAAAGCAGTTTCAGAAAGGAACTAAAAAAGCTCGTAAATTGAAATATATTTTAAATAATTTGAATTAAATGAAACCCCAAAACTACCACATTCTAAACGGAGATGCTGCAAAAGAGCAATTTCCAAAATCTATAAAAGGCAAAATTATCGTTGCTAGAGAGGCTTTGGTCGATGGAAATGTAGAAGGAGAGAGTTTGGAGGAGTTTTATGAAACGAGGGCTAGATTTATTAGTAGCCATTACACAGGATATAGCAAAGAAGATTATTTTGAAAAAACGGTTTCTGAATTTGAGAAAATAAAGGCTATTCCTAGTGAGGTAGCTATTCATCTTTGGTTTGAAGATGGATTCGTTTTGCCAAGTAAATTTTTGGTTTGTGGTGCATCTTTTGAATAAAAATGGTCAGAAAAATTCTGTTTTTTAGTTCGTCCGAAAGAACATACGCAGTACGGTTTTGGTGGTCTTGATGAATCTGAATTGATTTCTATTTATGAAAATCGTTTGTCCTATTTCTCCATCCGAACTCACTCAAATTTCTCTGCTTTGGGAACATTACAAAAATAATGACACCAAAAAATTACTACAAACAGCTAAAGAACTGGGTTAAAGTTATGCGTTTATGCTTCCTGCCATCCATGCACATCTTCAACGCTTTCCAAGTGAGACAGAGACAAATAAAGAGAAATTAGGAAGACCTAAAATATCACTCATTCAGATAATGAATGAACTCAAAAGTGAAGAGTTTGCACCTGTTTTTAGAGAATTTTCAAAAAGAGAATCTATTTATGGTTTTGGAGATTTGCAGGTCAAAAGGCTTTTTGATGAGGTAAAGAAAATGTCTTTTTAGGTGATTTTTTAAATCATAAAAATTAACCAATTTTTATTTGTAGCTCACTTTACACCGTTTTGTAGCTCACTTTTTCGTATTTTTGAGCTACAAATTGACTTTGAATGAGCTACAAATAAAAAATCAAATATGCCCCAATTACGTATTATTTTTATGGGAACGCCTGAATTTGCCGTTTCCTCGTTAGATATTTTAGTAGAAAATGGCTACCATGTAGTCGCTGTTATTACTGCGCCTGATAAACCAGCAGGGCGAGGTCAGAAAATAAACGAATCTGATGTGAAAAAAGCAGCTTTAAAGCATAATCTGCCTATTCTTCAACCAACAAATCTAAAAGATGAGAGTTTTTTGGAAGAACTTAGAAGTTATAATGCAAATCTTCAAGTTGTGGTGGCTTTCAGAATGCTTCCAGAAGTAGTTTGGCAGATGCCCGAAATAGGAACTTTCAATCTTCATGCTTCGCTGTTGCCTAATTATCGTGGTGCTGCGCCTATCAACTGGGCAATCATCAATGGAGAAGAAAAAACTGGAGTAACAACCTTTTTTCTACAACATAAAATAGATACAGGAGATATTCTTTTTCAAGAAGAAGAAGAAATTTATGACAATGATAATGTCGGAACGCTTTATGAAAGGCTAAAAAATAAAGGTGCAAGGCTTGTTTTGAAAACCGTAAAAGCAATTCAAGACAATGATTATGCAGTCAAAAAACAGAATTTGGAAGAAAAAACACCTCATGCGCCAAAGATTTTTACAGAAGATACCTTCATAAACTTCAATAATGAAAGTGAAAAAATACTAAACTTTGTTCGTGGACTTACACCCTATCCTGCTGCAAGAATGCGCCTTTATGATACCATGTACAAGGTTTTTGATGTAGAAATTGCTGATTACGATGAATCAAATGAACTTTTGATAGGCGAGCCACTTACAGACCAAAAGAGTTATCTTTACGTTAAGACTTTAGATGGGTATATCAAAATCAATGAATTGCAACCCGAAGGAAAACGAAGAATGAAAACAGATGAGTTTTTGAGAGGGAATAAAATCTAAATTTTTTAGTATTTTTGTTATTCTGATTCTTAAATAATCCAAACTCAAACTTTAGGAAAGATTTTACAGTTATTAATCCAATAGAAAAATTATTTACACAGTTATTTACACCGTTGTTGGTGTTTTAGCAAAAACAACATCAATAACAAATACTTTTAAAATGATGAAAAAAATTATCTTATTTTTTGCCCTTATTGCTACGGCCGCTTCTTGTGCGAGTGAAAAAAAACAAGCAAATGCCTCAGAAGGTAATGGCAATGGTTCTAGCACTCATGTAGTAATTGGTGGACCAGAAAAAACACAAACAACTCATACTACAACAGCATCAATTACTAATGCAGAAAAAGTGTTTTTAGACCAAACTAATGCTGATGGTAGTGTAAAAATGTTTGAAGATGCTTTAGCAGAATACAAAGGAAAAGTTATTTATGTTGATTTTTGGGCTTCTTGGTGTCCTCCTTGTCGTGGAGAAATGCCTAGCTCACAAAAATTACACAGTCAGTTTGAAGGAAAAGATGTAGTTTTCTTATACGTTTCTTTTGATAGAGCTGCTGATGCTTGGAAAAATGGAATTGAGAAAATGGACATCAAAGGAGTTCATTTTTATCCTGCTGCTGATGCCAATCAAGCTGTTTCTACGAAGTATGGAATTTCTGGAATTCCTCGTTATATGCTTGTAGATAAAACTGGAAAAGTAGTGAATCAAGATGCACCTCGTCCTAGTTCGGGGCAAGTAATTGCAGGTTTGATTAATCAGTATTTATAAAAAATAATTCTGAAATCATAAGTTTTTAGTAAATTGAACGCTATAAAGAAAAATTAGAATTTCTTTATAGCGTTTTTTTGAATTTTATAAAAAAATAATCAATGAAGAAATATATTTTTTTAGTTTTTAGTTTTCTCTTTGTATCATCTGCTAGTCAAGTTTTGGCACAAGAGTTTCGTTGTAATGTAATCATTAATGATTCTCGTGTAGAAGCTCAAAACAAGCAAATTGTTGGTCAGCTTACCAAAGCCTTGACCAAATTTATGAATACGACACAATGGACAGAAGACCGTTATGAAGAATGGGAGCGCATAGAGTGTAATATTTTGATTACGCTAGACAAGAATACAGACCTTGCACAAGGACGTTATTCAGCAGATGCACAAATCCAATATAATCGTCCTGTCTATGGAACGAGTTACACTTCTCCAATGCTAAATTATTTTGATAAGAATTTTGATTTTTCTTATAAACCAAGTGAACCTCTTATTTATATTCCTAATTCTACAAATAATAATCTGACTTTGATGTTGGCGTATTATTCGTATATTATTTTGGCTTTAGATTATGATTCATTCTCTTCTTTGGGTGGAAGTCCTTATATCGAAAAAGCACAAAATATCATCAATAATGCACAAAGTACAGGAGTTGGAAATGCAGGCTGGCAGAATAATGATGTTCGTTCAAGATATTGGTTGGGCGAAAATTTGAATAGTCCTCAGTTTATCGATTTGCGAAAAGGTTTGTATGATTATCATCGTTTAGGGCTTGATTTGATGCTAGAAAAACCAGCAGAAGCACGCAAAAAAACAATGGAAGTATTGACAAAATGGAAAGAAGTAAGTGCCGTTCGTTTGAATGCTTTACTTATTCAAACACTTTTTGATGCAAAAGGAGAAGAACTCTATCAACTTTTTTCGAATGCAGAAAGAGAGGAAAAACTCAAAGCTGCCGAAATTTTGCTCCAACTTGACCCAGCACACGCAGAATTATACAGAAAACTTCAAAATTAAGTTGAAAATTTGCCCTAAAGGCACAACAAAACGCTGCAAGCCGAGTTTTTTGTGTTAAATTGCAGTATAAATCATTTTACTCACCCCCAAAAGCAAAATAAAATTATGAGCTTAGAATCTTTCACAGAACGTGTAAAAGCAGTAGTAGGAACAGATAGTGGTCTTGGCAAAACGGTTAAATTTGACCTTAAAGGCGACGGAATTGTATTTGTAGATGCAACTCAAACTCCTAATGTGGTTTCTCACCAAGATAAAGATGCAGATTGTACAGTTAAGATTTCAGAAGACAATGCAAACAAAATGCTTGATGGTTCTTTGAACTTAATGGCTGCTTATATGACTGGAAAAGTAAAAGTAAACGGAGATATGGAAATGGCTATGAAAGTAGTTCAGCTTATCGCTCGTCGTGCTAAAGAAAATGAATAATAATTTTTTTAATGGTTAATTATCAACGATTAATTATTAATTGAATCAAAAAGCCTTTTGATTCTTTATTGAATTAAAAGGCTTTTTCGTGTATAATCAAGAACAAAAATGTAGTTTGTAGCTCCTCATTCCCCACTCTCCATTTCCCAATCTCTAATATTTTAATCAAAACGCATCACCATAACGGTATAATCATCACGCAAATCATCGCCTTCTATAAATTGGTAAATATCATCAATGATTAATTCTGCTATCTGTGCGACATTGCAATGTGCATTTTCTTCTACAAAATTTTTGATTCTATCATAACCATATTCTTCCTTCGAAACAGGGTGGCGAGCTTCATTTATTCCATCTGTATAAAGGAAAAAAGTATCTCCTTCTTCATAATCAAAAATAGAAACTTGGGTGTGTTTTCCATACGTTCCATTTCTAATTATTCCCAAACCAATTCCTTTTTCTTCTAAAAAATCAGCTTTTTCTTCTCTAGCGTTGTAATATAAAGTCGGACAATGACCAGCACGAGAAGAGTAGATTTTTCTTTTTTCGGTATCAATAATCAAATAAGTAGCCGTAATGAAAAGACGAGGTTCTAAGCACGAACTAAGTGCATTGTTAGCATATTCCATAAATAAATCTGGACTTAAATCTAAGCGAACCAAACTATGGAAAATACCTTTCATTTGTGCCATATAAAAAGCTGCTGAAGTTCCATTTCCTGCTACATCAGCAATAATAACAGCAAAACGATGAGGCGCAACTTGAAAATAATCGTAATAATCTCCACCTACCTCATCAGCAGAACCTGCTTCTACACAAATTTCAAATTGATTATCGACATCGATTACATTTGGTAAAAGGCTCTCTTGTACTCTGTGAGCAATTTTTAGCTCATTTTGATAACGTTGCGTTTCGACGGCAGTTGTTATGAGTCTAAAATTATAAATTGCCAAACTTGCCTGTGTTACAAACGAAGTAAGTGTCGTCATGACAACATTATCAAAAGCATTATCAATTTCTTTTAATAAAACAAGTGAACCTAAATAGCTTTTATTAGCAATCAAAGGCAAAGATAAGATAGATTGATAGGTTTGGTCTTCATAGTCTTTTTCGAAGAGTTGCATAGCTGCGTATTTTCTTGGCTTGCTTCTATCTAATCCTTTTTCATAAATGACTTTTTTGAGCTTGACAGCCTCATTGTTTGAAATATCTTTTGTGATAAAATCTCGTTGTGTATTCCAAATTTCTAACCATGCAGCATCTGCATGAAGCGTTTGAATTGCACTTTCTAACAAAACTTTATATACTTCTTTTTCATTATCTCCACTCAAAAGTGATTCAGAAAGTTTTTGAAAACTGGCTAATTCTCCAATTTTTTTCTCAAAAACAGAAGAGGTTGGAAGGTTGAAAAGTAAAAGAAGTGCGCTTGTAACAGTATATGTTCCTGTAAAAATAAAAGTAGCTACAAAGAAAACAGAGTTTTGTAAATCAATTACTAAATTTGTAATTGCTTGTGTTTTTGTAGCTTGTTGAGACATATTATCATAACGCAAAAACTCAAACAAAAAATAAAATTGAACAGCTAAAATAACCAACAAAAGTAGAATCGAACGAATTTTTTGGTTAAAGTTTAAATAAGCAACCCAGCGAATATTTATTGATAAAACAAAGGTCATCAAGACCAAAAACAAAAGGATAATTTGTGAATAAGGCACAAAAAACTCAAAGCCAAAAAAGTGAAAAAATAGCGTAACGAAAAGCGTATATTCAAATGTCTTCATCAAAGTACGCATAAACTTATTGGCTTGATAAGTTATCAAATGTTTCCATTTGTGATACGCCGTCAGTAAAAAACCTACAAAAAGCCCAAAATCTATATGATAAATAAAATTATAAAGCATTGTATGCTCTAAAAGGTAGTTTGAAGCAACACTAATAAAAACATTGAGCATCAGAGAAAGTGCAACCGAAACAATACTTGAACCAAATGCTTTCCATAGAAAACCATAAAAATCCTCATTATCATCTTTCTGGACATCAATTCTGCGAATAGTAAAAAATGTACACAGAAGAAAAGCATTAAATAAAAAACCCTTAATCCAAATAGGTAAACCTTCTTGAATTTCTTGATAACCTTGCACCAACAAATATTGCTCTATCATGCCATAAGCAGTCAAGAGAACCCACGAAAGCATCGTTAGGAACAGCAATATTGTTTTATAGCCTTTTTGGGGCAAAGCAAACTTCATAGTACGAACAGAAAGAAAAATTATTAATTATTGGCTTTTAATCCCTCTAATTTTATTCAAAATATGGGTAAAATTCAATAATAAAATAGAATTCTATACCAATCAGAAGTAGATTAGAAATTGTTGCAATCTACAAAAAACTATTGCCAAAAGATACTTAATTTTCATAAAAATACGCTTTATGTAATCTTTGGCACAGTCAATGACAAAATTATAGATAGCATTTTTTTTAAAGTATATTATCTTGAATCATTATCAAAAGTAGGTGGGGCATTTAGGTCTAAATTATGTGCTTGATTATCAAAACGAGCTACAAAAGTTTTTACTCCTCTTAATCCTGTTGCTGTATCATTGAATAATAATTCTTGTGCAGTTTCATTTTCAAAAGCCTTTGGAATATCATTTACACTTCCAGCAGGAACATTATTTTTTTCTAAAGTCTGTAAAATTTCTTTGCTTTCTGTCTGTAAAAAAGCCTTTTCTAAAATTGGTCGTAAAACTTCTCTATTCCGAACTCGGTTTGCATTAGTTTCAAAACGCTCATCTTTTGAAATAGAATTGATATTCAATATTTCACACAAAACAGAAAATTGTTTATCACTTCCCACTACAAGCATTAAAGCATCTGTTTTGGTCTGAAAAATTGTTCCATACGGAAAAATATTTGGGTGTTCGCTTCCCATTTTTTGAGGAGAATGTCCTGCATTGAGCCAGTTGGTAGCTTGATTAGCAAGTGAAGAAAGCGCAGATTCATACAATGAAACAGTTACATAACTTCCTTCAAAATTATATCCTTCTTTTTCTCGTTTCAGAAGAGCAACTAACAAGCCTTCTTTAAGCTGATGAGCTGCCAAAATATCGACCAAAGCAACAGGCATTTTTTTTCCTTCTAATTTTTTTCTTGTATCATTTTCGCTATTTTCTATTTCTTCTTTTTCGCCATTCATAAACACAAAACCAGTTTCGGCTTGAATAAGTGCATCATAACCTACCTTTGAGCTTTCTGTTCCGTATCCCGTAATGTGTCCGTAAATTAGTTTTGGATTGATTTTTTTGAGCGTCTGATAATCTACACCCAGTTTTTCGGCATCTCCTTTTTTATAACTTGCCAAAACAATATCGGCATTTTTGATTTCTTGATATAATTTTTCTTTGTCTTCTTTATCATAAATATTCAATGCAAGGGAAGCTTTGCCCCAATTTATAGCCGAAAAATAAGCTGAAACGCTATTCGAAGGATTTTCAGAAGGGAGTTTCCAGCAGCGAGTAACATCACCAGAAGTCAAAGGATTTTCAATTTTGATAACTTTTGCACCACATTCAGCAAAAAATTGTCCGACCGAAGGAGCAGCCAAAACACTCGCTAATTCTATTACTTTTAAGTCTTTGAAAATATTCATATCCTAAATTATTAAATAATGTGTAGTTTAACTCTCTTGGAGTGAGAACAAATGTACCAAATACTTTAGTTTTCGATCAAGAAAAATAGCGATTTCGAAAAAAAGTAAAGCTATTTTTTGATTGTAATTTTCTGAAAATCAATAATTTATTAATTTAGGGTTATATAAAAAATATTTTTTCTTCATTTTTTTGAAAATTTGTTTGCAGAATTAAAAAAGTAGTCTTACCTTTGCATTGCATTAAAGAAAAAAATAGTAACAAAATAATCAAAATTGTTGCAAAATTAATATTTAAAAAATCAAATTAAAAATAAAATAAATTTTTGTTTTGTATTGTAAATATTAAAAATAATTTTACCTTTGTGATGTCAAATAAAAGCCTTCTTAGCTCAGCTGGTAGAGCAATTGATTTGTAATCAATAGGTCAACGGTTCGATCCCGTTAGAAGGCTCAATAATGTTTTATAAATTTATTTGTAAAATATTGAAGTGTAAGAGTGATAAATTGCACAAAAAATTAAATCCCAATTCAGACTAAAAACTTTAAATAATTTTTAGATTGAATTTGGTTTTTTTATGCCTTTTAACATTTTAGCAAAAGTCTTCTAATTCTTATATTTTGTACCTTTATCATTCAATAAAAATAATCAATAAGCTACCAAAGAATGAATTATACAGTCAAATCATTTCCCAAAAAACATACTTTTTATATTTTACTTGTTAGTATTTTCTCTATTTCACTTTTTTCGTGTGAGCCAAGAGATGAAATGATTAGTACAGATAGCAGCAACAAAATTAGTTTTTCGCCTGATACTGTATTTTTTGATACGCTTTATACAGGTTTTGAGTCGCCTGTAAAACGAGTAAGTGTCAAAAATTTTAATAACGAAGCTCTAAATATTTCAAAAATTTCACTTCAAACTGGAGAAAATTCGCCTTTTCGTCTGACAGTAAATGGAATCAAAAGACAAGAAGCAACAGATATTTTTTTGAGAGGAAATGATAGTTTGCGTATTTTTTTAGACATTCTTCCTCCTGCTTTAAATACAGATGAGATTACTAAATTAGAAGATTTTTTGGTAGTGGAAAGTAATGGAAATATCGAAAGATTGCCTTTGGTTGTGTGGTTGCAAGATGGAATTTTGTTGGAAGATTCTGTTTTGGATTGTCAGACGGTTTGGAGTGGAAAAAAGCCGTATATTATTAAAGGAAGTGTTTTGGTAGAAGAAAATTGCAAACTGACCATAGAAGCAGGTGTAAAAGTTGCTTTTCTGACAGATGCTGCACTTTTGGTCGCTGGTTCTTTGGAAATAAATGGAAATGCTACCGAAAATGTAGAGCTAGGAAGTTTTAGAAATGATGGAAGTTTCGAAGGTGCATTAGGGCAATGGTTTGGCGTTTTGTTTGGAGAAAACAGCAAAAATAATAGAATTTCTTATGCTCTAATAGAAAATGCTACAACAGGAATACGTTTTGGAACACCTGATAATGACACAATTCTAGATTTAGTTATTGAAAACACAGAAATTAAAAATATGGCTGATGCAGGTGTTTTTTGTTTGAATTCTGATGTTTTGATTCAAAATACGCTTATTCATAATTGTTTGAACCGAACCTTTGCAGCAGGTGCAGGAGGAAATTATTATTTTTATAATAATACCTTTGCCAATTTTGGGTTTGATTTTTTTAGAGAAGAACCTTCTTTTGAGCTTTCGAATGTCTTAGCATTTGTAGATACATTAGGAAATCAACAAGTAATTAGAGAAAACCTAAAAGCCTATTTTATCAATAATATTGTTTGGGGAAGTATTGATGAAGAACTGATTTTATTTGCCACACCAGAAGCCGAATTTCAAACTTTTTGGAATTCTAATCTTTTGAAAACAAGACTTTTAGATGCCTCATTACCAAATATTTTCAATGAAGACCCAAAATTTGTAGATGCTTTTAATGGAAAGTATCAATTAGATTCGCTTAGTCCGGCCATAAATGCTGGGCTTGATATTGGTTTGAAGATAGATTTGGAAGGCAAAGATAGAGGTGGTAATCCTGATATTGGTGCTTTTGAGAAAGAATAGTTTTAGAATTACGAATTTTATTTTTTATAAAACATTTTCATTTATCCATTTAGTATTTTATCTTTTGAGGTCGTAAAATCTGTCTTTTGTATTATTCTAAAATCTAACTTCTAAAATCTAAATTTATTCATGGCTCAAGACTACGACAAAATTTTCAAAGAAAACATTGAAGAAATAATTCTTCCTTTGGCTGAAAAGCTATTGAATATCAAAGTTGAAAAACTAGAGAAAATCACACAAGATTTGCAACATACTATTGAAAGAAAACCTGATTTTCTCAAAAAAGTAGTGCATAAAGATTCTAGCAAAGATTATATTTTACATATTGAATTTCAAGTAGCTGACGAACCAGAAATGGCGTATCGAATGTTGGAATATTATGCAATGCTACTCAGAAGCCACGATTTGGATTTAAAACAAGCTGTTTTCTTTATTGGAAATAAAAAGCCACAAATGATTACTCGTTTTGAGAAGGAAAATTTGAGTTTTGCTTACAACTTAATCGATATGCAACAGGTTGATTATAAACAGTTCGTAAACTCTAATAAACCAGAAGAGGTAATTTTGGCAATCTTAGCAGATTTTGGAAAAGAAGACACCAATAAAGTCATTCAGACCATTATAAAACAGATAAAAGCAATTACAAAACCCAACTTAAAACAGAAAAAATACGTTAAACAGTTAGAAATTTTATCTAAATTACGTGGATTACAATCCGAAATAATAAACCAAATAGAAATTATGGCACTAACTTATGACTTAGAAAATGATATTCGTTATCAACAGGGAGAAAAAATAGGAGAAGAGAAAAAATCTATAACAGCTATTAAAAATCTCATTCGCTTGAATTTATCGCATCAACAGATAGCAGATTCTTTAGAAGTTTCTTTAGAGTTTGTAGAAAAAGTAGTAAAAGAACTTTCTAAAAAATAGAAATTATGGCACTAACTTATGACTTAGAAAATGATATTCGATACAAGCAAGGACAACAAAAAGAAATGCAAGAAACAAGAAAAAAGACTATTCTAACAATTCAAAAAATGCTTTTAGCAAATGTTCCTTTAACACAAGCACAAATAGCAGATTTTTTTGATGTCCCTTTAGAATTTGTAAAGAAAATAGCTGATTCTTTAAAAAAATAATACCGAACGGTTTGCTCAAAGCGAATCGTTCGGTAAAAAAAAGTTACTTCTTAGGCAATGTAACTCTATAATCAGCAACTATTTTTCCTTTACTAATTTTGTCTAATTTTCCTTTCAAAAGTTGTTTTCTGAGTGGAGTAAGATAATCAGTAAACAAAATGCCTTCAATGTGGTCGTATTCGTGCTGAATAATTCGGGCAGCAATTCCATCAAAAGATTCTTGGTGAAGTTCCCAATTTTCGTCATAATATTTAATTCTGATGTTTGGCTTACGAGAAACTTCGCCTCTAATTTGTGGAATAGATAAACAGCCTTCTTCAAAAGTCCATTCTTCACCTTCTTCTTCCAAAATTTCAGCATTAATAAATACTTTTTTGAAGTCGTGTAAATCTTCGTCCATTGCGCCACCATCGACAACAAAAATACGTTTTCCAAGACCAATTTGAGGACCTGCTAGACCAACTCCACTTGCCGAATACATCGTTTCGAACATATCATTTGCGAGTTCTTTTACATCAATAGAACCATCTTTTTTTATATCAGTTGCTTTTTTACGAAGCACAGTATGACCATATACGTATATCGGACGAATCATAATTTTAAATTTTGTTTTAAAGGTAGCTGACACCTTCTAAGGTGTCAGTAAAATATAACTCTGACACTTTGTAAAGTGTCAGCTACAGAATACAAAGGTACGGAAAATAAGATTTTTTTGTAGAGAATATTAAAATGAAAAATTAACCAAGATAGATTTTCTTATAGTATTTTCCATAAACATAACGAAGACCTACTAAATCTTTTTTTATAACAGCATTATTTACCTTCTCTTTAAATTCTTTGATGAGCTGCTCATCATTAGTTGCTAAATTAACAGGCAAAATGTAACTGATTTTAGAGAAAAACTCTATAAATTTTTCTCTGTTTTTGTTAAAATCATATTCACTAAGAGCCAAATTTAAAGGAAAAATAAAACCTTTTATGCGAATTGTAGGCGCAGTAGATATAATCAAATCACTTTCTATGATGTCATTTCTATCTAATTTGACATTTTCTGTATTGTTTTTATAGTCAAAACTTTTGTAGTAGATAAAATCAATTTGGTTTAATTTAGAAATTAGAATTTTTCTTTTCCAGCCAAATCCTTTTTTTAGATAAATAGCTGTTTCTTTCACTTCAATTCCTTTTGTTTGAAGAGCATTAAAGATAAGAGGAATACTAATAATTGCTGCCACAACTCCCCAAAGCCAAAGAATATCTGTAACACCAAGAAGTAATAAAATTGAAATTATAAAACTAATAATCCCTGTTGGAACGGCTACAATCAAAGCCGTATTTCCTAGATTATTTTCAGCCGAAAAAATAATTTGTTCTAGCTTTTTACAAACTTAAAATTTTGTTTTGCAGGGATTTGATTTAAAGTTTGTTTTTGTTGGCAATGCTGCTGCCCCAAATACTTCCAATTTCCTTCCAAAAAAGCAGACTTACAACTTGCACAAATCACTACTTTATCGCCTTCTTTTATCAAATCTCCAGTAATTGGGTCTTGCCGATTTTCTTGTAAAATTAGACTGTTTGAAAGAACACTAATAGAATTTGTCATAAATGAAGTCGAAATAGTTTAAAAGAACCTAATTTTTTACGTATTTTGTAATCAAATGGATTGCTCTGTTACTTCACAGAAAAATAAAAAAACAAAGAAACAAAAAAATAACGCAATTATGGAAAATCAAAATTCTTCTACAAGTATATCGTCTTCTAATGTTGTTTCTAACAATGATACGCTCACAAAAAGCCAAACCATAGCGCAAAAATTAGAAACCTATAAAAAAATAATTGAAGCCAACGGAATCAAAATCAATGCTCCTTTTGACCCACGCTATGCAGCTAGTTTGATTAAACGCATTTTAGAACCATTGAGTTTATATTATTTCCGTACTGAATTTGTAGGTTTTGAAGGCGATGATTATCCCGAACGCAGAGGAGAAGCACCTTTGATTTTTGCAAGTAATCACTCTGGAATGGCTTTTCCTTGGGATGCAATTATTTTCTCTTCGATGCTTCTCAAGATTCATAATTACGATATGACAAAAGTTGCTCGTCCACTGACAGCACCGATGCTCTCACAGAGTAATTTGATGAGTCCGTTTGCGATAGAGAATTTTTGGAAACGAGCAGGTGGAGTAGATGCCACTTCCCTCAATTTTGAAACGATGATGGAACAGGGAAAATTTAATGTTTTGATTTATCCAGAAGGTGTAGGAGGAATTGGAAAAGGATTTGATAAAAAATATGAATTGCAACGACTTTCTACTTCAACTCTGCGAATGAGTTTGAAACACAAAGCTGATATTATTCCTTTTGCTACTGTTAATGCCGAATATATCAATCCATTTAGTTATAGCATAGAAATTTTGGATAATTTGGTTCAAAAGCTAGGAATTCCATTTTTGCCTGTCGGATTTATGACAGTTTTGATTCCTTTGCAGCCTTGGATGTTTTATTTTGCGCTTCCTGCAAAACTAATTTTTGTTCGTGGAAGACGTATAAAACCGTATAAAATACTAGGAAAACCTGTTGAAGATGCCACAGAAGAAGAAATTTTTGCGCTTCGTGATGCTATTCACGCCATTATGCAAAAAGAACTCAACGAAGCCGTAGAAAGATATGGCGAAAGTCCGTACAACTGGAAAGAATTTTTCTTAACAGCACTTTGGAAGTGGAAAAAACTACCTGAATATTTGCCTCTTACGTGGGCATTTCGTTTTATTGACCACGAAAAACAGTTTCAAAAACGCTTATTTGAGCTTAATAATTTTTCAAATATTGCTCCTTCTTTAGAACAAAAAGTAATTCAAGCTCAACAAATTGCACGAACTACCGAATCTGAAACGCAAGCAGAAGACGATAAAGATGTTTTTGATATGGTAAAAGAAACCGTTGATTTAGTAGTAGATAATCCAGAAGTTTTGTTGATGTATGTGCCTGTGGTGGGTTGGTTGCCTACGATTTGGAATGAAATAAAGAAACAAATTTAGGAGTAAATGCATGTTGTTTGTAGGCAAAAGGCTTGCCTTTTCCCAAACAGCACAGAAAAATAAAAACTTTGTCAGTAGTTTTTTGGTAATCCAAAACAACTCTGACAATCAACATGAGTGACATTTTTAAGTATTTGATTTTCAGTTGCAGCGCAACGTAACCTTTGTAGAACCTCAAAAATGAACTTTATTAGAGCTACAGAGTAGCTAAACCTTGTAATTTGAAATT
>Ga0100393_10003391_pt1 | contig 15051 bp, 11 predicted proteins | sample CryGeymeta201517_FD_81546 | JGI IMG/M metagenome (GOLD analysis project Ga0100393, IMG submission 81546) | Groundwater microbial communities from Crystal Geyser aquifers in Utah, USA - Crystal Geyser metaG 2015-17 | ecosystem: Environmental > Aquatic > Deep subsurface > Groundwater | place... | reverse complement strand
CTAGTAGTAGTACTACTGCTAGCTAGGGCAGACTACTAGCTACTATAGTAGCTACTAACTAGACTACAACAACATCATCTCCTCCTCATCAAAATTGCGGAGTACTGTACTACTATTGATTGTGAGTACTGTATTGATTATAGTGAATCCGTAAATGACTGAAGAGCTTCGTCTCATGAAAAAAGAACTGCAGGTAGCAGGAAACCAATCTACGCACTACTAGGTAGTACTGTACTACTGTAGTAATAGTAATATATCGTAAACTTTTCCTATTAAATTGTATTTTGTTAATCCAATCCAACTCGCACTCAAACGCCAGAACTTGACGTCAGACAAGATAAGAGTGAGCAGCAAGAGAGCAGTGGGATCCTCTCGAATGAATCAAGTCAATTTGAAAGAAGGAAGAAGTGGATTGCCGAGATTGCCTTTGCTTTTGTTGGTTGTCTCTCTCTTTCAATTATCGGCTTTGTCAGAAGAATGAGTCACGATGATATACGTTCGGTGTCGTCGATGCTGCAGTTATCGCCGGAATTCACCCAACAAAAGGCACAATTGCTGCTGGATATTGCCAACGCGGTAGAAGAGTCGAATGCTCGCAAACGTCACTTTCAACACAAACTTGCCCACAACAACGGCGGCTTTGTGGATACTATCGTCATGGATGCATTGATTGATGACTTGGAATCGGCTGCGGGTGGAAAAGCGACAACTGTCCATGCAGGCGCTACCTGTGAAGATAGGGCAGCAACTGCAACATCCACCCTAAACCGTGTAACATCGTCCCTGGAATCGGCTGATAATATCTCGTTGGTGGAAACCACAACTAATACGGCTCCTACTAGTAATTGTGGTAAAGGTACTGGTGATAGAAGCAATCCTGAACAGCTTCAAAAAAACCTGCCGCAATTCCAATTCCAAGGCCAAGGAGAATCTCCCTCAAATAATATCAGTGGCAAGGATAGAGTTCCTGTGGATCACCATCAAATCCAGCTCTTGTATTCGGCTATGATTTCGTTTCGAGAAAATGCGGATTTACGGTATCAGTTATTAGAATTGAGACATTTGGATCTGCGAAAAGCTTTTGTGGAATTAGAAACACGGTACCGAAAGGTGCAGGCACAAGAAGAGGCATGGCGAAAATCATGTCAAATCATGCAACAAGCTGCTGTTGAAGAAGGAAAAGGAAAAGGAGGAGTTGCACACTCGAAAGGCGATGATGCCAACAAATGTCCTTTGCAAGCTCATACAGTGCCTGTGTTACAAAAAGAATTGCGATCCTTGTCAGCGCAGAGAAATCAACTCATGCAAGCCAATTTGGAATTGCGAAAGCAATTGAAACATGTTCAAATGCTCCAGACACAACAGCAAAAGAACCCAGACAAGAACAATGGAAATTGTTGTCAGAGATGCCATCCACAATTGTTTGAGGTCCATCAAAAGCAAGTAGACTTGGATTTCAATCAAATGGTCGAACATTATCCGACTACTGCCCCCGACCGCCAAACACTACATAGTGATGAAGACGAAGACGAAGAAGAAAAGGAGCCGAACAGGAGGGTCGGCGAGTCAAACTCCAATTTTCATCAGATTGATAAAGATCAAAGTCTTGAAGTCAGAATGAATATGATGGGAATGCGTTTAGGTTCAAGCAGAAAGATGAAAACTCAAACGAATAGAGAGAGAGATGAATTCGGGGAATCGATAAGAAAACAAAAGAGCACCCGTTGGTCGCCACCATCATTGTTTTCTGCAGTAGACGGCCAACACCATTCTATTATCCATAACAACCAGTCTGATGAGCCGCTGACATCGAATGCACAAGTGGTGGCTCGAATGACGCCTACACTAACATCTTTCCTGCCGATTCGGCATAAAAATAAACAATCCTCACCGGAAAACAAGACAGCCCCAACAATTGTCCAAGATATCCAGTTTTCACCCAGGCGAGCTACCGCAAAACATCTATCCTCCGCCACTATTACTGGTAGGCAGCCACAAGACATAGAATTAAGTCCAAGCGAAACTACTTGCCTCGAAATCCCTACTTCTTCGAGGACTGAAATCCAGCACAATTTGTTACCAGGTGTCAAAGATACCGCCGGAGCCACAGAAAATATTGAAGTCGTGACACCTGAGAAGGAAGATTGCTCTAAAATAGTGAATAATCCAAAACAAGCTATTTCAAATGGGAAGGTGAAAGTGTTAACTTCCACTTCCACTTTAAAAACCAATTTGACCTCGCATGGGTCGGCAGAAAGTGCTACTCCTTTACACAAAGCAAACTTTCCGTTTCGTAAGCGAAAGTCTTCGCAACAACGACCTCATGGGCATCATCAACAACAGCGACTACAGCAGTTACCAAATACTCAACAATTACATCATCCTGAAGGTCGGCATGTAGTGCAACCGCAACAGCATGTAAGATCTGTTCAACGACATCATTCTGCAGGTGTTCCCTCTGTTCCGTCCAAGCCTGGCCCGAATGACACACAGTTGAAGCATTCACCGCAAAGCAATGGTTCTCACCCTATTCAATCGTTGACGATGAGGAATGCTCGACATTGGGAATTCGCTGCTCCATCTGAGGAGCAGATTGCTTCCCCAATGAGATCGAAAGCCCTTAGGCAACACCATGCGGGTCGAATCACAGGGAGAGGAACGGATGTTGTGCTTTTACCGCCGGGCTTGGGGGCGAGTCCTGGGAGCTCCAACGACAATGCAACAGGAAGGCATCTTGCGCCGCACTCTCCAAGAATAGCTCCTACCACGCATCGAGGAGGGTTGCCACCAGTAGTGCAGCAACCGTCTGCGACCCTCCTTTCAAATAAAAACAACGAAGAAAAGGCAGCACCAGCACCCAAACCTCAATCACGGTTTCAGCGTATCAAGAATGCTCTGAGGCAGGAAATATAAAAGTGAATAAAAAAGACGATGAAAAACATAAAATTTTTATGACGAAATTATATGAGTTTCGGCGCCTTGCTTGACTAGCTGGCCGCCTGGTCTATTTTCTAGTAAATTACATTCGTATTCCGTTCTGACAATCGCTTGGGATTCTTCTGTTTCTTCGTTTTGGACGACTTAAAGATGCTTCGTTTCGAATCTTCCTGCTGTGCCATTTGAGCCAACTCTCGCCATTTGCTCGCTTGCATAGGAGTACGCATATTAGGCGAAAGGTAGAGTGAGTGAGAAGAAGGAGCAGCGTGTAGCGTTTGCGCCTGTGGTTGAACCGTCTTGTCTGATTGTCGCAATTTGGCGGAAGTCTGCTCTGCCAGAACAGCGGACATAGATGTTGATTCGTCGCTGAAGGTAGGAGCCGACAAAATATTCGTAAATGTGCTTCCATCGTCTTCGTCTTCCGAAATTACGGATTGAAGTCGAAAGTTGCTGGATTCGCTGTGCTGGCTTGCCAATGTGACTGGTCTCTCACTGTAGCCACTGCCGGTGGAAGAAGCAGATCCCAACACTTCATTCAACAGGAGTTCCGCGAAATCATCAGCTGCTTCATCGCAGGGAAGGTCTTCTCGCCCTTGGCTCTCTCCAGCCATATCGGCCTGGCTCTCTGCCGACGATGATTCAAGAACAGCATCCAAAATCTTGTCCAATTCTGCGTGATTATCCTGGGGATCGTTTTCAACAACAGCAACATTGCTGTGTCTGTTGTCGTTTCCTTCTTTGAGCACTGTAGCGACAGATTGAATAAAAGTCGAATCATCATTCGAATCGTAGCTCTGTTGGGAGAAATCATCCCCACCCATATCGGTTTCCTCGTCAGATGGAGACTGCTGTAAAAGTGACCCAGCCTTTTTGTTGTTAATGAGCGGTGTTTTTACCAAATCTAAACCCGGTTCCGCGGAAGCCGAAACAAAGTATTTTGGATTCGTGTCATGAAATACTTTGGTTCCTTGAGTGGCAACGGAATGAGCATCAAAGGACAACGATGCCTTCTGATGAATGTTGAGACAGGTTTTCGCCTTATAACCGAGGATTTGTGGTGTTCGTAGCATGGGTCTGTCGCCTGGCAACGAAGTACTTCCTGCGGTGGAAACCGAGGTACCATCCAGGGAGGCACCGGAAGAGACAACATCACGAGGCTCAAGTGGTGGACCTCCGTTGTCGAACTTGCTCGCCAATGCGTGAACTCGCCCTGTAACAATCTTCTTCTTGCTAATGCTGGGCGACTTCTTCTTGACGGGTACCGCCTTTTCTTGCTTTCCATTTACCACAAACTTGTTTTTCGCGGCTTTGAAGCGCAAGACAGGAGAGTCTGTGGCTTGAGCAGCAGATTTATTCTTTTGTAAGAAAGGAGTCACACCCTTAGTGAACTCGCAGTATTTCCAGGTCCGTACCATCTCCTCTGGAGTGGCAGCAATACTTTCAGTGTTAGTCTCAGGAGACTCTTGCGTTGGTCGACTGGCGAAATGATCGAGTTGTGATTCTGACTCAACAGACTCTACACTCTCGCGCTTTGAGACAGAGCTCTCGTTACTTTCTCGCTCAAAGACAGGATCAGCAAGATCAGAAACCTTGGACTCAATGGCAGGGATGGATACATCCTTGGGTGCTGCTGTGTTTTCATCGGCATCGGTCTTGAAGGAAAAGTTCCAAGTGACGCTGTGACGACTTTTCTGAGAACTGGCAGCTTCGCTCGGGGCAATGCTGTGGGCATCTGAGAAACGCACAGACTTTGACGAAGTACGATCACTGCGGTTCGACTGTCGAGAGGCAGTTTCAGAGGACACTGTATGGGGATATGTGGAAATGCCTTGGTGAATGCTGACAGGAATGCGAATGGAATGCTGAGACCGACGAGAAGTTCTTGAGCGAGAGCCAAAAGTAGAAATAGAAAATGAGGTACTCTCTCGCTTTGCTTCTTCAATTTGCGTGGGCACCTTTGCCAAAGCTGAAATGTCATTGCGTGTTTTTGATAGGGTCAAAAGGGAACTTTCGCTGGCATAGCTGGGCGAAAACAGGAATGCTGCATTGCTTCTGGCTTGGTCCGACAGGAGAGGTTGTCCGGGGGACTCCGCCGTCGACATAGGCGATTCGAGAGACATGAAATTTGGATTTGAGACAGCCAAGGCCCGCTCCTTCTTGGTAGCAACAGTAGTAGGGGTGTCTTCCAAGAAGCAACCGTAGGCAATATCCCGGTAGTCGTGTGACTCTATCATGCTAGGTGCAGACTCTGTCGCTTGGATCTGCATATCGCGACTAGATCGAGACATGCTATCAAAGGACTGTGTGTACATGGCAGGTTGATCGATCTTGGCTTGTGCCACGGCCTTATTGGGCGCATTGATACGAGGACGGAAGGGGCTTCCCTTTGGGTAGGTCGTCGAGGACGTGACGGGCGTGAATGCGTCCTTGTCTTTGTACGAATAGGCACTGCCAAATGAAGACGTTCCTGCCGGAATTATCGAAGCTCGGGGGGTCTCCTGTAGTACGTCGTGAACATAGGGTCGGAGACTTTGCGGTTTCGATTGTGTGGTGGACGCAAGTTTGCTCTGAACCAACACTTGTTTAGCCGACGTACGCTGGTCTAGAAAGGAAGTCTTAGGAGCTGTTTTGTCCAAGAGGGCAAACTTGCTGTCGTTCTTTGAGTAGGCGGCTTCCGGATTGTTCTTCAGTGATTGATGTTTGCTGCTTTCCAAATTTTCATCGGAAGGCTGTCGTTTGATTTGATCAAAGCTTTTGCATGTTCTCATTGCATTTTCACAATCGATGGAAGAAGCAAAGGAGGACTTGGGTAAACAATTTGAATCGATGGGATAACTCTTCCGCTGGAGATTGAGCGAATCAGTCATCGCCTGCGGGGGTCTAGGCGAGCTAATAGCGACAAGTGGCTCCTTGTTCATCTTAGGGATAATGTGGGTTTCATTTTTTCTAGGTAGTACTGCCGTACCTTTCACTGATGCAGACTCGTTGCTTGCTTCTTCATCAGCAGGTGCGGGATTGTTCTCTTTGTCGTCATTGTAGCTTGTCGAAGTTTCATGTTTCAACGCAGGAGTATTCAAATTAATGAGGAGGCCCTTGGGCTGCAAGCTTGAAGTTGCCGTCGATTTGCTGCTGCTCGCAAAGCTTTGCCGAGGATTGTAAGCGATTTTATCAATGTATGCATCATCGTGGTGCAATACTTGGACATCCTTGTAGTAGGCGTTCCAGTAACTTGACTCGTGCGAAGTGGCCTCGCTGGTACTCGTCACAGTACTTGCAGGCCGGTCTTTATTGGTCTTGGTAGCGGCTAGTCCGTTGGCACGACTACATTCGTCAACCGACAATCGTTGTTGTTCCTGACTCATTTCGTCAGTTGATTTGCGCTGATCGTACATGCCAATCAAATTGGAAACAATGGCTTTGACATTCTTAAAACTGTCATCACGAGACAAGTTGAAAGCTTCATCCCCCGGAGCATCTTGTGATCGCTTCCTAACAATGGGATCACCCTGTGGTCGTGTATGTTCTCGTTCGTATTGACTGAAGAGTTCCGATGGTCGAGAATTTCGACCGCTTTTGCGATGTACGTGACTTCGGAGATCACTGATTCCGGAAGATCGTCGTGGCATATTGCAGCTGGCAGCCGTAGACGTCGGCTCGGATTCTCGTTCCACACAACTGGTGGTAGTTGTGGTGTAGTACGTACCGTCTTGTGACTCTCTCCAAACAGGGTTAAACGTAAGTTCATGTTCGGCTCCATCAATAAACTGCAAGACAGTGGGTTGATGTTGACTTGTTGCCTTGTCGACTGGTAGATTTTCGACCGCCTCGTACGGATCAAAACCTTGCTCATCTCCGTGTTCTTGAGGTTGATACAGTTTTCGTGTGCCATCTTTCAAAGCTGCATGTCCTCTCATTTCCACAGACAATCGCTGCGCTTGGACGTGTTGACGATGAGCCTGAACATTGTCCTTCATGAGCTGAATCTTGTGGTTCGATTCTTCAAAGCATCCCGTCAAACAGTCGGTGGCTTTGTTGACTTGACGTTTGGCCTTGACTAAAAAAGGTGCAGTTTTATTGTTGTTGTGTTCATCATTGGTAACTTGTTTTTTGTCGCTTTCCTTGGAAACACGTCGAGCTCCAGTCGACGATGATTTGCGAGCCATTAAGCGAATCAAAGACTCTTCCTTCTCCTTGGAGGGGAGACCTTCACTGGGAAAGTAAAAGCAAGCCGGAGGGGGCAATTCGCGTTCTCGGTGTTCGTGCTTGTAAGCACTGTCCTGTGTAGCAATGACCTTGGATTTTCGACGACGATCGGCGGCTGGAGTTTGCCGGACAGCACCAGCAGCTGCACCACCACGACGATTCTGATGACAAAGTACTTTTTCCGAAGGCAATCGAGTGCCTGGGGGTTCTTGGGGCGGTTTTGTTCGCTGTAATTGTTGTTGCTGTTGCTGGCGGTGAAGGAACATGGAAGGATCTGAGAGGTCCGACATAGGAGAGACGAGCTCAAATTTTTTTGCGTTGCTGCTCGGATCCCATTCTGGTGGAGGTTCGATAGGCTCTTCTTTGGAGACTTTGTTACCCATGGTTGTCACTGGCGGTTGTGGATGATTGTTTTGCGTGACTAAACTGTGTGTTTTATCTACAATCGAATGCTGCAGATATAAGCCTTTGCGTTTGTGTTTTCGTTGGTAAAAAAGCTTTTGTGCGAGGGTGAGTGCTTCTGTTGTTGTTGAAATTGTGAGCTCCTGAGGGTCGATGACAGTTTGAATGGGCGTTGTCTAAGTCGAAAAAGTAAACTGCTATTAGTATGATGCGTATTTGTTCTATCACATTAGATGCACACTTACGCAGAAGGTGAGGGTCTCAAAATCTGTTCTTTTCCTCGTTTTCTTCGTGGAATTTGGACTGTGCTCACAGAAGAGTGGAATCAATCCATCTGAATATAACATAAGTTGTGCAAGGCCTACTCCTAGCTAGAACTAGAATTCCAGTATATCCTGGAGCAACCCATTGACAATGTGTTCAAATTGAAAACAGACTTGATAAAGTGTTGGATAAACACGTCGTACTCGGTGGAGTACTCGCGTATAAAATAAGTATACATGAAATGAAAATACAGCAGGGTCATGACCTGCAGCTAAATATGTGTGATACTTTTTCACCTTTGTGGTGTTTCTTGGACTACTCTGGAGACACATCTGGGATACGGAATGAAAATAAAGAAATAATTCGCTGCATGTTTGCACCCCTCCCGGTCATGACATTATAATTACTTCGTGCGACTTCTTTAGTGCGCTGGTCGCCAGGTTACCACCAACGAGAAAGGTCTCTCTATTGGGTTGGAAGACGAGGGCACATCTCTAACCTGCATGGAGGTTGTTTCGTTAGGGACGACGAGTATGGAGAGGATATCTGAGAAACAGATGAACTCGTGCCATGATGAATATGACAGGCTGAACCCTGCTTTTTTTCAACTTGTACAGTGTCCTACCCTATTATTATTCCGGCATACTCAGAATTGCAGCTTGACAAGCTACTTGAGTATGAGAGAGGGGTCTGATAACGGTTTGTTTCAAAAGATGGCGTCAAATCCTTTACCCTTAACTCTAGAATCTTCTGAACGGAATGACGGCCAGATGGCAATGACAAAACGGAACCGTATCCCCCTTATTTCGTCTGTGATATTGGGGGGGGAATGTGTCGTAATTCACTTGTTAATTTGGAAAACGAAAAACCAAAATCCCGATAGTTTCGGGGGATGTGATGAACAACACGCAAATCAACCGACGATGTCAGCAGCTCTCGAAAGGCGAAAAACCAATTTTGCCAAATGTACAGCACACCAATCCAGGAAAGGATCCTGCTATTTTTGTAGCAACTCCATATCAGCATACCTGGTACTCTACCAGGTACTAGCTAGCAATAAAGTAGAGTAGATCAGAATCCTTCCATTTATATTGATTATTGATAAAAATTAAAGTATCGTAATACTTCGGAGCAATAATAATATCATTCGCTTGGGATAAAAAGTGAAACAAAAGACAAACAAAAATTAACTTTACTTGTGCAATGCGACTTATTTCCTCATCGTCATTGTTGATCGGCTGCCTGCCTATTGCTCTCGGCTTCAACATCGCCGCCATGCCATCTCAAAGCTCTGTCCCTGCCGTCGCACCTCGAAACACTGGAGTTGTCTCCCTTGCCACTTCCTCTCGCAGAAATCGGAGTGTGGCACTTTCTCACGAACCTTCCATTACGATGCAAGCATCCCTCAAGGCTTCATCTACCATTGATGCATTGGAGAACCGTGGCGGAGAAACTACCCAATCTACTTTCGATTATATAGCCAAGATTGTACCAACATTGGCACTAATGAGTGGCATTGGCGTTTTAATGACAGCCTTTCTGGCTCCTTTAACTTCCTCTGCAGCCCAAGGAGCCAAGCTCGTCTTTGCCGGGGCCGTTGCAGGTATTATTTCGCGCACATTTTGTGCTCCCATTGAAATGGTTTCTACTGTTATGATGTGCCGAGGAGATGAATGCAGCTCTATGACAGAGGAACTCATGCAAACTTGGAAGGCGGAAGGCATCAAGGGCATGTTCAAGGGAAATGCGGCCAACTGCCTCAAGGTTGCTCCTAGTCGAGGAACCCAATTCTTGGTCTACGAATTCATGAAGAGACAAATGGTGATTTTCGGATTTGGAATGGGTGCTGCCGCCTCTCTGAATGCAGGAGCACGTCTACTGGCGGGTGGCATTGCCGGTATGGTAGCTGCCGTTATTGTTTATCCTCTGGAGGTTGTTAAGACCATGCTAACACTTTATCCCGAAGAGTGCGGTGGATCCATTCCTGGTGCTGTGCAGAAAGTTTGGAATAATGGTGGACTTGGCGCCCTTTACCGTGGTCTGGGACCAACTTTGGTCGCCATGTTCCCATATGTTGGAGTGGAATTCATGGTCTATGAAACACTCAAGAAGCGGTGGGAAACGGCTTTTGGACCTGTCGGTACTGTTGTACTTTTGCTTCTGGGTGCCCTCGGTGGAGCTGCTGCTCAGGCCACTGCCCATCCCCTGGATGTGATTCGCCGTCGCATGCAAATGCAAAGCATGTTTAAGGGCAAGAAAGATGCCAAGGACAAGCCTGTCAAGAGATATTCCAACATGTTCACCGGTATTTACCGTGTCAGCAAGGATGAGGGTATCCATGCTTTGTTCAATGGTCTAGGACCTGCCTGCTTGGAAAAAATTCCTAGCACTGCAATTGGTTATTTCATTTACGAGTGGATGAAGGTTGCACTCAAGGTAACATCAGTCTAATCACTCCGGCGCACGTGTGATAATTTTTTGCTGCCGTTGGTGTTGCCGTGAGAAAAAGTTTTACTGGAAAACCATCTTGCGGTGGAGGAACAAACCGATCGAAGGAAAGCCATTAACACCAAAAGTACGTTTCACTCCTCATGCACATGACGAATACGACAATAGTATATTCGATCAAGTGCATCCTTCAAAGCTACTAAGTCAAATTACATGGAATAGATGTCTCTCAAGTGGAAATTTATTATGAGGTCGCAACTTAAAAGTGAATAAATCTTGCGAATCAATAGAGTGCTGCAAGATGCCATGATAAACCTACAAATAGATATCTGCTCATATTTCCGGACTCGCATTGTTTTTGGCTGAATGAAAAAACTAAACCAATACCTTATTCCCCTGATACTACCTTGAGAACACAAAAGTCTTCCATCCCAAATACACCACCTTCCCGCCCGTTGCCGCTTGCTCTCACAGCTGCAAAAGGAGCACCATCATCTGCTCCAACCCCATTTATTTCTACCATGCCTGATTCTAAAAGGCGTGCAAGACGACGACGTCTCTCGGGGTCTTGCGTGGAGACATAGTTAGTCAGACCATAGGGGGTACCGTTGGTGATTTCGACTGCTTGTTTTTCCGTGTCAAACGGCATTATACTAAGAACCGGACCAAATATTTCTTCTTCCATAATGGTCATATCGGCAGTAACATCTGCAAAAACAGTTGGACGCACGAAAAATCCCTTTCCATTGGTTCCATCTGGTCGTCCCAGCCCGCCGGCTACTAGCTTTGCTCCTTCATCAATGCCGAGTTGAATAAATTTCTGGACACGATCAAATTGAGCACGACTCGATACAGGACCATAGAAATCACCTTCTGTATTGGCAGTTCGTGTCGTAACATCTTTGCCATTGGTCATCCCAGCTGCGATAGCAACGGCTTGATTGTAGACACTGCGCTCCACCAACATGCGAGTTGGGGCATTGCAACTCTGTCCTGAGTTATCAAAACAACTCCAGACACCAGATTGCACAACTTCTTCCAGATCTGACCCGACATCAGCAAAAATAATGTTGGCACCTTTGCCTCCCAATTCCAAGCTCACTTTTTTGAGATTGCTGGAAGCGGCTGCCTGCGAGATTAAGCGTCCCGCCCTTGTCGATCCTGTAAAGCTAATCATATCAATATCGTTGTGTGCACTCAACTGACTTCCGACACCAGCTCCGTCTCCATTTATCAAATTGAAGACACCTGGTGGAAATCCTGCTTCGTCGATCATTTCTGCAAACAAAAGTGATGATAAGGGTGCCATTTCGCTCGGTTTTAAAATGCAGGTACATCCGACCAATAGGGCCGGAATGACCTTGAGCGTCACTTGATTCATGGGCCAATTCCAAGGTGTGATAAGTGCTACGACACCGATGGGTTCCAAATATATCGTGGTACTGGCTTCGTCGGGATGGACCCCTGGCACAAGTTGCTCCTGCTCGAAATGTTCCAGTGCCCTCAGAAATTGTTCCATGTGATATGATCCCGATCCAGTTTGTGCATCGCGTGCATGATCAATGGGAGACCCCATTTCCGCACTAATTAGTTGTGCCATTTCTTCGCTTCGTCGATAATAAATGTTCAATAACTTTTCGACAAAAATTTTGCGTTCATCCAAGGACCTTTCTTGAGACCAACCGGGCAATGCTTTCCGAGCAGCTTCGACGGCTTTGTCGGTGTCAGGCTGAGATCCTAACGAAATAGTAGCAACTGGTTCATCGAAGGAGGGATTAATAACGTTGAATGCGGTTCCACCCTGATGAGGCGCAACCCACTCGCCGTTGATGTAAAACTCAGTGAGATGCTTTGGCAGAGGCGGAACAGGACATGCGCCATTATCGTTGACCTCGGATGGGCTGCTGGCTGTTGCTAATAGGAAGTTCAACACGAAATACATGGCTCTCATGATTGTCACACTGCAGAATGGAATGCGTGAGCTGGTGGTCTGCAGTACGTAAAGGCTGTATCCAATAAGTTGTAGCTAGCTAGAGATTTTAGAAGATCATATCAATAAGGTACAGTTTCGTCTTTCGTCCATGAATGTTTTATTTTTTATTATTTTCGGTCGAATGTCGAATCAATCCACAAAAGATTCAAATTCAATCGGATTTATCCGTGACTCGCCGCAATGTCTTGTCCGCCTCCTCGACTTGATGACGACCGCTCGTCATTAAAAAAAACCACAACAGCCAACAAGCAAGATCTTACAAACACTGACTAGTAGCTACTACTACTAGTAGACTAATCTACTACTTCTTCCTGTCTTCCAGCTTCCAGTACCCATCCACCAACAACAAAACATAATAGATATTCAACGCTGCTTACTGCCTACCCCCCCTCTCTCCTTGCTACAGTAATCAGATACCTTAAAGCTGCAGGATATTAACTGTGTTATTCATTTCAGCTGACGAAGATATTTATTGCTGGCAGGTGAAGTTGCATTTTTTTGAGTTCGCGTCATTGTTGGGTACTGTTGGCTGGCGAGAAAGGTAGACAATACTATGTTCTCCAACCCTTACAACCAGCAGCAGCCCCCGCCCAGAGGCCCACCTCCACTAGGAGGTCCTCCTCCCATTCAGCCGGGAGGCTCCTGGGGAAACCAACCTCAGCCAGCCCCAGCTGGAGGTCCATCCACTGCACCCGGATATGGCGACTACAATAATCAACAGCAGTCACAGCAGCCACCTCAATACAATGATTCCGAGAACGGCGCTCAAGGAGGTGCTTTGACATCGGCGGTAGACTTGGTGACATCGGCTGCATCTGGGCTCTTCTTTAACAAGGGTAAACCGACACCAGCACCTCCTCCTCCTACTAAACCTGAGGGTACTCCACCTGTGGTTAGTGCCAGCAATAATCCTTACCAGACCCCAGCGCAGCAACAGCGACCCCATCAAGCGTTCGGATCGCAGTATCAGCAACCCTCGTTGTCCGCTCCATATGCCGCCCAACCACCGATTCAACCGCAGGGATCCATGTTGGCGGCTGGTGCGACGACACCCAGTCAACCGCCACCCATTGAAGTTACTTCCTCGCTGTTGTCGTCCACAACTCAGCAGACGAACAAACAAACAACCATTTGGAATGCACCCCCTCCACAAGGTAGTGGTCCGCTGGCATCAGCCATGATGAGTGCTCCACCACATGGTGGTCATGCTGCTGCTGCTGCTGCTGCTCCTTTTACACCCATGACTTCTAAGGATACTCGTGTTGCGCCGCCCATGAGTGCTTCTGGGCCTCCACACGCCACACCTATGGTCACATCTGATGTTGCGACTAATAATGCCGTTCCTTCGGCAACATGGCACATGACACCCTCAGAGTCGCGGCCTAACACGTCTTCAAAACTAGGAGCAGGAGCTTTCACGAATCCGACCGCATCTGCTCCACCAGGTGTACCAGCTTCACCTACGGTGCCTTCAGCAAGACCTCCCATGACACCCGCAACTCCAACGGTAGTCTCTGCTTCGCCAGTGGCTGCAAGAGGAGAACCGCCTGTGGCGTTCTCGAGTCCAGCATTAAAAACCAACGTGGAAACGACATCCGTACCTCCCGTGGCGGTGACCGCCACTGCTCCTCCTCCTTTGACAACTTCTGTATCGCAATCATCAACCGATCAACAGCCTGCGAAAAAGTCTGGCGCATTGGAAAACTCTACCCCGCCATCGACGCCGAGGTCGGCAACCGGCAGACCCGTTGCAGCACTGTCACCACGTTCCTCGGCCACGAAGAAGTTGCCACTCCCGCCACCATCGGCTACTTTGGAACGTCGGAAGAAGCCCAACAAATCTGCGACCAAAAAGTTCAAGTTGCCTCCTTCGTATTCCTCGGCAAAGCCACCTCCTAAATCCGCGATGACGCCTTCTCCGCAAGTGTCGAATGGAAAAAAGGCTGCAGGAGCCCCTCCCTTGATGCCCGTTGTTTCGACTAACGGGCCGCCATCGACAATTATTAAAGGCTCAACGCCAATGGTTGAAAATGTGTCGATTGCCGATAGTGGCTCACCAGATCAACAAAACCCTTTGACCACCAAGGCAGCTCCTCCTGTTGAATCGACTACAATAGTCTCAGTTCCAGAACCAGTTGCTGCGGAAAGTGTCGTACCAGCCAAAGAAAATCATGTAGAGTCGAAGGTTGTTCCAGATACGACCAGTACTTTTCATGCAGCTTCGAATGAGACCGCAAAGGTTTTACCTACTGGATGGCAGGAAATTTCAGACCCAAATACAGGACAGACCTACTACTGGAATGAAAGCAGCAACGAAACTTGTTGGGAGCGACCCTTTGCCAATGAAGATGAAAATATTTCGGCAGATAAACCGATGTCAACTGTTGACAAGCAAACTTCTGCGGAGTTGGCAGTAGAAACTTCCATGCTGCCAGCTCCCGAGGTAAGAGATGTAGCAGCTGAGCAACCTGAAACAACCAGATTTGACTCCAACAGTCAACTTCCAGAAGGATGGATAGAGGCGACTAATCCAACCTCTGGTGAGACGTATTATGTAAATACTGCTGACAACACAACTAGCTGGGAACGTCCTCAGATGGAGCTGTCTCAAGAGTTCTTTGCCACGCAACCTCGAGAAACTACATTACCAAAGCAAGCCCCTGAGGAGTCACAATTAAAAGAAACAACAATTCCTACGGAAGCCGCAAACATCTCCAAGACGGGAGATGAAGCGCGTAGTTTTCTCCCACCGGGTTGGGTTGAAGTTGTCGATGAAGCATCTGGTCGTCCTTACTTCTTTCATG
>Ga0100393_10003372_pt1 | contig 15098 bp, 9 predicted proteins | sample CryGeymeta201517_FD_81546 | JGI IMG/M metagenome (GOLD analysis project Ga0100393, IMG submission 81546) | Groundwater microbial communities from Crystal Geyser aquifers in Utah, USA - Crystal Geyser metaG 2015-17 | ecosystem: Environmental > Aquatic > Deep subsurface > Groundwater | place: USA... | reverse complement strand
GCCGTACATCATCGGCATAAGTCCCGCCATCGTGGTGATCGTGGTCAGCAGAACGGGCCGGATGCGCGCCTCGGCGGTGCGGGTGATCGCCTCCAGTTGCGGCATGTGGCGACTGTATTCCTGGTAGGTGTCGATCAGCACGATGTTGTTGTTCACCACGATCCCCGCCAGCGCGACAATACCGGTGCCGGTCATGATGATGGAGAAAGTCTGATCCATCACCAGCATACCGATCAGCACCCCGGTGGTGGAGAGCACCACGGCCAGCAGCACCAGCACCGAATTGTAGACCGAGTTGAACTGCGCCAGCAGAATGATGAACATCAGCCCCAGTGCCGCACCGAAAGCCTTGCCGAGGAAAGCCTGGGACTCGGCCTGATCCTCCTGATCGCCGGCCCATTCCCATGTAACCGAGGCGGGCAGGGGGCGTTCGCTTTGCAGCCACTCGGTCAGCGCCGCGATTCGCTCGTTGGCGTTGACCGGGGCCATGGTCAGGCGACCGGAGTCGAGCGCCGACTGGATACCGGCATCGGCCTCGACGAACGCCGCATCTTCAAGGCGGGTCTCGCCGGTTTCCGTATCCGTCAGCATCACCCTCGCCTCGGCAACATCGGCGCGCACGTTGAAAACGCGCGACTGGTTGCGGCGGTCGATCTCGGCCAGTTGCGGTGCCGGTTCGCGGGTCACGAAATTGGACAGCGGCACCAGCCCGTCGGGGGTGCGCAAACGCAGCGTGTCGAGCGTCGAGAGCACCCGCGCCTGTTCCGGAAAACGCACCCGGATCTCGATTTCCTCGTCCGAGGACGGCACCCGCATGGTATCAAGCAGGATGCCGCGCGTCACCAATTGCACCATGCCGCCGACGGTGGCGACGTTGGCGCCGTAGCGTCCGGCGGCCTCCACGTCGACCGACAATTCCCAATCGACGCCGGGCAGCGGCAGGGTATCCTCGACGAGGGTCAGCGCCGGGGTGGCCTCGAATCGCTCGCGCACGATCCGGGTGGCCTGTTGCAAGTCTTCCCAGTTGTCTCCGGCAAGCCGCAGGTTCACCGGTTTGCCCGAGGCCGGTCCGCGCGACTGGCTGAAGATCTCGGTCCGGATACCGGGGATGCGGTCAAGCCGGGTCTGCAAGTCGTCGAGGATGGCATTGCCGTCATAGGCCGGGTCGATGATCGTGCGGGGCAAGTCCAGCAGTCCGCCCAAAAGCGGGATCGGCTGGTCGATGGCCGGGCGCTCTTCCCACGGGATCAGGTCGAACTGCACCTGTCCGACCGTGTCGCGGGGCGCTTCGGAACCGCCGGTGTTGTTGTTCAGCCCGCCTTCTCCGGAAAAGGCGAAAACGTCGCGCACGCCGTCTGTCTGCATCACCTCGGCCTCGACCTCGGTCACGAGAGTGTCCATTTCGGCCACCGACAGGTTGCCGCGCGCGCGCACGTAGACCACCGCGTTCTCGGGTTCGTTCTCGACGAAGAATTCCACCCCGTTGTTGTTTTGCTGGAACACGAGGAACACGCCGACAACGAAGGCGAGCACGGTGGCAATCGCCACCAGCGGCATCACCGGGTTGCCGACGAGGGCGTGGATGATCCAGCCGAACCAGCTGCGCCGGTAGCCTGCGCGGATTCGGGTCGGGGCGCGGTGAAAGGTGACGGAGCCGATCATCACAGACATCAGGACCGCGGCGACGACGAACATGACCGAACCGGGCAGCATGCGCAGGAAAGCAGATGCGTCGGGTGCGACAGGGACAAGGCCGCCGGGGCTGATCGTTTCCAGCGCGGCGAGAAACATCAGGTAGCCGGTACCGGCCGCGAGGATCGCGCGCGCCCACCACCACGGCAGCAGCAGCTTGACCATCTCGGTGCCGCTTTCGACAAGCCGCGAGAACCGCGCCGCGACGCCACCCAGAACCGGCAGGTAGATCAGCGCCACGATCAGCGAGGCGGACAGCACGAAGATCAGCGTGACTGGCAGCATACCCATGAATTCGCCGGGCACACCGGGCCAGAACAGCATCGGCAGGAAGGCGCAAAGCGTCGTCGCGGTCGAGGAAACGACAGGCCAGAACATACGCTTGGCGGCATCGGTATAGGCCTGCATCGGGCGTGCCCCTTGCGCCAGCCGCGTATCGGCATATTCCACCACCACGATGGCGCCATCGACCAGCATGCCGACGGCAAGGATCAGGCCGAACATCACGATATTGGAAATCGTGATGCCCATCACCCCAAGCAGGATGAAGCACAAAAGGAACGACGTCGGGATCGCAAAGCCCACCAGAAGCGCCGAGCGTGTGCCAAGAGCGGCCAGCACAACGATCATCACCAGCGCGATCGCTGTCAGAACGGACCCTTCAAGCTGCCGCACCATGCTCTCGACCGTATGCGACTGGTCCAGCGTCGCCGTCACCGTGACGGCCTGGCGCAACTCGGCGGGCCAGTCTTCCTGCGCGGCGGCGATCTCCTCGCGCACCAGCGCGGCGGTGTCGATGATGTTGTAGCCAAGCCGCTTTACCACCTGGAGCGCGACTGCGTTTTCGCCGTTGAACCGCGCGGTGCCGGTGCGGTCCTCGTAGGTCAGGCGAATCTCGGCCAGTTCACCAAGCGTCACCACCCGGTCGCCGTTCACCGTGATCGGCACGCCGTAGATATCCTCGGTGGTGTCGAAGCTCGACGGGATCGAGACGGAGATGGCGCCCGATGCGGTCGTAACCTCGCCCGCCGCGATCAGCTGGTTGTTGTTGACGATCGCGTTGATCAGGTCCTGCGCGGTGACGTTGTAGGCTTCCAGCGCAAGCGGGTCGAGAACCACCTCGACCATTTCGTCGCGGCCACCGGCCAGCCCCGCTTCGAGGATCGGCGGCAATGCCTCCAACCGATCCTGCAAGTCCTGCGCCAGACGCAGCAGCGTGCGGTCCGGAGCGTCGCCGGACAGGGCGACGATGATGATCGGGAATTCCGAGAAGTTGATTTCGCTGATGGTGTAGTTCTCGGCCCCGACGGGGAAATTGGCCTCGGCCGCGTCCATCGCCTGACGCACTTCCGCGATGGTGGCTTGCTTGTCCCAGCCGAATTCGAATTCGAGGAAGATGCCGCCATAGCCTTCGGCGGCGGTTGCGGTAATCGTGGTCAACCCGTCGAGATCCTGGAATTCCGCCTCCATCGGGCGCACCAGCAGCCGCTCGCTGTCCTCGGCGGAAATGCCAGGGAAGGGGACGGACACGAAGAGGCCGGGAATGTCGATATCCGGCTCGCCTTCCTTGGGCAGTCCGACATAGGCGGCGGCGCCGATGACGACCGACAGCACCACGAAGGCCACCACCATGCGGGCGCGCGAGGCGGCCCAGTCTATCATGCCGATCATTGCTGTGCCTCCTGGTAATGGGGCTGCACCGGCACGCCATCGGTGACGTATTCCTGTCCGACAACGATGATTTCGACCGTTTCGGGCAGGCCTGCCACGAGAACGCCATCCACCGTGTCGCGCAGATAGGCGACGGGGGCGAAGCGGGCGGTATCGGTTTCATCCACGATGCGCAGGCCAAGCCGCCCGTCATCGTTCAGCGTCAAAGCCGAGGACGGCACCAGATGCGCCATCTGGCCGGGGGCGGAGACACGGATCTCGGCGGTTTGTCCGTCACGGATGCCAAGATCGCTGTTGTCCACCGTGATCTCGACGCGGAAGGTGCGGGTCTGCGGATCGGCGGCACGGCTGAGAAAGGTGACGACACCCTGTACCTCGCGGCCGGTGGCCAGCCGCGCGCCGGCGGGCGCGCCGACCTCGATCCGGTCGACCTTCGCCTCGGGAACAAAACCGACCAGCTTGATCGGGTCGAGCTGGATCACCGTTGCGCACAGCGATCCCGGCTGCATCAGCGCCCCAAGCTCGGCGGTGTCGCTTTCCAGCAGACCCTCGAACGGGGCGAAAATCTGCAAGCGTGCGATTTCTTCCTCGGCGCGTTGCAAACCGGCCTCGGCGGCACGGATACCGCTTTGCGCCGACTGGATCGAGGCTTGCGCGGCCTCGACGCTTGCGGCGGCGGATTCGACGGCTGCCTCGGCGGCGCTGACCGTTGCCGTGGCCGACGCGGCGCGGGTTTCCGAACCGAAGCCGCTTTCACTCAATCGACTGGCTGCGTTGGAATCGATACGGGCGGCAACGAGGTTGGCCTCCGCCTCTGCCTGTCTGGCGCGCGCGACGGGCAGTTGCGCCCGCGCCTCGGGCAGCCGGGCCTGCGCTTCCAGTAGCCGCGCCTCGGCCTCCGCCAGAGCGGAAGCACGGGTGCCAGGGGCGATTTCGCACAGCAATTGACCTTCTTGGACGAATGCACCCGCGCGGATCGGGGTAGAGATGATCAGGCCGGAGGTCTCGGCGCGCACCTCGACCTGCCGGGCGGCTTCGGTGCGGCCCCGCAATGGCACGACGCTATCGACTTCCTCGGCAACGGAGTGACGCACGACAACGGCGACGGTGCCCTCGGGCGGCGGCGGCGGTGCGGCGGATTCGGCTTCTGCGACCGCGCCAGGGGCTGCGTCGGCGGAATCGGCCGCACCGGTCTCGGTGTCCTCGGGTGCGCTGCGAAAGCTCTGGGCGAATTCGACCATGCGTTCGCGCTCCATCACGGCACCATAGATCACCACGCAGACCAGCAGGGCAGTCAATATCGGAAAGAATCTCATCATCGCCTCTTTTACACGGTCCGTCCGTCGCGCCCGAGATCATACCCCCGGCCGGTCATTTCAATAGTCATTACGCTGAACCACTCCGTTCAGTTTATTTTTTTCGGTCGAAGCCTGCAAGACTGAACCGAACCGTTCAGTTTTTTTGTCGCCAGACGGTCACGTTTTCCGCCCCCGCCCCCGACGCTCATGCCGATCCCGAACCTGCCGAGGCTTGTTCCCGGGGGTCGGTTCGCGCTATGAGGCGATGACGTAGACACAACCCGCCGGAAACGGTCGGAAAGCCGGGGCTTGCATGGCCAATACAGACAGTTTCATCGAAGAAGTGAACGAAGAATTGCGCCGCGACAGGCTTTACCGCCTGTTTCGCAAATGGGGCTGGCTGCCGATCCTGATCATCCTGATCATCGTTGGCGGCGCGGCGTGGCGCGAATACCGCATCGCGCAGGACCGGGCCGAAGCCGAGGCCTTCGGTGATGCAGTGATCACCGCGCTGGACCAGGACCAGGCGGAGGCCCGAATTTCCGGCCTTGAGGCGGTCGATGCAACCGGGCAGGCGGCGCAGATGCTTGTCACGCTTCTGTTGGCGGCAGAACAGGCCGATGGCGAGACAGCGGCGCAGGCGGCAGCAGACCTGCGCGCGCTTGCGGCACGCGGCGACGTGCCGCCACGTTACGCCGATCTGGCGGTGCTGAAGGCGCACCTTCTGGCCCCCAGGGATTCCGACGCCGCAATGGCAGATTTGACGCAGATCGCGCGCCCCGGCCGGCCTTACCGGCCGCTTGCGATGGAACAGCAGGCGCTGTTGCAGATCGAGGCCGGCAACCGGGAGGCGGCGGTCGAGACGCTGCGGCTTCTGGAGGAAGACAGCCAGACAACGTCAGGCTTGCAACAGCGCGCATCACAGTTGATTGTGGCGCTTGTCTCTGGCGCGGTGCTTGCCGATCCGGCGCCGGCCGAAAACATCGGGGACGGGCAGGGCGACATGCCGGACACGCCGGACACGCCGGACACGGCAGCGACCGAAGACGGCGACGGCACCACGCCGTAAACGCCCGGATATCCGGAACGAGAGCGACAGCAAGGGGCAGCGGTCAGATGAACAAGATCAGCTTTGGGATGCTGGGACTCGGTCTCTTGACCGCCCTGTCGGCGTGTAGCGAGCGCGAAGTGATCCTCCAGGGCGAACGGTTCGGCACCCGCGCCCCGTTGGAAGAGACCGCGCCCGGCGCAGAGCAGCCCGAGGAGGCGCCCGCAGACAGCGCCCGACCGATCACGCTGGCAGAGCCGACCAGCCTTCAATCCTGGCCCATGCGCGCGGCCACGACCCGCAACGTCGTTCCGCACCTGACGCTTTCCGCCACGCCGGCGGAAATGTGGAGCGTCAATATCGGACAAGGCAATTCACGCCGCTATCGCATCACCGCCGATCCGGTCGCCGCCGATGGACGCATCTTCACCCTTGATGCCCACGCCAGCGTGACGGCGGTCGGCACCGATGGCAGCGTGCTCTGGTCTGCCGACATGACGCCGGGGTTCGAACGCGGCGGCGGTGTCTCGGGCGGCGGTCTGGCGGTCGTGGAGGGTGTTCTCTATGTCACCACCGGCTACGGTGAGCTTATTGCGATGGACCCCGCGACCGGCGCGGTCGCTTGGCGTCAGCGGTTGGCCGCGGGCGTGACCTCGCCCACGGTCAGCGACAATTCCATCTACGTGGTCAGCCGCGACAACCACGCCTGGTCGATCAACCCCGAGAACGGGCGCATCCGCTGGCAACTGCCTGCGGCCCCCGCGGCGGCGGTTCTGTCGGGCGGCACGGCCCCCGCGTTGACCGATACCCTCGTGATCTTCCCCTTCGGCTCGGGCGAACTGGTGGCAACGCTGCGCCTGTCGGGCGTGCGTGTCTGGGGCACCACGGTGGCGGGCGAACGCCTTGGCGTGGCCTACAACAGCCTCAACGGCATCACCGGCGACCCGGTCATCGTCGGTGACAGGCTTTACGCGGGCAACCAGTCGGGCCGTGTCGTCGCACTCGAGGTTGCCTCGGGCGACCGGATCTGGACCGCGCAGGAGGGCGCCTATTCGCCGGTTCTGCCTGCGGGTGACTCGGTCTTCTTCGTTTCCGACAGAAACGAGCTGATCCGCCTCGACGCCGCGACCGGGGACCGGATCTGGGGCACTGAACTGCCGCTATACCAGGAACGGCGCGAACGCCGCCGGCAGGCCGTGTTCGCCCATTTCGGGCCGATCCTCGCAGGCGGGCGGCTTGTCGTCGCCTCATCGGATGGCGAAATCCGCTTCTTCGACCCGGAAAGCGGCGATGAAACCGGGCGCCTGCCGATCCGCGGCGGCGCGGCGGCGCAACCGATCGTGGTGAACGAGACGCTCTATATCGTTTCCGCCAACGGTCAGTTGCACGCCTATCGCTAGGCGGCCTCCTCAAGCCCGGTTTGGGCTTTCCTCGGCGGGTGGGGCGCGCTCAGCGCATAAACCCGGTCGTGGGTGCTTTCCATTCATGTCCGGCTGCGTTATGCGACGCGATCTGAATGCAACAGGATTTGAGCGATGAGCTTCGTTCTGGCCATTGTCGGGCGGCCCAACGTGGGCAAGTCGACGCTGTTCAACCGTCTTGTCGGCAAGCGCCTCGCGCTGGTCGACGATCAGCCGGGCGTGACGCGCGACCTGCGTGAGGGCGATGCGCGGCTCGGTGATCTGCGCTTCACGGTGATGGATACCGCCGGGCTGGAGGATGCGACCGATGACAGCCTGCCGGGCCGCATGCGCCGCCTTACCGAACGCGCCGTCGGCATGGCCGATGCCTGCCTGTTCCTCGTTGATGCGCGGGTCGGAGTGACGCCGACGGACGAGGTTTTCGCCGATATCCTGCGTCGCTCCGGCACGCCCGTGATCCTTGGCGCCAACAAGGCCGAGGGTCGCGCCGGCGAGGCGGGCGCGATGGAGGCATGGGGCCTCGGACTTGGTGAACCGCTGGCGCTTTCGGCCGAGCATGGCGAGGGGCTGGCGGAACTGGCGGTGATGCTGACCCCGATGATCGAGGCCGCGCAGGCGATCGCAGACGAGGCCGAGACGGATATCGCGATCGAAGACGGGGAACCCGCCCCGGAGCGGATCAAACCGCTTCAGATCGCCGTTATCGGCCGGCCCAATTCGGGAAAATCCACCCTGATCAACCAGATCATCGGCGAAGAACGCCTGCTGACCGGGCCGGAGGCGGGAATCACCCGCGATTCCATCGCCGTGCCGGTCAACTGGGGCGGCACCGACATGCGCATCTTCGACACCGCCGGCATGCGCAAGAAGGCCCGCGTGCAGGAGAAGCTGGAAAAACTTTCTGTCTCCGACGGATTGCGCGCCGTGAAATTCGCCGAAATCGTGGTGGTGCTGCTCGATGCTGCGATCCCCTTCGAACAGCAGGATCTGCGCATCGCCGACCTTGCAGAGCGCGAGGGCCGGGCCGTCGTCGTCGCGGTCAACAAGTGGGATGTGGAAGAGCAAAAACAGGAAAAGCTGCGCAACCTGAAAGAGGCGTTCGAGCGCCTGCTGCCGCAACTGCGCGGCGCGCCGCTGGTCACGATCTCCGCCAAGACGGGGCGCGGGCTCGACCGGCTTCAGGCGGCGATCATCCATGCCTACGAGGTCTGGAACCGCCGGGTGCCGACCGCGACGCTCAACCGCTGGCTCGCCGGCATGGTCGAGGCGCACCCACCGCCCGCCCCGGCCGGTCGCCGGATCAAGCTGCGCTACATGACACAAGCCAAGACGCGCCCGCCGGGATTCGTCGTCATGTGTTCGATGCCGGACAAGCTGCCCGAAAGCTATTCGCGCTACCTGGTCAACGGATTGCGCGACGATTTCGACATGCCTGGCACGCCGATCCGGCTGCACATGCGCAGCCAAAGCGATGCGAACCCATACAAGAACCGCAAGAAATCCACCCCCTCGCGGCTCACGAAACACGTCCGCAAGGGCGCGACGAAAAAGGGCTGATCGGGCGCGGGCCAGCCGCTTTCATATTGGCTGGAAAAGTTCCGGGGGGGGGCGGGGGCGCCGCAAGTGCCGGGGGCAGCGCCCCACCAAGCTATCGGCGCGCTATCGGCATGTTATCGGCACGAGGATGACACCGAAACTGCGTCGAGCCTGCCCGCAACCGCCCGATGAGCGCAGCGAAGAGGGCGCGGGTCGCCGTGCGCAAGCGCGGCGAAACCCGGCCCCGGAAGTCGGCGAAACGTCACGCGTTCGCGGCGCGGATCTTGTCGGCGGCATCCTTCGAGAACGCGACCCCCTTGTCTGCGAACAGCGCGTCAAGCTCGCCCGACAGGGTCATCTCGGTGATGATGTCGCAACCGCCGACGAACTCGCCCTTCACATAAAGCTGCGGGATCGTCGGCCAGTCCGAATAGTCCTTGATGCCCTGCCGGATCTCGTCATCGGCCAACACGTTCACGTCGGTGAAGTCGACGCCCATGAAATTCAGCACCCCCGCCACGCGGGATGAAAACCCGCATTGCGGCATCTCCCGGGTGCCTTTCATGAACAGCACCACGTCGCTGGATTTCACGGTCTCGTCGATCTGGGTCTTTGCATCTGTCATGTTTTATCCTGTTCAGGGTCTTGTGAAGCGGCGGCGGCGGCGGCGTCCTCGGCTTCGGCTTCGGCTTCGGCTTCGGCCTCGCGTTGCTCCAGTTCATCGGGAACGAAATCTTCCGGGTCGTAGCCCGGGTCCTCGTCGGGCAGGGCGCCGAGATGGGTTGTGTTGTTTTCCTCGTCGTAATGCAGACCATAGGTTGATCCGCCATCGCGTTTGAAACGCCTGTATTCGTGCCACGCCGAATAGACGAAAACGAAGGCGAAAAGGCCGAGAAGGCCAAAGACGAAAAACCGTGCCACCATGTCGCCGTCACGGTGCCCGCGTGGTCAGCGCAAGCGCATGAAGCGCGCCATCGGCGCCGTCCATCTTGCCTTTCAGCGCGGCATAGACCGCCCGCTGTTGCTGCACACGGTTCATGCCGCGAAAGCTCTCGTCGATGACCTGTGCCGCGAAATGCGCACCATCATCGCCTTCGACGACGACCGTCGCCTCGGGAAAGCTGTCGCGGATCAGGGTTTCGATCTCTTCCGCCGATATGGGCATGTCTGTCCAACTCCTCGCTACCTTCTCGAAATGTAGGACCCGGTGCGCCGGGCCGCAAGCGGTGGCGGCGCGCTCAGCCCAGCTTCTCTTCGAAACCGCCCCGGTAAAGCGCCGCAAGCTCGGCAAGCGGGGCGGTCGCGCTGCCAAGGCGCACCGCATCGCCGCCGAACTTTCCAACGGTCGCAATCGGCACGCCCGCGCGCCCCGCCGCGATCATCAGCGCCTCGGCCTTGTCGAAGGAACAGGCGATCAGGTAGCGGCCCTGGTCCTCACCGAAAAGGGTTGGCGTGTCGTCCATGTCGAGGCTGACACCGACGCCGGAGGCTTCGGCCATTTCGAACGCCGCAAGGGCAAGTCCGCCATCGGACAGGTCGGTGCACATGTCGATCCAGTCACGGTTGGCGCGGATGAAATCGCCGTTGCGCTTCTCGGCCTCCAGGTCCACGTGCGGCGCGTCGCCGTCCTCGCGGTTGAACACGTCGTAAAGCAGCGCCGACTGGCCGAGGTGCCCGCTGGTTTCGCCCACCAGAATCGCGAAATGCCCGTTGCGCGCGATGCCCTGGATGATCTCGGAGTCACTCGCCAGAATCCCGACCGCGCCAATTGTGGGGGTGGGCAGGATGCCTTGCCCGTCGGTCTCGTTGTAAAGCGAGACATTGCCCGACACGATCGGCATGTCGAGCGCCGCCACCGCCGCGCCGATGCCTTTCAGCGCACCGACGAACTGGCCCATGATCTCGGGCTTTTCCGGGTTGCCGAAATTGAGGTTGTCGGTGGTCGCCAGGGGCCGTGCGCCGACCGCCGTGAGGTTGCGATAAGCCTCGGCAACCGCCTGTTTGCCGCCCTCGACCGGGTTGGCCTTGACGTAGCGCGGTGTCACGTCAGAGGTGAAGGCAAGCGCCTTTTCGGTGCCATGCACCCGCACGATTCCGGCGCCAAGGCCGGGGCCGCGCAGAGTGTCTGCCATGACCATCGTGTCGTATTGTTCATAGACCCATTGCTTGGCTGCGTGGTTGGGCGAGGCCAGCAGCGCCTTCAGCCCGTCGATGGGATCTATGCCGGGGACCGGCTCCATCTCGGCGGCGGCGGGTGTCTCGACCCAAGCGCGATCATATTCCGGTGCCTCCGAGGATAGCTTGGACAGCGGCAGGTCGGCCATGACCGCGTTGCCATGCAGGATCAGGAACCGGTCTTCGGCGATGGTTTCGCCGACGATGGCAAAATCGAGATCCCATTTTTCGAACACCGCCCGCGCCTCGGCCTCCTTTTCGGGGTTCAGCACCATCAACATGCGTTCCTGGCTTTCCGAGAGCATCATCTCGTAGGCGGTCATCGCATCCTCGCGCTGCGGCACGTGATCGAGATTGAGCTGGATGCCCAAGCCTCCCTTGTCGCCCATTTCCACCGCCGAACAGGTCAGGCCCGCGGCCCCCATGTCCTGTATCGAGACAACCGCGCCGGTCTGCATGAGTTCAAGGCAGGCCTCCATCAGGCGTTTTTCGGTGAACGGGTCGCCGACCTGCACCGTGGGGCGCTTTTCCTCGATCGTGTCGTCGAATTCGGCGCTTGCCATGGTGGCGCCGCCGACGCCGTCACGCCCGGTCTTGGCGCCGAGGTAGACCACCGGCAGGCCGACGCCGGATGCTGCGGAATAGAAAATGCTGTCCGCATCGACCAGCCCGGCGGCGAAAGCATTGACCAGACAGTTGCCGTTATAGGCGGCGTGAAAGCGGACCTCACCGCCCACGGTCGGCACCCCGAAACAGTTGCCGTACCCGCCGATGCCTTCCACAACGCCGTGGACAAGCGAGCGTGTCCTTGGGTGGCCGATCTCCCCGAAGGACAACGAATTCATCGCCGCGATCGGTCGCGCGCCCATGGTGAAGACGTCGCGCAGGATGCCGCCCATGCCGGTTGCGGCGCCTTGGTAGGGTTCGATGTAGGAGGGGTGATTGTGGCTTTCCATCTTGAAGACCACCGCTTGACCGTCGCCGATATCGACGATGCCCGCGTTCTCGCCGGGACCGCAAATGACCTGTGGGCCCGTCGTCGGCAAGGTGCGCAGCCATTTTTTCGACGACTTGTAGGAACAATGTTCGTTCCACATCGCCGAGAAGATACCAAGCTCGGTGAAGCTCGGCGCGCGGCCGATGATCTCGAGGATCCGCTCGTATTCCTCGGGGTTGAGACCATGCGCGGCGATGATGTCGGGCGTGATGGTCGGTTCCTGCATTGTCAAAGATCCCCCGCAGTTTTTCGCTTGGCGCCTGTTTAGGGCATGCCCCGCCTGGGCGAAAGGGGGCGGGTTCCCCTCGTTGGCGCATGTTGCGCAAAAGCGGTCGCGGCTCCTGCTCTCTTCGAACATGCAAAATCAAAGGCTTGCGGGTCTCGCGCGGATGCACACGACGATGCACGCGAAGATGCACAGGCTTGCGCCGCGAATACGGCAGCTATGCTGACTGATCGGGCAAACGCTCCCTACGGATTGTCACCACTCGGGAAACAGTCCCTCAGTCTCAGCGCGTTTAGCCAAAAAAAAGGCCGAGACGAATCTCGGCCAAAGTCCAACAGGGAGGTTGCGAACGAGCAGTGTTAGCTGCCGTCCACGAATGCCGAAATAAGCAGCACCTTGGAAACGATCAAGAAATAAATCGCCGCATTGCCGCATTTCCGGTATGCGCTTTGCGCATGTCCCACAGTTTCAAGGCGAAACTGTGGCCGTCAGGCTGAGTGTTCCCGGCGTTTCTGGCGATCGGCGATGATTTCCTCGGTCACGAAGTCCCGAAAGGCGGCAATCCGTTTGGAATGGCGCAGTTCCTCGGGATAGGCGAGGAACACCGGCACCTCGTTGCTTTCAACCTCCGGAAGAACACGGACAAGCTGCGGGAAGTCCTCTGCCAGATAATCGGGCAACAGGCCTATCCCGAGATCGTGCAACACGCCCTGAAGCACCCCGAAGTAGTTGTTCACGGTCAGAAAACTGCCGACGTCGTAGGACATGATTTCCTGCACCAGCAGGGCACCGGCGCTGACCTGCGCCGATTGGGCATTCTGGCTGATCAGGCGGTGCGATCCGAGCTCCGACAGCGATTGCGGGGTGCCATTCGCCTCCAGATACTGGCGCGAGGCGTAAAGCTGCATCCGGACGCTCATCAAGCGCTTGCGGATCAGGTCGGCCTGGCTGGGTTCCTTCATGCGGATGGCGACATCGGCCTCTCGCATCGGCAGGTCGATCACCCGTTCCTCAAGGATCAGGTCGATCTTGAGATCGGGATACTTGTTGAAAAGTTGCGGCAGGCGCGGCGCCAGCCACAGCGTTCCGAACCCGACGGCCGTGGTCACGCGCAACTCGCCATACACTTCTTCCTCGCTGTCGCGGATGCGCGCGGCGGCAGCGTCGAGCCGTTTCGACATCGACCGCGTGGCGTCGAACAGAAGCTCGCCCTGTTCGGTCAGGATCAGACCGCGCGCGTGGCGGTGAAACAGCGTGGTGTTGAGGCTTTCCTCCAACGCGCGGATCTGACGGCTGACGGCCGACTGGCTCAGATGCAGGGTATCGCCCGCATGGGTCAGGCTGCCCGCATCCGCGACGGCGTGAAAAATCCTGAGTTTGTCCCAATCCATTGGAAGGGCTTTCTGAATGATATCGCGGCAAAGGCGCGGCGCAGGATGCAACGGTAAGGTAATGAGTTTACCGTGCAGTTCAATGGTGAAACGGGCCAGATGTGCCATGCGATTCTGCAAGAAGGCTTGTTAGGTCACGCATTCTGACCTATAATACCGGAAATTGAGCCAACCCGACGGGAGGATCCAATGGGCATAGCACAGGTATCGTTGCAGGATCGGTTTGACCTTGAGAAATCACCGGTTCTTTTGAACGGAACGCAAGCTCTGGTGCGTTTGATGCTGGCGCAGGCGTGGCGCGACCGTCAGGCGGGGCTGAATACGGCAGGATATGTGACCGGTTATCGCGGATCGCCGCTTGGCGCGGTTGATTTGCAGATGGGCCGCGCCAACGCGCTGCTGGCCGATGCCGATATCCGGTTCGAGACCGGGCTGAACGAGGATCTCGCCGCGACCGCGCTGTGGGGGTCGCAACAGGCCGAGCTGCGCGGCGAGGGGCGCTTTGACGGCGTTTTCGGCCTCTGGTATGGCAAGGGGCCGGGGGTGGACCGGTCAGGCGATGTGATGCGCCATGCCAACATGGCCGGCAGTTCGGCGCATGGCGGGGTGATCATGGCCATGGGCGACGATCACACCGGCGAAAGCTCCACCACCTGTCACCAGTCCGACTGGGCCATGGTCGATGTGCACATGCCGGTGCTCAGTCCGGCGGGGGTGCAGGAAATCCTCGACTATGGGCATTACGGCTTTGCGCTGTCGCGGTTTGCCGGGGTCTGGGTCGGGCTGAAGACGATGAAGGACACGGTCGAGGCGACGTCCGTCGTCGATGGCCGCCCGGACCGGATGCAATTCGTCACGCCCGATTTCGATATGCCGCCGGGTGGCCTCAACATCCGGCTTGGCGATCACTGGATCGCGCAGGAGGAACGGCTGCTGGGCCACAAGCGTTACGCCGCCGAAGCCTTCGCGCGCGCCAACGGCATCGACAAGCGCGTGCTGGGCAAACCCGGCGCCAAGATCGGGTTCGTCGCGGCGGGCAAGAACTGGCTCGACCTGCAACACGCGATGAAGGTTCTGGGCATCGGCGCGGAAGAGGCCGAGCGCCTCGGGATCACCACTTACAAGGTCGGCCAGACCTGGCCGCTCGACATGGCCGGCTTCCACGACTGGGCCGAGGGGCTGGAACTTGTCGTCGTCGTCGAGGAAAAGCGCAAGCTGATCGAGGTGCAGGTCAAGGAGGCGATCTTCGACGACCGGCGCGGGCGCCGCGTCTACGGCTACAAGGACGGGCAGGGCGAGATCCTGTTTCCCACCCATTACGCGCTCGATCCCAACGATATCGCGCTGAAACTGGGCCGCATCCTGATCGAGGAGGGGCGCGGCACGGACCGCATCCGCGCCGGGATAGACCGGATCACCGAGGCTTTGCGCGCCGACAACGCGCCGGAACTGGCGACCCGCCTGCCGTGGTTTTGCGCCGGCTGCCCGCACAACACCTCGACCAAGGTGCCAGAGGGCGCGCGCGGCGGTGCCGGGATCGGCTGCCACTTCATGGTTCGCTGGATGGATCGCGAGACCGAGGCCTTCACCCATATGGGCGCGGAAGGCGTGAACTGGGTCGGCGAGGCGCCGTTTTCGACCCG
>Ga0100393_10003369_pt1 | contig 15109 bp, 13 predicted proteins | sample CryGeymeta201517_FD_81546 | JGI IMG/M metagenome (GOLD analysis project Ga0100393, IMG submission 81546) | Groundwater microbial communities from Crystal Geyser aquifers in Utah, USA - Crystal Geyser metaG 2015-17 | ecosystem: Environmental > Aquatic > Deep subsurface > Groundwater | place... | reverse complement strand
CGAGATTGACCTCTACACTTCCGGCTACGTTTCCACCGCCTCCAAAGTGGCATGGTCCTGGGGGCACAAATTGATCGTGCTGGCAGAATACTATCTGAACACGGGAGACGCCTCCGTATTGGAGGCGAATTATCGGGACACCCATTTTTGGAAGAAGCAAATACATGTGGGTGTCTTTTAAATTTACTTCGGGCCAGAGGTCGGGGTGAGCCGACGGCTGTATCGGCGGCGCTGGGCGGGCTGCTCTTCCTCGGCGAGCGCCTGACGCTGCGCCTCAGCGTGGTCTCGCTGGCGATTCTCGGTGGTGTGGCCATTGTCTTGTGGCAGCGGGATCGTGCTCGGGCGGGCTGAGACCACTGCTAAGAAATGACTCAACGAATGGACTCCCACCGGCACTTCCTCGTATTGGGCTTCCATGAAGTCCGAAATATCAGCTTTGCCCCAATGGTGGTGTTTTCAAAAAACATGATCGCGAATCACGAGGCTGCGGATCTCGGTCATGTCGTCCATGGCGTAGCGGATGCCCTCGCGGCCGAGGCCGGAGTCTTTGACACCGCCGTAGGGCAGGTTGTCAACGCGCCAGGAGGGGACTTCGTTGATGAGGACGCCGCCCACGTCCAGTCGATCCCAGGCGCGCATGGCATGGTCGATGCGCGGGGTGAACACACCGGCGTGGATGCCGTAGGCGCTGGCGTTGACTTGGTCGAGGGCGGCGTTGAAGTCGGAAAAAGTGTCGATGATGGCAACGGGCCCGAAGGCTTCCTCGCGCTGGAGCTTTTGGTCGCGGGGCACGTCTTTTAGGACGGTTGCTTCGTGGAGGGTGCCTTGGCGGGAGCCGCCGCAGAGGAGTTCCGCTCCGGCTTCGCGCGCCTCGGCGATCCAGCTTTCGATCCGCTCGGCGGCGGCCTCATCAATCATGGGCCCGATAAACGTGTCCTCGTCGGCGGGATCGCCGGACTTTAGCTCGCGGGTGGCGGCGATGAATTTTCCCTCGAAGGCTTCGGCCAGGGAGTCGTGCACGAGGATGCGCTGCACGGAGATGCAGCTCTGGCCGGACTGGTAGAAGGCGCCCTTGATGATCCGGGGGACGGCGTCTTCGAGGTCGCTGCCGGCATCGATCACGCAGGCGGCGTTGCCCCCGAGTTCGAGGACCACCTTTTTCTTGCCGGCTTTGGCTTTGAGCCTCCATCCGACCTGGGGCGAGCCGGTGAAGCTGAGGAGCTTGAGCCGCTCGTCTTCGGTGAAGGCGGCGGCTTCCTCGACTGGGCAGGGGAGGATGGAGAAGGCCCCGGCGGGCAGGTCGGTCTCGGCCAGGATTTCGCCCATGATGAGGGCACCGATGGGGGTGCGGCTGTCGGCCTTCAGCACGAAGGGGCAGCCGGCGGCGAGGGCGGGCGCGACTTTGTGCGCGACGAGGTTGAGCGGGAAGTTGAAGGGTGTGATGAAGGAGCAGGGGCCGACCGGCACCCGCTTGGTGAAGCCGCGGTAGCCGCGGGTGCGCTCGCTGATTTCAAGGTTGAGGGTCTCCCCGTGCGGCTGCACGGAGAGGTCGGCCGCGATCTGGAAAGTATCGATCAGGCGGGTGACTTCGCCCCGGCTGTCGTTGACTGGCTTGCCTGCCTCGATGCGCAGGGTGTCGGCCAGTTCGTGGAAGCGTTCGCGGAAGCGGCGCACGCAGTGGTCGAGCACCGCGCGGCGTTCGTAGGGGGCCATCGCCGCCATCGGGCCGGTTGCCTCGACGGCGGCGGCGATCGCCCGGTCCACCAGGGCCGCGTCGGCTTGGGCCACGCGGGTGGCGGTTTCGCCGGAGAACTTGTCGGTCACCGCGAGATCGGCGTTGGGCTGTTCGGGGCGGTTGGCGAGGTAGAGTGGGTATTGTTTTTGTAGCACGTTTTATTGCGACGCTTGGGATTGATAATTATTTCATTTAACAGGTCAGTGCTCCGCTCGTAGTGGTGCGCGTAGCATTCGACCGAATCTTCGGTTGTAGGGATGCACTTTGTCGGTGTCTTGGCCATCGTGGATCAATGCTCGGCCTTCGTTGGCCCATTTAAAAATGGAACCTTCGAGGTTCATCGCTTGTTCGGCTCCGGCGGCCATCAGTCGTTCGGCGAGTTCGGACGAGCGGTAGCCGATGGAGCAATAGAGCACGAGCGGCCGTGAGAGGTCGAGCTGCTCGTGGAGCTGGTTGGTCGAGGCATCCGGTGCGACGCGGATGGCACCGGGCAGGTGGCTGACTGCGTATTCCCCGGGCTCCCGCACGTCGAGCAGCACAGGGGGCTCACGATTCGAGTCGGCGAGCCAAGTGGCCAGTTCGCCGGTCGAGATTCGGGGCACCGTGGCGAACTCGGCGGAGATTTCCCGAACGGCTGCCTCGAGGGCGGCTTCCGGCTCCTTCGCCTGGTGGCAGCTTGTGAGCAGGAGGCAGGAGAGGCCGATGCAATTCACAGCTTTCATCGAGGTGTTTTGGGTTGCGAGGGCTGACGACGCCTTGGCTTTTTCAGCGGCGTGGTGAACATGCCGGGCACGGTTTGCTGCTGCGGATGATCGAAATCATTCAAGCCGATATCAATGGACGAAGGGTTTTTATTCGTGCGAAAGCTGCCGAAGAGCCGGTCCCAGATCGAAAGAAAGGAGGCGTAGTTGGAGTCGGTTTCCTTATACCAGCGTGAGTGGTGCACTTTGTGCATGAAGGGGGTGACGATGACGGCGCGCAAAATGCGGTCCCATCGCTCCGCGATTCCGATATTGGCGTGGTGGAATTGCACGACGGCGAACATCAGCAGCTCGTAGAGGGCAAGCTGCTCGATCCCGACTCCGGTAAGCAGGATGACCGGGATGCGCAGCAAAGCGGACATGAAGATCTCGCCGATGTGAAAGCGGTTCGCCGTGGTCACATCCATGTGCGGGTCGGAGTGGTGCACCCGGTGAAAGCGCCAGAGAAAGGGGATGCGGTGGTTCAGGCGATGCCAGAAATACAACCAGGCATCCAGCATAAGGACGGCCATCGCCCATTCCACGACTGCGGGCAGTGACAAGAGATGCAATAGCCCGAATCCGTTGCTGGCCGCCCACTCCGCCGCCGCCCACCAGATTCCGACAAAAACCAGCGTTGTCATCATCGCGTTCACCCCGCCGAGGAAGACGTTGGCCGCGCCGTGCCGAAGTCGCTGCCGTCCCTGCGGGAAATGGAAAAAAGGTTGCAGCGTCTCCCAAGCCAGCAGCCCGATCAGGACAGCCAAGGCGAGTAGGAGCTTGGTGTCGGGCAGTTCCATTACAGGCGACCTTCTTCGATGTCATAGATATCGAAGAGCACATAAACCGGGCGATGCTGCGGCAGGTTTTCCGGGATGTAGTCCTCCAGAAAGACCTGGAGCTCGGTGGGCAACTCGGAGATGCGCTTGTAGCGGAGGTCGTTATTCCACTCAATGATCTCAGCACGCTCGCGCTCTTTCGCGTTGGTCTGAATCCACTCGGCGACTTCGTCGTCGGTCGCGCCGGTGGCGACGAAGTCCTTGAAGTCGGCGCCCTTGATCTCGGCGAAGCCGAAGAAAAAATTATCCAGCGGGCAATCGAAGTGGTATTCGCCTTCGGTCCCGGCGAGCACGGCGCGGCATTTGTCGAGCGTGCGGGCGGCGATGACATAACCACCGAGGGTGTCACGTGCGCTGCGCGGCGCGGTTTTGCTGAGATCTTTGGCGAGGAGTTTTACTTTTTCTTTGATTTCCATGATGGGTGTGAAGGCCTGGGCGTCGTTTTATTCCATTTTGATGAAGAGGTGTGCGGTCGTCCCCGCAAATGAAGGTGCAGTCAAGCGTGCAGGATGAAATTCATTGCCTGCGCTCAGCGCGACCTCTGCCTGCGTTCCAGATAGCGTTGGCCGTAGCTGCAGGAGGCCCGCAGCTGGAGTCGTTCCGCTTCGGCGTAGTGGATAACGGCCTCCATTAAACGTCCGGCCAGGCCTTTTCCCCGGGCGGATTCGGGCACGAAGGTGTGGGTGACGTCCAGCTCGTCGGGGGCGGGCCGGAGGTAGTCCAAGTGCGCACCGGTCGGGCTGTGGAAACGATGGTGATCGCGGTCGTGGCGGATGTCGGTATCATCAGCCGATTTATCTGCACCCTCGAACTGTGAAGCGTAGCAAACCGGGCTGGCGTTTTCGTGGATATCCGCTGAGACTGACTGGTGTGAATGGGTCGTTAAGTCGAATGCGCCGAATTCGGGACAACAGGAGCCGCGTGTTTCCAGGCAGCTCTCGCAGATGGCGATACCGCCGATTGCTTCGGTGATCGGTGCGCCGCAGTCGATGCAGCTTTCGGCGGGCGGGTTTGAATCGTCGTTGTTGGGCATGGGTGCTGTCTTAGTTGCTCGGTAGGGCAGGTTTTACGCTTTGACCTGCGGCTCTTAGCTCGTCGCGAGCTTGGCGCTTTCTTCCGGGATCTCGTGGAAGAGAACGGGGCCGTTTTGCGAGTAATCGACCGGCAGGTCGATGAGGTGGACGCCGCCGGCGGTGAAGGCTGCTTCGAGGGTGGGGCCGAGTTCGCCGGTGGCGGCGATGCGGTGGCCGGTGGCACCGTAGCTTTCGGCGTATTGCACGAAGTCGGGGTTGTTGAACTGGAGACCGTAGTCTTTAAGGCCCATCTCCGCCTGTTTCCAACGGATCATGCCGTAGGACGCGTCGTTGAGGACGAGGACAACGAGGTCGAGCCCGAGACGGACGGCAGTCTCCATGTCTTGTGAGTTCATCATAAAGCCGCCGTCGCCGCAGACGGCGAGCACGCGCCGCTCAGGATGGACGAGTTTGGCGGACATGGCGGAGGGCAGGCCGGCACCCATGGAGGCGAGGGCGTTGTCAAGCAGGACGGTGTTGGGCAGGCGGGCCGGGTAGTTGCGGGCGAACCAGATTTTATAGACGCCGTTGTCGAGCGCGATCATCCCGTCGTCGGGCAGGGTATCGCGCACGACTTTGACGAGGTGCTGAGGCAGCACGGGGAAGCGGGCATCGTCCTGGCCCCGGCAGGTATGCTCGCGCAGGGCGGCGGCGACTTTCTCGAAGAAGGTGAAGTCCCAGTGCGGCTGGGGATCGAGGGCTTCGTTGAGCCGCCAGATGCTGTGGGCGATGTCTCCTACCATACCGGTTTGTGGAAAGTAAACAGGGTCGACTTCCGCGCTCGTGAAGTTGATATGAATGACCTTGCGCTCGCCCGTGTTCATGAAAAAAGGGGGTTTTTCGACGACATCATGCCCTACGTTGAGGATACAGTCGGCCGCTTGCAGTGCGCGATGGGGGAAGTCATCGGCAGAGACGGCGCAGTTGCCGAGGAAAAGCGGGTGGGTCTCATCGACCACACCTTTGCCCATCTGGGTGGTGACGAAAGGAATGCCCTGCTTGTCGACGAAGGCGCGGAGCATTTTCGAGGTCATCTTGCGGTTGGCAGCGGCCCCGATCAGCAGCAAGGGGTGCCGGGCCTCGCGCAGGAGCTCCAGTGCGCGCTCGACGGCCTTGTCCTCGACGATGGGACGGCGGTGGTAGCTCTCGGTGATGGGTGGGGCATCGGTGTGCTCACGGGCGACATCCTCGGGCAGCTCCAGATGGACGGCTCCGGGGCGTTCTTCTTCAGCCAGGCGGAAGGCGTTGCGGATGCGGGAAGGAATGGCCGATGCACTGACGATCTGCTGGGTGTATTTCGTGATCGGGGCCATCATATCCACCACGTCAATGATCTGGAAGTGGCCCTGTTTGGAAGTATGGATCGGCTTCTGGCCGGTGATCATCAGCATCGGCATGACTCCCAGCTGGGCGTAGGCGGCGGGTGTGACCAGATTGGTGGCACCGGGGCCGAGGGTGGCCAGGCAGACGCCGGTCTTGCCCGTCAGTCGCCCGTAGGTGGCCGCCATGAAGCCGGCGGTCTGCTCGTGCCGAGTCAGGACGAGCCGGATGGAGGAGCGCGAGAGCGAGTCGAGCAGGTCGAGGTTTTCCTCGCCGGGAACGCCGTAGATGATATCCACGCCTTCTTTTTCGAGACAGTGAACAAAAAGGTCGGAAGCTTTAGTGGACATACCTGATGTGAGGTGACATCGGACTTCTTATTCCAATTCGTTTAAATTCATGGTCTTTGCTCTGCTTAGTATTTGCGCGGCGGTGATCAGTTTCTTGCCGAAGCACTATGGGGACAGTAAGAAACGGGATTTTCAGTTCATGGTTCTAATGGAGTTTTGTTTGGAATATTCCACCGCTTGTCGCTTTATAGTGATCTACCGTGGATTTTTAATACACAGGCTATTTATTGCTTGCAATAGGGAGTTTGTGCTTCAGGTTGGGGGCATGTATCGGGGGCGTTATTTGGTTTTGGGGCAGCGTGCGGTCTATCATGTGATGAGTCGCACGGCTTGTGGGCAGTTTCTTTTCGATGAGGAAGCGAAGGGGATGTTTCTGCGGTTGCTGCGGAAACAGGCGGGCTTTTGCGGGGTGGATGTGCTTACTTACTGCGTGATGGGGAACCACTTCCACCTTTTGGTTTCGGTGCCGGAGCCCGAGGCAATCACCGACCGGGAGTTGTTGCGCCGCTATGCCTTGCTTTATGATGGGAAGCGCTGTCCGCTTTCGTCGCCTAGTCCGGATGTTTTATCGAAGTTATTGGAAGCGAATGGGGAGGAGGGGCGAAAGCTGCGGGCGCGGATACTGGCTCGGATGCATGATCTCCCGACGTTTATGCGGGAGTTGAAGCAGCGGTTTGGGATTTGGTTCAACCACCGGCATGGCAATCGGGGGACGATTTGGGCGGAGCGTTTTAAGAGCGTGGTGGTGGAGCCGACGCGTGAAGCGCAGAGCACGGTGGCGGCTTACATCGATCTGAATCCGGTGCGTGCGGAGATTGTGTCGGACCCGGCTGAATATCGCTACAGCAGCTATGGGCGGGCGATGGGGGGCGACCGGGCGGCGCGCCGTGGCTACGAAAAGGTTTTTTGTGGGTATGCGAAATGGAGTCGAATCTCTCCGAGCTACAATTTGATCCTGTATGGCAAGGGCAGCATGAGTAAGGGCATCGCGGATAAGGATCAGGGCCGGATTGATCCGGCGAAGTTGCAACAGGTCTTGGATTGCGGGGGCAGACTCCCGCTTGCTGAGGTGCTCCGATTGCGGATCCGTTATTTTACGGCGGGAACTGCGGTGGGTTCGCCGGAGTTTTTAAAGCAGGTGGCGCGGCAGTGGAAGGATCGTCATGGTCTGGAGCGAAAGCGTGAAGCGTATCCGATGCGGGGTGCGCAGTGGGGAGGGCTGCGAAGCTTTAGGAATTTGCAGGTTCGGCCGGTGGAGTGGCGCACGGGATCTGGCTGAGTTTTCGGATGGAACGGCAGGGCCGGGTTTGCGGGATGGATTCCGGGATGGATTCAGGTTTTATGGAATAGAATCCACGCCTTGGAGGTCTACTCCTTAAGAGCCTATGAAAAAACACCGGATTCTTATTTTGTTCTCGTTGTCTGTATTTGTCCCGACGGGTCATGCAGAGTTGGACTATGCCCCCTATGCGGAGCTGTTGAGTCGCTACGTGGAGGCGGATGGCGTCCGTTATGCAGCGTGGGCGAAGGATGCCGGGGACCGGGCGACTTTGAAGAAGTTTTTGAACGATGCGGCGGGTGTCGATGTTTCGTCCCTGGACCGGCAGGCGCAGACGGCCTTCTACATCAATTTATATAATGCGTCGATGTTGCAGGCGGTCTTCGAGCATTGGCCGATTGATTCGGTCAAAGAGATCGGCCCGGAACCTTTCAGTATTTTCAAAAAAGCCTTCATTGAGCAGGGCAAGCGGCGGCTGAGTCTGGACGAGGTGGAAAAAGGCATTTTGCTCGAAGAATATTTCGATCCGCGCATCCACTTTGCGGTGAACTGCGCGAGTGAGAGTTGTCCGCCGCTGCGGGCCGAGCCCTTTGTCGGCGGGCGGTTGCAGTTGCAATTGGAGGCGCAGACCCGCAAGTTTGCTGAGAGTGCACGGGCGGCGCGGGTTGATCCGGTCGAGAAAAGCGTGGCTTATTCGGAACTTTTCAAATGGTATGCGGGTGATTTCCCCGGCGACAGTCCTGTAGGTTATTTGAATCGATACCGGGCGGCACCCTTGCCGGCGGATTTCAAAACCGAGTGGATTCCTTACGATTGGTCGTTGAACGTGGCGGAATAGACGTCTCTCTGAACCGTCCAAGGCTTTATGATCAAGACAATCGCAGGATATCCCCGTTGGCTTCACGGCAAATGGCCCGCCGGAGGTGTCGAGCGGAGTCCCGAGATTAAGGAAGATGGCACGACGGAGTTGAAAGGTGTGCGTGTGGTCGGCGACCTGACCGGTGTGCCGCTGCTGAAATTTTCGGCCGACACTGGCGCGAGAGCCGTGCAGGCCATTCTCGAAGAGCCGGATTTCAAGCAAGGTGCGGGCAAGGATGCCGGGATCTACGATTTGGCGATCGTGGGCGCCGGTGTCTCCGGACTCTCGGCGGCGATCGAAGCAAAAAAAGCGGGCTTGAATTTCGTGCTTTACGAAGCCGACGAGCCCTTTGCCACGATCCACAATTTTCCCCGCAAGAAGCCGATCTACACCTATCCGACGGAGATGCGTCAGGCGGGCCAATTGAGGTTTCAGTCGAAGGTCAAAGAGGATCTGCTGGAGGAATTGGAGGCGCAGAAGCAGGTGCATGGCATCGAGAGCACCCGCGCCAGGGTTGATAACCTGACCCGCGAATCGGGGACGATCACACTTAATTTCACGGAGGGCGACCCGGTAAAGGCCCAGCGTGTGGTGGTCGCAATCGGGCGCACGGGGAACTTCCGTAAACTCAACGTGCCGGGCGAAGGGCTGGATAAAGTCTCGAACCGTTTGATCGATGCGGACGCGCACTCCGGCGAGAAGGTGCTGGTGGTTGGGGGCGGCGACTCGGCGCTCGAAGCCGCCGTCTCGCTGGCCGAAGCCGGTGCTGATGTCACCCTCTGCTATCGAAAAAAAGAATTTTCCCGGGCCAAACCCGAAAATATCGAAAAGGTCAAGGAACTGGAGGGGCAGGGGAAGCTCACCTTCCGCCTGGGCACGAACGTGCAGGCGATCCACGAGGATCATGTGGTGCTTTGCGGTGGGGATAACGAGGACTGCAAGGAGCCAAACGACCAGGTGTTCACGCTCATCGGACGGGAACCGCCGCTCGATTTTTTCCGGAAATCGAACATCCATGTGAGCGGCGACTGGACGGCGAAGACCTGGCTCGGGCTGGTCGGATTTTTTGGGCTGATGGCCGTCCTCTACCACCTCAAAGCCTACAAGCCGTTTCTGGGGATCGAAGGAACCAACCTCTGGCAGGTTTTTGCCAGCCGGGGATGGTTTCCCTTCAACATACCGCTGTTGGGCGGCGAAGGCGGGCTGTTGCACACCACGCTATCTGCGGCGCGGAACGATCCAGGGTTCACGTTTGCGCTGCTCTATACCGTGGTGATCATCGTATTCGGTTTTCGCCGGATACGACGCAGGCGCACGGCCTACATTACGCGGCAGACGACGACTTTGATGGCCATCCAGGTGATCCCGCTCTTTATACTGCCTTACCTGGTCTTCCCCTGGATGTATCATAACGGCTGGTTCACCGGCGGCGGGTTCGGTGAGTGGTTTGGGATGACCTTTCTTTCGGACGGACAAGGGGGTGAGCCGAATCAATTTTGGCGGGCTTTCGGCTTCATTTTGGCCTGGCCGCTCTTCATCTATAATATCTTCACCGAGGCACCGATCTGGGGTTGGATCGTCTTGGGTTTTATCCAGACCTTTGTCATTATTCCGCTGATCGTCCGCCGCTGGGGCAAGGGTGCCTACTGCGGCTGGATTTGCTCTTGTGGTGCCATGGCGGAGACGCTGGGCGACCAGCACCGGCACAAGATGCCGCACGGGCCGTTTTGGAATAAGCTGAACATGGTGGGGCAGGGGATTCTGGCGTTGGCTTTTATCTTGTTGATTCTGCGCCTTATCGGCTGGGCGACGCCCTGGACGGGCTTCGACCGTGCGGTAGCCGGGCTGGTCGCGGACAACGATCTACTCAGCTACAAGGTGCTGATCGATCTCTGGCTGGCCGGGGCGATTGGCTACGGACTCTACTTCCATTTTTCCGGGCGCGTCTGGTGCCGCTTTGCCTGTCCGCTGGCCGCGTTGATGCACATCTACGCGCGCTTCTCGCAGTTTCGCATCTTTGCGGAGAAGAAAAAGTGCATTTCCTGCAACGTCTGCACGAGCGTCTGCCACCAGGGGATCGACATCATGAGCTTCGCCAACAAGGGGCTGCCGATGGAGGATCCCGAGTGTGTGCGTTGCTCAGCCTGCGTGCAGTCCTGCCCGACGGGCGTGCTGCAGTTCGGCCGCTATGATGTCAACGGCTCGATCGTTTATGATCGTCTGGCTGCCTCGCCGGTCTTGATGCGGGAAGAAAAGTCCTCTTCTCCGGTCGACAAATTATTCGACGACAAGCGTTCCTCTTAATATTTCCTAGTATCGACTCAATTCTATTCCATCATGGCTCTTCTCAATAGTTTGCTCCTGATCGCTTATGTAAGTTGCAGCCTGTTGCTGTTGTTCTACGGATTGAATACCTATTATTTAATTCGTCTTTTTCTGCGGAACCGTGATTTGAGCGGGGACGACGACCGGGAGAAGGAGGCCGCCTATGACGGACGTTTCGAGGAGGCGACTTCATTGCCGGTGGTGACGACGCAGATCCCGCTTTACAATGAAATCAATGTCGCCGAACGGATCATCCGCGCGGTCGCGGCGATCGATTATCCCCGGCGCTTGCACGAGATCCAGGTCTTGGACGACTCCGACGACGAAACTTGCGCGGTGGTGGACGAGGTGGCGGAAGATCTGCGACGGGCGGGTTTCCGCGTGTCGGTCGTTCGACGGGAAAACCGGGTCGGTTACAAGGCCGGTGCCCTCGAAGCCGGCATGGCCGAGTGCCAGGGTGAGTTTATCGGTATTTTCGACAGCGATTTCATCCCGCCTGCGGATTTTTATCGCCGGATTCTGCCGCATCTGTGGGCCGATGCTGGCTGTGGTATGGTGCAGGCGCGCTGGGATCATCTCAACCAGGATGACTGCTGGCTCACGAGGGGGCAAGCGCTCGGCGTGGACGGACACTTTATTATCGAGCAGACCGCGCGCAGCCGCAGTGGCCTGTTTATGAATTTTTGCGGCACGGCGGGGGTCTGGCGTCGCGCGGCGATCGAAGATTCCGGCGGCTGGCAACATGATACCGTGACGGAGGATCTGGATCTTTCCTACCGCGCCCAGCTCAAGGGATGGGGGGTGTATTACATCCCCAGCCTGCTGGTGCCGGCCGAGCTGCCGCCCACCTACACCGCCTACAAGAGCCAGCAATACCGCTGCGCCAAGGGGACGATGCAGACCGCCCGCAAGTTGCTGCCCACGATTTGGCGCTCGGGAGAGTCCTTCCGGCGCAAGCTGCAAGCGACCGTGCACCTGACACACTACAGCCTGCATTTGCAGATGGCCACCTTGGCGCTACTGATTTTACCCCTGATGTTGACCTTCTCTGCGGAGATCGGGTTCTACCGATCTATCCTGTTGTTTTCGCTGTTGATTCCTGCCGCAGTCGGGCCCAGCACGGGTTATTTTATCAGTCAATACCACGCCTATCCCGGCGACTGGAAGCGTCGGTTGTGCCGTCTGCCGTTTTTGCTGGTGCTGGGCTTCGGGATCAGTCTCTCCAATGCGCGGGCAGTGTTGGACGGACTGTTCAGCAACGACAGCACTTTTATCCGCACGCCAAAAGTCGGCGGGCACCTCCTCAAGCAATACGGAGTGAAAAAGAACCGGCTGCCTTTGTTCGAACTGCTCTTTGCCGCCTACTGTGCCCTGACGCTGGCCACGTTGATCGCCATGCAACAGTATTCCCTCATCCCCTTCATGCTGATTTATACGCTCGGTTTCGGCTGGGTCGGGTTCAGGAGCATGTGCGAAGTGTGTGCCTAGCCGGAAGCGGGCCTTTTACCGGATGCGCGACTTACGATGCTTGTGGTGGTTTGCCAGTCTGCTGGTGAGTTGTCTGGCCGCCTACGGCTACTTGCTGGCCACGCCGTCGTTCGATGCGCCCGCACTTGCGCGCGTGCTCTGTTATATGCTGATCGGCGTTTTCGGGTTTGCGATGATCTTTCTGGCACCCCGTTGCCGTATGCGTTGGCAACTCCTTGCTCTGCTTGGTTTGCCTGCGCTCCTGCTGCGGGCGATCCTGCTCCCGGTGCCTCCCTCGGATGATATCAACCGTTATGTTTGGGAGGGGAAGTTGGTGCGCGCAGGCGTGAGTCCCTACAGCGTTACAGCCGACGCGATCGAATGGGAACTCTATCGTGACAGCTATTGGGAGGGCATGAACCACAAGGATAAGCCGACCGCTTATCCCCCGATTAGCGAGCTGCTCTTTGCCGCCACGACGGTGGGCGCAGACCCGGTGCTCGGCTTTAAGTTGTGGGTCGTGGCCGCCGATCTGCTGACGCTGGCCGGGATCGTCCTGCTCTTGCGGCGACGTGGGCTGCCGCTGCTCTATGCCGGGTTTTATGCCTTCAACCCGGTAGTGCTGGTCGCTTTCGCCGCCGAGGCGCATTTTGATGTCTTTATAGTGGCCGCCCTGGTCTGGGCGCTCTGGGCCTACGAGTCGGGCCATAAGCAGCTCGCTCTCGGTCTGGCCGCTCTGGCGACCGGGGTAAAATGGGTCACGCTTCCCTTGTTACCGTTCTTCGTCCGTTTCAATTACCTGCGCGCGGCACTCATTGCCGCACTGGTGCTGGCCTTGCCCGCACTGCTTTTTTGGGAGACATTGCCGCAACTACTGCGCGGACTCTTGCAATTCGGCAGTGATCGCAGTTTCAACGGGCCGGTTTATGATTGCTTGCATTTGCGGCTGGGGTGGTCACGTCAACACAGCGTGCTGGTGGTGCTGGCCTGCTTTGCCGCGATCGTCGGGTGGCGCTGGCTGGGTGCCTCGCGCTATGCCCTAGACAGTTCGATTCGCTGGATTCTGGGTGCTCTTCTCGTCTTTGCGCCCACCGTCCACTTCTGGTATCTCGCTTGGTTGATGCCGTTCATTTGCCTTCGGCCCGCCATGCCGTGGGTTCTGCTTTCGCTCAGCTCGGGCCTGTATTTTATGGTCTGGATCCGTTACGCCGAGGGCGACGGTTGGGGGCTGTCGCTGGCGCAACACCGTTGGTTTTGGGGGCCGTTTTTCCTGGCCCTGATCTACGAATTGTGTAGTACGCGTGGGCGCTGTGTCTTTGCGAAGCGACGCGAGAGCGGACCTGACCCGGAATCGGTGGCGGTGGTGATTCCGACGCTGAATGCGGCGGAACTCCTCCCGCAGACCTTACGGAGTGTCGCCGCGCAAGTGCCGCCCGTCCACGAAGTGGTCATAGTCGATGCGGGTTCGACCGATGGTACCCAGGCTGCGGCTGCGAGCGGGAAAGCGTCCATCCCGGTGAAGGTTTTGGAGGGCGAAAAAGGCCGGGGCAATCAGATCGCAGCCGGTATCCGCGCCGCTTCGGCCGAGTGGGTGATCGTGCTCCACGCGGATGCCCGTCTGGCACCGGGCTCCTGCGGCGTTCTGCTGCGGGCAGTTCGTTCCATGCCGAGAGTGATCGGCGGTGCTTTCGGCCAGCGTTTCGACGGCCGACCTCCCGAACTCGTTCCTATCGAGGTCTTGAATGATTTACGCGCCTTGTTTACCCGCACCAGCTTCGGCGATCAGATCCAATTTTTTCACCGCATGAGTGCCCTGCAACATGCACTCATGCCCGCGCAACCGCTCATGGAAGACGTGGAATCAAGCTGGCGCGTTCGCGAACGAGGTGAATTTCTTTTTCTCGATTACCCGAGCGAAGTCAGCCATCGTCGCTGGCGGGCTGCGGATTGGTTCAAGCGATTTGCCCTCGTGATGCGGCTGGTTTCGCGCTACCGCTGGGCGCGATGGCGCGGGTGGGGCGGAGCGGAAGCTTTGAGCCGGGAGCTCTACCGCGAATATTACAAGTGACGCTCACCCTTTAATCGGAAGTTAGATCGCTTAAAATTGCATACGTAGAGCGTGTCCCAGAGTCGGGATTTTTGAAAAAAAACCCGGGAGCAGATTTTTTTATGGGTCTGCGACTTTGATCGGATTTCCTCGCTTTGCTCGGCAGCCGCAGACCAAATCCCTAAAAGTAACGTAGCTAGAAGAGTTAAGCGAGCCGATCCTTCGTTCCCGCGCATGCGGCGGCTGCGGACCCGGCGGGTCCGTCACTTCTCCGGTCTCTCCGGCGGCGCTCAGGCCGCTTTCGGTTCCCGTTCCTCCCGGCGTTCCCTGATCTTGCGGGCGATCCACCAGAGGTTGTGCGAGAGCACGCCCCAGCCGACGGCGGCAGCCCGGTTGTCGAAGCCTTTCGCCCGGCAGACCCGGCCGCCGCCGTTATTCTTCAGAATCGCGATGTGCGCCTCGGTCGAGCCGCGGCGCTTTTGGCTTTTTCAATCGGTTGGTCGATCTGGAAAGCCTGCTGCCGCTCCAGGCTCTCGGCCAGTTTTACCGCGTCGGGGGGGCGCGCCGCGCTCGTAAAGCTTGTAGTCGAAAATGAAACCGCCGGTGCTTTCGCTGATGAACAAAGCGTTTCCGAAGTCCACTTGATCCCCTCCAGTGTGCGCACCCCGCAGAAGTCCGCCAGCAGGTCCGAACCGGCGAGCATCCGCGAGTAGGCCCGCAAAGAAGGAAGCCCCAGCAAATGGCGCAGCACCTCCGAACGCAACGCGAACACCGCAAACTCCGCGCGCCGCACGCGGGCGCTCTGCGGAACGCCGTCGGGCAGGCCCTCCAAGGCGTAGTCGATCGCGGTCGCCTCCAGCCAGCCGTCCCGGAGATTGGCGCTTATCCGGTCGAGATCCTCCTTGAAGCGGCTGTAGTCCACGTTCGATTTGACCGGAGTTAGTGCTGGACGAAGCCAGCTTTGGATGGCTAGTGTAGGAGTCGAAAAGGTGGTGTTTGTTTTGTTCACACCATGCTTATAACCGCCTTTTTTGGGGTGAATCCAGGTTTTTCACCTGTTTCGCCCCACTTTTTT
>Ga0100393_10003355_pt1 | contig 15136 bp, 11 predicted proteins | sample CryGeymeta201517_FD_81546 | JGI IMG/M metagenome (GOLD analysis project Ga0100393, IMG submission 81546) | Groundwater microbial communities from Crystal Geyser aquifers in Utah, USA - Crystal Geyser metaG 2015-17 | ecosystem: Environmental > Aquatic > Deep subsurface > Groundwater | place... | reverse complement strand
CAAAGAGTGGCATTAGAATACCTGCACTTATTGAATAGAATTTTATATAAGAAAGAGCTCCCTTTTTTTCTTTATACCAGTAAAGAAGATAAATAATGACATGAATAATCATATAGAGTGATAGCATTGAGACGAGTGTCAAAATCATTATTTGCCAAAGTTCGCTGAGATACTCTTGTGGCAATTCAACCATTGTTGCGCCAGACTTTCCAATCATATCCATTGCAAGCTTTAAAGAATTGTCAAATTGTGCCTTATTACCGAAAACATTCCACAAATAACCACAAATGTAGAGATCTGAGATAAAAGGGATGAGAATAGTTAGAAATTTGAAGTTTTTTTCGTTAGTATTAGAGTATTGTTTTTTCATACTTTAATTATTGGAAAGAAATTATGGTTTTACAAGTATTACTACTCGCGCTATCAATTATTATGCTTTATTACGGAGCTGAATTTGCTCTTGAAGCAGCTGAGAAAATAGGGGTCGCTCTAGGTCTTTCACCTTTAGTGATTGGACTTCTTATTGTTGGTTTTGGAACTTCGTTACCGGAGTTCTTTGTTTCTCAAATATCGGCATTAGATGGAAACCCTCAAATTGCTCTGGGGAATATTGTTGGTTCAAATATTGCGAATCTCTTTTTAATTCTTGGGATATCGGGATTTATGACTGAGTTATTTATTCAAAGAAGTGAAATCAAAATACAATTCTACTTACATCTTGCTATCACTGTAATTTTAGCCTTCGTTTTATTTCAAAACAGACTCTACCCTTGGGCCGCCGGAGTATTTGGTGCCTTCTTTGCATTTTATCTCTATGATACTTTTAAGCAAATGATGAAGCAGCGTCACCTTTCGGACTATGATAATTCAACGGATAGGGAGCGCCCGCACGCTAAGGAATTTCTCTTTTTGGCAATTGGATTTGTTCTACTCTATCTTGGTGGGGAACTCCTCGTTAAAGCGGGAACTGAGCTTGCTAAAGCGGTTGGAGTTTCAAGTTATGTCATCTCGGCAGTCTTCGTTGCATTTGGAACTTCTTTTCCTGAACTCGTGACAGCGATTATGGCATGTGTAAAAAAGAAGAATACCGATTTAATAACTGGAAATATTATAGGCTCAAATATATTTAATGTGGCCTTTGTGCTTGGAAGTTTATCTTTCTACGATGTTCCAATTGAAAATGATTTTACAGTTGAACTTGTTTGCTTAGGTTTCGCTTCGCTATTTTTAATTGGCTTAACTCTCTTTAAAAAGAACTTTGGGAGAATTAGCGGAATTATCTTTCTAGGATTTTACGTATTTTCTGTATTTAACTGGGTTAAGTAATGAAAGGAGAGATTCTCCTTGAAGGTATCAAGAAGTCCTTTGGAGATTTTTGTCTTGAAGTTGATCATTTAAGTATCACGGAAAATATTGTGATCTCTGGTCACAATGGTAGTGGGAAATCGACTCTTCTAAAAATTTTGGCAGGTTTTATATCTCCAGATATTGGTAGTGTTAAAGACTTAGATTCTATTCTTTTTAATAATGATGATATCGGTTTTTTTCATCACCTTACAGGTCTTGAAAATTTACAATTTTTCAATGTCGATCAAAACTCTCTTCTTTTTAGAAAGTTTCTTGATGAGTTACCTGTCTTTAGAGCTGCACTTGATATTCGTTACGAGGAGATGTCCCACGGAATGGCGAAAGTGATTGGGTTATTCTTAGTGCTGGCCCAAGAGCGAGAGGTCTATCTTCTTGATGAACCTCTTTCGGGGCTCGATGAGAAAACCAGATCTTTTCTTATTCGTGAATTTGAAGGCCAACAAGATAAGATCTTTGTAATCGCTGAGCATATTGCAAATATTGGTTTTGAGATGATCGAATTAAGCAAGGGGAGAGTATGTTAGGACAACTCTTTCTTCATCTTTTTAGAATCAATATTTCTAAACTTCTGTATCATAAATTTTCATACTTCTTTGAAATGATCTCGATTGTTTTGTCACTCTTTGTATACTTCTATACTTCAAAAGCGTTTGTTCTTGGAAGTAATGTTTTTGGCTACCAAGGGCTAACTTACTTCGACTTTATTATTATAGGGGATCTCGCGCTGATGCTTCCTCTCTATATCATTGAAGCACCGATTCGTAATATCAAAGACAGTATCGATACTAAAGTTATTAACACCTTTATTATTTTAAAAATTGCACCATGGAAAATATTTTTAACTCTAGGATATAGTGATTTTCTTAGAACATTGATGAGAGTTCTTATAAATATTATTTTAATAGTGATCTTCTTTGATACAGGCCTTGGTATCGAGCATATTAAAAATGCATGTCTTCAAATTGTGCTTGTACTTCCTTTTTGCCTTTGTCTTGGAGCACTCGTTTCTGCATTCTATATCTACTTTGGAAGAGGTGTTCATGCGAGTGGTTATATCACTGTCTTGATTTCAATTTTTTCAGGAGCGTTCTTTCCGGTGGAAGTTCTTCCAAGACAGGTTTATGTCATTTTTGAAGGTCTCATACCACTTGTTAAGATGCTCAAAGGGGTTAGATCTCTAGGTCATTACTCTGAAAATATTTGGATTTTTATTTTATGGATGATGATGCTCGTTCCTATCGGGATGATAGTGCAGAGGGCCTTTTTTAAATATTCAAATCGAGGGTTAAGAGTCTTTCGATTTTAACGAGTGAGTGATTTTTGCTTGCCTCAGGACTGTTTCATCACAACCGGTATAATTTCCAGTATTAATGAAAACACTACCACTACTTCTATTACAGCTCTCTTGATAGTTACATGAAATGCACTCTTTAAAATCAGTCGGTTTGAGATCTCTTATGCCATTTAACACATCTGAATTCTTCCACAGATCATTGAAGTTTCTATCCTTAACATTACCTGCAAAAATAGGAGCTCCGATACAGGGATAGAGATCCCCTGCGAAATTAATTCCGCAAACAGATCTCGCACATGAGCATTGAAAATTTCCTACTCCGTTAGTTTCAAAGTTTTCTTTTTGGGCCAAAACTTTAAATTGCTCATCTGTAATTTCAAGATCTCTAGAGCCTGTACTATTATCATATCGCTCTGTAATCTCTGTTGAAACTTGATATAAGAACTGGTGCTCGTTGCAAATTTCAATCATAGACTCGAGTTCGATAAAGTTATCACGATTTAAAATAATACTTATGTGAGTATCAAGCTTCGTCTTTTTTAGAGATGAAATATTTCCTAGAACTTTAGCAAATGAACCCTGGGTTCCAGTAAGCTTTTGATAAGCCTCTTCTGAAGCTCCATATAAGCTTATATCCATTCCCTTAAGTCCTGCCTGAATAAGCTTTTCAATGATTGATTGATCTAAGAGTGAGGCATTAGTTTTTAAGCGAACTTCCATATTTAGGGAAGAAGCCTTCTTGATATATTCAAAGATATGAGGTGTTGCAAGAGCTTCTCCTCCCGAGAGGTTTAGAAAGAGAGTTCCTGCCTGATTTAATTCATCGATTAGAGATAGAATTCGCGCTGGAGACATGGCATCAGAACGATTTGGTACCTTATTGATTTTTGTACGATCAAAATTATAGCAATGCGTACATGAGAAATTACAATCCTGAGTTACTTCAATCGTGCTTATAATAGGGATTGAATTTTTATAAGCATACCTAAGGGAAGACTCAATAATCGAACCTTTTGGAATATACTTTTCAGTCTTCATGAATCACAAGTTTCTTCTCATGAAGGTTTAGAAGGAACAAATCGATATCATTTATGAGAGTTTCACGATCGATCTCATACTCATAGAGAATGAGTTGAACAAGAGTTTCCTTTGTCGTTATCCCATCACATGAGTTCCAAATTATTGAACCAATCTCATCAAGTTGGTGAGCACTATTCGTTTCTAGCGAATCAAGGATAAGAGTACTTTCGCCAAGCTTCTTCCAAGAGAGATGTGATATTTTCTTTGGTAATGTCATGTATCTAGGAAACAATAAATTTAATTAAAAGTCAAAAATCTGTTTTTACGATATAATAAGAAAATGGAAATTATACGCCTTTTAACGGCCAGCAAAAATCATCATCTTTATAATGAGCATCATATTAGTGGTCTTATGTATGAATATTATCCTGAAGACCAAATCTTAAGAACGGCCTGGCTTAATACGATGGCCCACAATGAAGTGCTACTTCGCTATGCAAGAGAAATGACAAAGAATGTAAAGAATTTGATTTCCCTTAAAGGAGTATCTCTCCTTGATGATATTTATAGCGATTATGGCAAACGCTTTATGTCAGATATTGATGTCCTCATTGAGAAGACAGAAGTTGATGAAGCAAGGAAAATATTGACTGAGCTCGGTTTTAAGGAGCTAAAGTCAAAGAAGTGGTTTGGAAATAATTTTAAATATGAATTTAACAAGCAAGATAAGTTTCGCGAGGTCAATATCGAAGTGCACACGAAGGTTCTCTATCATGAAGATGAGGCCAGGCTCGACTTTATTGAGCAGAATGGGTTAAAGGTCTATGGACTTGAAGATCAAATTGTCGCTCTTATTGGACATTTAGGTCATTCTCATAATTTCCAGAAACTCTACTGGCTCTTTGATATCTATTACTATCTTAATAAATATGGCGAAGAAATTGACCAAGAAAAACTTCTAAGTAAAATAAAGGAAAAGAAGATTGTTAAAGTATATCAAGCAACTTTATATCTTCTAAAAAAATATTTTGCTCTTCCTCTTAGTTTTCAAAACAAAGTAACAAAAATGCCATACTATTTCCTATTAGATGACGAATTTCTACTAAACCCAAATCAACATGGATTAAAGAATTATGTCGTTAAACATCTTTTAAAAGATTCTTGGGTACTCGCGCTGAAGTATGACGTGCTATGGTTGAAAGACAAATTACAAGGAAGCGATAAAGTCGGCGATAAGGCCTAGAAGTTAGATTTCTTCTTGAGCTATTGGCAATGAGTAAATTAATAAAATGGAAGCCCTTGTTAGAGTGACCTATAATTTCGATATTTTGGTGATCGTTAACAAGTGAATTGTCTCCCTTCGTCACGAGTGGTTCAGTTGAAATAATTCGGTGAAGAGTGAACTCCTTTGAAATTAAATCTTTAAAAAAGAGAAGATTTCCAACTTTTAAGTCTGCTGCCTTAAGATCAATCACGATTGATTCACCACTTTTAATTAGTGGCCTCATACTCTCTCCGGTAATCGTAATACTTAATCGAGAAGTGCCCATACGCTCTGATCTTTTTTGAAGTTTAAAATATTTGCAGGAATATTCTTGGCGATTTTAATTGAGTCAGAAATAATTTGCGGGTGTGACTCTCTTAACTCATCATTATCAAAAATATTAGTCATCGATGAAAGTATTTTAAGTGATGCCAGCTCAATATTTAAAGGTTCAATTGAGTTTTTCTCTGACTGATGAAGCCAGTATATTGCTTTGATAGGGTAATTCGCATCGTAACTCTCAATATTGCAGTATTGATGTCCTAAAGCAGCTGAAGAGATGAGAAAAGTATTCATACATATGATATTCATATCATCATTTAAAATCTTTCGCTCACCAGACAACTCACAAATTGTTGTTTTTCCATGCCCAGAGTGTCCAAGAAAAATAAGTGCTTCATTCTTTCGATTAAGTACACAGCTCGAGTGAAGAATATAACGATTATCTTTGAAAAGTAATTTTGGGATTATCATTCGCAGAAAGTTATGAAGACCATCTGTTTCATTTTGAGATGTCACAATTGTGTAATTGTTATTTATTCTCTTTGCGACAAAATCTCTTTGAAAAATGAGTTCCGACTCAAAGTAACAATCCTGTTCAGGTTCATCTGTCCACTGATGATCTTCAATGCCAAACTCTTCATTTGAAAAAAGTGAGAGAATGATAAGGCGATCGTTTTTAGTTGTACTCTTTTGCCAAAGCTTAGGAATAATACGTTTGATTAGTTTCGACATTTTTTCTGAATTAGTTTGTAAAAGCAGTGGGAAACCATGAAAGGTAATGTGATGTGTGTATGTAAAAATTTGTGACGAATAGTCAATTGCTGCTATTGTCTTTGATTTAATATTTTTTAATTCAATGTTTTGCATTTCTAAGAGTTTAAGCGAGAAGCATTACATGGATTAGGGGCTGCTGTTGAAGCTTTTCGACCACCTTTAAAAGTACCATTACAAACTGCTCCATAGGTATTTAAAACCTCTGATTCAATCTTTGGTGACTTGTAGACTTTTTTCTTTTTTTGTTCTTTTGACATACTTAACCTTTAAAATATTATAATTACTTTTGCCTTCTCCAGTCAAATAGACGTCGAAATCCAGTTATTAATAGAGCACAGATCAGGAGTTCAAGAAGACCACTATACCATGGTATCGAATTCCCTCCACTTGCAATTGCAGAGCAACCTCCAGCCTTTGGAGTATTGTCCTTGTTAGTATCATTTCTAGTCTTAAATAGAGACTTATTTAATGAGAGACTTGGGTCCCCAAGAATGACCGTGCTTAACACAATATCATGGTCGTAAGTGCTGGACTTTAAGGTGTTTTGAGTTTTGATAAGAATATCTCCAACACGTTGACCTTGGTAATAGCCACTGACAGCTTGCTCAAGATTTGTATAGAATGTACTTGCAAAGTTATACTGTGCAGTAGGGGTTGTTTGAGAAGTTGGCCCAATATAGAGAATAGCTCCACCAAATTGATTGAATATCAAGCTTTCTCCAAAAGATTTTTCCGTCTTGTTAGCATCATAGAAGTAACCAGTTTCACAGTTCCACATTAGTACCATCGGAAGATTCTTATTTTCCAAACTTGCGACATGAGAGTTAAGTAAAATACCGTCACCAAAACGATCACTTGCTCCGTGCCCAAGCATTGAAATTATAAAATTGTTGCTATTAAACATATCAATGATCTTTTCTCTTGTTTCGTCTTTAGTTGAATAGTCGCTTCGTCTTATGATGTTCGATGAAAAGGAATGTAGTGAGTTTGCAAAGTTTTGAGCTTTGAGATCAAAATCTTCATAATATCCCAGGTCTTTATCTGCTGCAAAAGAAACTTTCTTTAGCGATGTAAAGTCTCCATCTCCTTGTTCATATGAAATAACTTTTTGAAAGTAATTTGTAATTTCCTCTGGCGAGTTTGAAGGAATTCTTCCAATACTTATAAAGAATGAGTTGTCTTTTAAGGAATACGAATTGTCTGTATAATATTCCATAAAGCGACCTAAGGTCATCTTTGACGGAATCGTCTCCGTTTCAAGGGCGGTAATTTCATTCGCATCATTATCATCAATATTGTGATTGTTAGGGTCATACGTACTATCCCCAAGCATGATGAGGTATCTAGGCTTATACGTCCATGACTTCATATCTTTGAAGAAATTGTCGATCGCTTGGTCACTTCTTGTTCCATTTCCATATTTATTATAGATGGATTCGGTCGTGATGGTTTTAACTGTTAGACCTGTTGAGCGACGATGCTCAATATAGTCTTGAGATGCATAGAGAAGTGATTGTGCACCAATTAATATTAAATCAATTTCTTCATCCTCGATAATATCGTCAAACCCTCGATTTATTGAAAGAGAAATTGGTTGAAGGAAATTATCAGTCTGTGCAAAAATAATTTTTTCGAAATTATCATCAGTCGTATCATCTAAGTAATAGGAGACTTGATAAGATGCTCCAGCGTTAAATGATTCGATTAAGGTATTTTTAAATAGGCGTATATCTCGAGATCCAGTAATCTCATAAATTGAAATATCAGAATTTGTAAATCCAGTCAGAGTATTATTAACTTCAAGGTCATCAGTTTTTGCTTTGAAGCTGTTATTTTGGACATGATTATTTGATAGATATGAGATTGTTAAATTGTTGATGAGCACACGATCATAGTCACCATTAACTGCAAAAGTTCCTAGAACTTTCAACTCAATTGTATTTGCCCCAGATGAGAATTCAAGTGGATTTATATCGAAGGAAAGATCTTGTCTAATATTATCTTGAATAATTCGATCTTCAATTTCATTGCCATTAATACTTAACTGAACATGATGAAAGAATTCATTTCCATAGTATCCGGGAAGAGGATTAATTCCAAACTTAACGATGATATTTTCATCAGAGTTAAGATCAATTCTTGATCCACTAACTGACTTTGAGAATTTATCGAGTCCTGTGTAGTTTTGGATTTGTTGCCAAAAGAAATGGTCTTCTGTATCTCCTAGACTTTGCCCATCGATATAAATTTTATTCTCTTCAAACGTCTGCGTGATACGATTTCTATTCTCGCCATTATCATCCTGGGATAGCGGTGTCGCATCATATACCTCAATACGAAGAGGATTATTACCCGAGTTTATAAGGTCTTTGTCGGAAAGAGTTAGTGAATCTAGGTCTGAAGAGAAAAATCGAATACTATCGCCTGAATTAAATAGTGAATCATTACTTATCACCTGAATTGGAATCTCTTGATTTTGATGAAATACTCTAAGTTGATCAACCTGACTCGATTCTACTGGGAGATGAACATCGGAATCTTTGAGATTGTCATAGGTTACTTCCGCCATTCCTGAAGCTTTGAAGTTCATCTTAATTGTATTGGCGATATTATTAACACCAATACCATTATAAGAGTCTGGCGGTGTTGTATTCCAGTCATTTCCATCAATACCTATATCAAGAGTTAGTTTTTGTAGTGAATGAATTTCTCTTGAATTTGCATTATATTGAACAGGATAAATTGTTACTTTAATAAATTTCTTATCGCCTTCTTTGATGAGCTCCGGTGACACTTCAAAATATGTGGAAGGAGAATTTATCGTACTGGTATAAGCTGTAGGATCTGGCTCAAAAGCTGGAGTTAATATTCCATTGATCATTTTATAATCAGGCAGAGGTGAGACGAGTTTATTTGTGACGATACTATTTTCGATAATACTACTTGATAAGACCTCTGCTGTTTGAGAATAATTATCAGCATCAATTAAAATAATCCGTTTTGGTAGGGCCGGATAATTTGGTCGGTCCGTTTTCGCATATCCCGCGATATCGATATCTTCATAATTATTATTCCAGCTCGAATTTGCATATGTCATTGTAGCCGGTGTAATTTCAATTCGAAGTGCGTTTGTCGTTTGGTTAATGATTACAGCGCCATTTCCCAAATCACGATAGCTAGGATTTTTGATCGGAGTAGGTGAGGATGAACCACCATCATCGGGGTTGTCGGGATTACTTCCTGTGTTACCACCTGGAGTAGGGGCGTTTGAAAGAGTTGAGTCTACTGTTGCCCATACCGGTCCGTGTAGTCGAGTCATGCCACTTACTTCAAGGTCTTCAATATAGTAGTAATAAGTATTTTTATCCTGAACATCATAGTCATTGAAAGAGTAATTACCTTTGGCACTTGTTGAATCCTCAAAGTTTTTGATGAGCTCTTTATTGATTTGCTGAAAGACACTTCCTTCTTTGTTTGAGCGATAGACATTGAAGCCAATGTGATTAATTTCTGTGTTTGTTTGCCAAACTATTTGGACTGCATCAGCATATGGAATAGCTTTTAGCTCCTTGAGGGAAACAGCCGTTGCAGCATTTGACATTGTAATATTGCAATTTGAACTTGAAATTTTTGTTGTCACATCAAGGTTTGAAGACGTCTCATACCAATCACCAGTCCATCCTGTGAAATCTATTGATTGAGAATTACAGCCGTTTGAAGAAATTAATGTATAGGGATCACTTTGATTTGGTGTGTTTGTTGTTGCTGGATCAAACTCGTTAAAGTTTCCCCAGGTCCATGCAATATTTGCAGCACTTGCAGGTATTGTTCCTGTTGTATTTATTTGAATTGCTTTTACTGAACTGTAACTTGCAGACAAGTTTGTAAATTGACCACCCTTTAAGTTTAAGATCGATGTTGTCCCTGATATAAGAAGCCCTGTTGGAGATAGTCGATCCACATGAAATCCTGAAAAATTTATTTCTCCAGAAGTTGCATTGAAGTTCCATGTTCCACTCGAACCTTGTGAAGTAATTTTTCCCTTTGTTGTCTGTCCTTGAGGGAATGTATCATTTGTTCCATATAAAGTTAAACGCCCTCCTTGAAGATTGAAGTTCTTTCCACTTCCAATTTCAAGTGTTCCTCCGTTAGAGACTTTAAGCTCTCCTGAATTCAAATTGATTCCATTTGGTAAAATAAGTTTTTTATTTGAATTAATAGTTAAGCTGTAATTTGCACCAGTGACAGTTATATTATTAATGATTAATTCAGTATCGTTGACATCAATTGTCCCTCCACCTGTCTTAGAAATAGTTAATGATGTTAATGTCGTAGCCGAGTTTAGCGTGTGAGATTTATTAACGCCACCATCAGTAATTGCAATTGTTCCACTTTGATTAATTGTCCCAAGATTAGATAAATTACCATCAAGAGATAGTGTCGCGGATGCTCCAATAGTGAGAGTTCCTGAAACGATATCAAGATTTTTACATGCTCCAGCTCCTGTGATCGTTGGAGCATTTACGGTTGAAGAAATTTGACATGTCTTAGTTGCATCAGGAACGCCTGATGACCAATTCGAATTATTCGCCCAGTCTGTACTTAATGATCCTGTCCAAATTGTCGTACTTGGAGCATCAATAACAGCAGGAGTTCCAGCGGTTAGGGGTGGAGAAGCATTTGAAGCAAAGCTATAGCTTTCACTATTTATGATATCGTTGGCACTTGCAATCTTAGCTCCAACTGTAGAGTTGTTAGTTCCTCCACTTGCAATCTGATATTCAATATAGAAGCAGTTTCTAACTGTTGTTGTGGTATCGGCCGCCACCACAAACAAGCCTGGAGTTATCGAATAAGTTATTGTTGCGGGATTGCCTGCAAAAGTCGAAGAGCTAATAAAGCTTCCACCAACACCATCACAATCACTATCAATGTAGAGACCAGCTGATTGAATATCATTGGCCGTACCTGTTCCTGTCAGTGTGACCTTGAGGCTTGTGATATTTGTATCGTTATATGAAGCTCCTGCCTGGGTCTGCTTGAGTGAAAATGTTCCAATATTATAAGTATTTCCAACGGTAACACTCGCAGGAGATAGAGTTACGCGCTGAAGTTCAATCGTATTTGTCTGTCCCTGCCAGTCGATGACATAGCTTGGGTCATTATCATAAGTTGGTCCTGATAAATCTCCAGAGTATGAAGTTATATTTAAAACGCCACTTCCAAGTGAGGAGGTATCAATATTTGTGATATTAGTAGTCGTCGATCCATTAGAGTCAAAGACCATTGCTTCTAATGTATTTGTAGGAATAAATTTATTCAGAGTAATAAAAGTTGTATTATCTGTCGCTGGATAGAGAAAGGAGCCATGTGAAAGATTTTTCACCGTATCAATTGTAGCTCCTGATCCTATAAGTAATCCCTGGCCCGAAAGATTTGAGATACTGTAGTCATATGCACTGATTGTACCGTTAACGCTAATTGAAATTGCATCACTTGTGTTAATTCCCTTTACTTGGGACAGTGCTGAAGAACTTCCATTTAGTATAAAACTTGCGCCATTGGCGATTGTTATACTACTACCATTTCCGATAGAAAGTATTGCGCCTTCATCAACTTGTAACGAGCATCCTGAATTAATACTTAAATTTCCTGCAACTTTAAAATTAACACCTGTAGGTATATAGAGAACTCCACTTGTACATGTAAAATTACCTCCGATATATGAGTCACTCTCGATACTTAGAATATTGCTATCACTCGCACCTGTGTTATTTAAAATCATCGATCCAGGAAAGAACGTTGCAAGGTTTAGACCTTGATTATTTACACCTTTAAAAGTGATGATTCCATTTGTTGCATTTGAAAAAATAAAATTAGATTGAACATCAAGAGTACTGTACACATCAAAACTATTAGATGTTCCATTCCAATCAATCTCTCCACTTGTTTGCAAAGTGGCATTTGCACAAGATACTGTTGTCGTATTTATCTGAGCCGGATTTAGGGCAGCACCAATTTGACAGTCAAGTGTCGAAGTTGGAAGGTTATTACTTCTCCAGTTATTAGCATTTGACCAAAGACTATCTACGGAACCATTCCACGCCGCATAGTTTGAGTTTCTAATCGTTGAATACCCTGATTCAATAGGAGTTCCAGAGGTGCTTGATACTGGATAACCTTGCGAGTTTGTAATATCAGACGAAGACATTACCCCAAATCGTACTGTTTTTTGATCTGTCGGACTTGCATCGGCCTTCGCTCGGATGATGATACATGTTTGATCTGATGGTCCCGCAGTTTGAAGATCTCCTGGGTTTAAGGTAATCTTAGCTTTTGGTGGAGATCCACTAAAGTTTAATGTGCCAATAAGTGTATCGTTGGCAGCATTGTAATTACAGCTACCATTTGTATCAAGATATGCTGTCACCGACTCGAGATCCGACATGGAAGCAGTTCCAGTCATCGTAATATCAAGACTCGTAATATCTGTCGCCGTATCAACTTGAGTGAGTGAAAAAGCTAATTCCGCAAAAGTAAATTCATCACCAGGATCAAAAAACTGTGCTGGCTCATTTGCCGCAGCATCATTAATAATTCCAATCTCAGTAATTGCTGGCGCAATCCAATTTACCTTATTTGATGGATCAAGCTCGAAGGAAGCTCCTGCCACATCTCCAGAGTAGTCTGTGACATTAAAAGAGCTCCCTGTGTAATTACTCGCATTGATATTTCTAACAGTTCCGTAAGCATCGTCATTAAAAAAACCAATACTATTTAAGGACGTTGGAATTGATGAAGAACTTCCTAGAACGATTCCATACCCATTATTTGCGATCCCTCTAATTTGTCCATTGTCTAAGATTGAGACTGTTCCATTGATATTCATTCCATTATTGTCAGGCCTAAGGATCACAAAATTATTTGCACTCATCTGTCCATTCATCGTGAAGGAAAATGATTTTGCCGTGGCCTCTGAAGTGATTTTTGCCGGATTTCCTTGAGCACCAACGACTTGTAATATTGCTCCACTACTTATCTTCAGGCCCTTATTTCGATAGAAACGCAGCAAGGCACCAGCTTCTATAATAAGTACGCCGTTGACTACAAGGTCACCTCTCATAAAAAGTGAGGCGCCACTTTTAATCACCAGCGTATGCCCTGCCGGAATTGTCGTGGTTGCTGAGTTATTAAATTGAGTCACATCTCCAGTAATATAAGTTTTTCCTGAGTTTTCAAAAATAAAATCTGAGAGTATGCGAAAATTTCCAACAAGTGTTACTTCCGAAGGATTTGAAATTTTTAAATCTCTTATGTCATCATTCGCTGTAAAGGTTTGTGTGCTTGTGCCGGCCATCTCAATAACGAAGGCGTTATTTCCAATAGACATTGTATTTTGATTTGGAGCCCTAAAGTAGTCTCCGGTAACCGAAAGAGTCGCAGCAACTGAGCCTTGAAAAATTCCTGACTGAATATCAACGCAGCCAACTGTGGTATCAGTATCCACTCTTGAGTTTACCCCTGTGTTGATAATAATAGCGTCTTCACTAGCAGTATCCGGGGAATTGTTTGGTGTCCAATTTGATGCTGCTGACCAATTTCTATTTGAAGTTGATGACCAAGTACGTGTGTTCCCACCACAAGACGCAAAAATTCCTGACTCAAGAATGAGAAGAATTGATAATAAAATTAGTGAGCGATATCGGCTCAATCCCAAGCTCCAGATAGAGGGGTTAACGAATTTTATTTTACCTTAATTTCTTAATGAATTTCGCGGTGTGCTAGTTTTTCCTAGTGATTAAGTAAAGATTATGAGGAAAAGTTCACACTGTGAACTGCTCCAGTTAAATGGGGATAAATTATGCGTTCTCTTGTGTGTTCTATTGAAGCTTATTGCTAAAATTTCTGGCGGCCCAAAAACCAGTATTATTTGAGCTTTAGATGTGGACGTTTTGCTAAGTGATTAGTTAACTTATCGTAATTTCTGTCCCCATTTAACTGGAGCAGTTAAAAAGGAGTTAAAAGTCGTCGCCTCGTCTAAGCTTTCTCTCAACATCTTTCTTCGCCTGATCCTGTCTCTTATCGTGTAGCTTCTTACCTTTACCAAGAGCGATCTCAACTTTCACAGTTGAACCTTTGAAGTAGATCATCGTTGGAATAATAGTCATTCTTTGAGTCTTTGCGACGTGAGCAAATTCTTCGATCTCGGCCTTGTTGAGAAGAAGCTTTCTCTTTCTTGCTTCTTCATGATTGAAGCGATTACCAAATTCGTATTGAGCAATTTTCATATTGTTGATCCACATCTCTCCATTATTATCAATGGTGATATGTGATTCAGCGATAGTTACTTTTCCATCGCGCAAACTTTTAACTTCCGTTCCAACAAGAACGATGCCTGCTTCTGTTTTATCTTCAAGAGCATAATCAAAAGATGCTCTCTTATTTTTTGCGATGACTTTAATACCCATAATTAATCTTTTAACTTCTTATAAAGTTGTTGAATTTTTGTAAGCTCTAAGGCTTCTGCTCTAACTGTAGTGTCAAGCCCTAGGCTTGCAAGAGCAGCTTCAATTTTATCACTACTTGCGTAAGTCTTCAAAACATTACCAAGTTGTTTTCTTTTAAATTTAAAAATAGTTCTGAGATAGGCCTCAAGGTTTAGAAATTCGCTAAGTGGAATTATTGGTTCATCCTTTCGTCTGAACGTAATAACAGCAGAGTCAACCTTTGGAGGTGGAATAAAAGCCCCTGGAGGTACCTTGCAAAGTAGAGAAGCATCGAAGTAAGTTAGACTTAATCCCATGAGGGAGCCCATGTAATTCTTCTTTGAGGCAAATGGAAATACCTTATCAGCAACTTCTTTTTGAAACATCAGAGTCATGTACTTAATCTCTGGAGTTTGTAAGAATTTAATTAGTAGCGGAGTGCTTACGTTGTAGGGAAGGTTTGATACTAGCCATAGGTCTTTTGCAATTCCTCTTTCGTTTATATATTCAGAAAAATCGACATTCAGCGCATCTGTGAAAGTGATATGATCGGCCGGTAAAATATCTCCAAGATATTCAATCATACGATTATCTTTTTCGATGACGTGTAGAGGTTTTCCATGTGACTGGAGCTTCTCTGTTAAGATT
>Ga0100393_10003349_pt1 | contig 15152 bp, 11 predicted proteins | sample CryGeymeta201517_FD_81546 | JGI IMG/M metagenome (GOLD analysis project Ga0100393, IMG submission 81546) | Groundwater microbial communities from Crystal Geyser aquifers in Utah, USA - Crystal Geyser metaG 2015-17 | ecosystem: Environmental > Aquatic > Deep subsurface > Groundwater | place... | reverse complement strand
TGCCGTAGACTATTGAAACCTCTCTTGTTGGAACCGGAGCCTTAAAGGGTTTAATCAAAGATTTCTTAGGTCCTGCGATGTCGATCATGTCCAAGTGCGGAATGAGCGTATAGCCCGAATCCTTAACCACGAGATTTTTGAGGGTTTCTAAGCTTCCACTTTCAAAACGTTGACCAGCATGGGTTCCGCCCCCACGAGAGCAGAGAGAGAGAACTTGACCCCTAAAACAATGGCCTTCTCTAAGAAGCCATAGCCCATCAGTATTTAAATCAGCGGCCTCAAGTTGCGGTTTTCTAAATAACTCATGCTTCTTAGAAATAAATCCATAGAAAGGCTCGTAGAATAAAACTCTCTCCACAAGTGAGTTATTGTGAAGTGGAGTTACTAGAATTGCAGCATCGAGTTCATCACGATCAAGCATTTGAATAATTTCTTCTGTTGTTCTCTCATCAAGAATTAATTCAACTTGCGGTAAAGCCTCAGAGAAGGCATGTAAAAAGAGTGGTACCAAATAAGGAGCAAGTGTTGGGATTATTCCAAGTCTAAACTCTCCCGAAAGCCCAGCACTAGGGTCATTAGTAATATCTTTTAATTTTTTAAATTCTTTTAACACAGTTCGAGACTGGTGGATAAACTTCTCGCCTTCAATCGTTGGTATCACTGGATTCTTTGATCGATCAAATATTGTGAAGCCTAGATTTTCTTCGAGTTTTTGGATCTGCATACTCAAAGTTGGCTGAGAAACATGACACTCTTCAGAAGCTTTTCTAAAGTGACGGTGCTTATCGACGGCTAAGATATATTCTAATTGTGTGATAGTCATGAGCTATTACCCTTTTCAAATTCATTAATTGTCTCTATTATACTTAAAAATTATTAATACTCAATCAGGGGAGCCAATTAGGCTGAGAGGTTTGTAAAAACAAACGACCCTTTGAACTTGATCCAGTTAACGCTGGCGAAAGGAGATCACGATGAAATCAGAAATTGACCTGTGGACAAGTTTGTCTCGACTTGATGTCGGAATTTTCTTTGCTGTCCTAATTATCACTGCCCTTGCCGTTGTCGTAGGGCAAAAACTTAAAAGTAAGGCCATTCAAACAGAAGAAGAATCAATGCTTGATCTTCTTATCCTAGGAAGACAACTGACTCTTCCAATGTTCGTCGCAACTCTCGTTGCAACTTGGTATGGTGGAATTTTTGGAGTAACAGAAATTGCTTTTAACGAAGGCGTCTATAATTTTGTTACGCAAGGATTTTTCTGGTACATCGCATATATTATTTTTGCCTTCTTCCTAATACATAAAATTGCACCATATAAGGCCATCACTCTTCCTGACTTAATTGAGAAGATGTTCGGTCCAAACTCTGCAAAACTTGCTGCCGTATTTAATTTCTTCAATGTTCTTCCAGTTGCGTACACAATCAGTCTAGGAATATTTCTCCAATTACTTTTTGGCGGGGAACTCTATATTAATATTATTCTTGGAACACTCTTTGTCGTTCTATACTCGATGTGGGGCGGGTTTCGAGCTGTTGTCTTCTCTGATTTAATACAATTCTTTGTCATGTGCACCGGTGTACTCATTATTCTCATTTATTCATTTACAACTTTTGGAGGCATTGACTTTCTTCGAGCAAATCTACCGCAAACTCACTTTGCCCTAACTGGAAAAGTTGGAATTGGAACAACTTTAGTCTGGGGATTCATTGCTCTTTCAACATTGGTCGATCCTAATTTTTATCAGAGATGCTTTGCCGCCGTTAACGAAAAAGCTGCACGAAATGGTATTCTCTACTCAACTCTTATTTGGTTTTGTTTTGATATTTGTACAACTCTTGGGGCCATGTATGCTCGTGCGGTCATTCCTGAAGCACAAGCAAGTCACGCCTACCTGACCTATGCAATTCAAATCCTTCCCGATGGTTTAAGAGGTTTTGTGCTAGCAGGAATTCTTGCAACAATTCTTTCAACTATGGACTCATATTTATTTCTTGCTGGAACGACTCTCGCCTATGATCTTGCTCCAAAGAGATTTAAAGGCAAAGTTATGGTTCACCATATGGGAATTATTCTTGTTGGAATAATTTCTGTTGTCCTTGCGATGATATTTAAGGGAAATATTAAAACTGTCTGGAAGACGCTTGGAAGTTTTTCGGCGTCATGCCTATTGTTGCCAGTTATCTACGGTCACCTCTTTCCTGGAAAAATCAAAGATAAGCAATTTGTTTATGCCTGTTTATTAGGAGTCATTACCACTGCCACATGGCGCAATATTACTCGCCCCGCATTATTTGAGAACGTAGATGAATTATATGTGGGTATTCTTACAACCTCCCTCGTTTTATTCATGCACTACATTATGTCTAAAAAAAAGATCGCCTAAAAAGTTATCTTTTCATGATTCATAGAGTATTCTTAGGGGCAAAAATTGTTTCAAACAAAGGAATAAATCGTGACAGAAAATCAAGATAAAGTTAAAGATTCGCGCACGCAAGCCGCTCTCGATTACCACTCAAATGGTAGGGCCGGAAAAATTGAAGTAATAGCAACGAAGCCATGCTTAACGGCATCTGATCTTACAAAAGCATATTCTCCAGGTGTCGCGGCTCCATGTCTTGAAATCGCAAAGAACGTAGAAGACGTTTACAAATATACAGCAAAAGGAAATCTTGTTGCAGTTATCTCTAACGGTACAGCTGTCTTAGGCCTTGGAGATATTGGCCCAGAAGCTGGAAAGCCAGTAATGGAAGGAAAGGGAATTCTTTTTAAAAGATTTGCTGATATCGATGTATTTGATCTCGAAGTAAATGAAAAGACAGTTGAAGGAATGGTCAACTTTGTAAAAGCGCTTGAACCAACTTTTGGTGGAGTTAACCTTGAAGATATAAAAGCTCCTGAATGTTTTGAAATTGAAAAACAATTAGTTGAGATCATGGATATTCCTGTCTTTCACGACGATCAACATGGTACTGCAATTATCGCTTCAGCAGCATTTATCAACGCAGTTGAAATTTCTAAGAAGAAAATTGAAGACGTTAAAGTTGTTTTCTCAGGAGCAGGAGCAGCTTCAATTGCTTGTGCAAAATTATTTAAAAATCTAGGTGTACAACCACAAAATCTTTATATGACTGATTCTAAAGGTGTTATCTACAAAGGTAGAACTGAAGGAATGAATGTTTACAAGGATGAGTTTGCTGTTGATACATCTGATCGCTCTCTTGCCGATGCAATGAATGGTGCGGATGCTTTCGTTGGTTGTTCAGCGAAGGGTGTTCTAACAAAAGAAATGGTTGCAACAATGGCAAAGAACCCAATCATCTTTGCAATGGCCAACCCAGATCCAGAAATTTTACCAAGTGAAGTAGCCGAAGTTAGAAATGATGCAATTATGGCGACAGGAAGATCTGATTTTCCAAACCAAGTAAATAATGTTCTCGGTTTCCCATATATCTTTAGAGGTGCGCTTGATGTTCGTGCCAGAAAAATTAACGAGGAAATGAAATTAGCTGCAGTATACGCAATTGCAAACCTTGCTAAAGAAGAAGTTCCTGATGATGTAAAAATGGCATACGGTGGAGAAGATTTCTCTTTTGGCCCAGACTACCTAATTCCCAAGCCATTTGATAAGAGAGTTCTAACAAGAGTTTCTCCAGCTGTTGCACAAGCAGCAATGGAAACTGGTGTCGCAAGAATTCAAATAAATGACCTTGCTGAATATGCTGCACATCTTGAAGGTAGACTTCACTCAAGCGGTGCCTTCATGAAGCTTACTCGTGATAGACTGTCTTCACATATCAAAAAGACCGGTAAGAAAGTAAGAATGGTATTTGCAGAAGGCTCAAATACGAGAATTCTTCAAGCAGCAAAAACACTTTTAGATGATGGAAAAATTCAACCAATACTTCTTGGAAATAGAACGACAATCAATAGAAAAATTGATGAGCTTGGTCTAGCAGGCCTTGAAGAAGTTGAAATTATTTCACCTAGAAAAGCTCCAAACTTCGAAGAATTTTATTCAGAGTATACAAAAGAGAAACAGAGAAGTGGTGTTTCAATTTATCACGCTGAAGATCTTATGACTCAAGAAAACTACTATGGCTCAATGATGGTTAGAAAGGGTCTCGCTGATACTTTTATAGCAGGTCCAACTCTTAACTACGGTGATTGTCTAAAGCCAGTATTCCAAGTTATTGGTACAAAAGAAGGGCACAAGGCCGCTGGTGTTTTCATTCTTGTCTTTAAAGATAGAGTTCTTTTCTTAGCTGATACAACAACACAAATAAATCCATCAGCTGACGATCTTAGCGAGATCGCTCACTCAACAGCTCAACTCTATAAGCATTTAATGAGAAAAGATCCAAGTATAGCGTTCTTGAGCTTTTCAAGTTTTGGTTCAAGCAAGGATGAGTCTGCTCTAAAAATGAAAAGAGCGACTGAGATTACACGTAAGAAATACCCAACTCTAAATGTTGAAGGTGAAATGCAAGCAGACGTTGCCGTTAGCAAGAATATCCAAAACAAACTTTTTGATTTCTGTGAACTAGACAAAGCTGCCGACATTTTAATTTTCCCTGAGCTCAACTCAGCAAATATTGCATATAAGCTACTTCAACAGTTAACTGAAGCTGATGCAATTGGACCAATTCTTGTTCCTCTTAAGCACACTGCTAACGTTATCCAAAGAACAGCATCAATCCCTGAGATTGTTAATATGTGTCGCCTGACAGCACTTCTTTCTCAAGAGGAAGAAACTTTAAACAACGAGGTTTAGAATGAGTACATTTGATAAGAAAATTATAAAAACAGATAAGGCTCCAGCTGCGGTTGGAACCTACTCTCAAGGTGTAGAATTTAGAGACATGATTTTGTTTTCTGGGCAAATCGGACTTGAGCCAAACTCGGGAGTTTTAGCTTCTGGATTTGAAGCTCAACTCCTTCAAACACTTTCAAATATCGATGGTCTTCTTGAAAGCCAAGGGCTAACAAGAGATCATATATTAAAGACAACTATCTTCTTAACTGACCTTGGGGAATTTTCGAAAGTAAATGAGGCTTACCTTCAATACTTTGCTTCTCCATTCCCAGCAAGAAGTTGTGTTGAAGTTCCAAGACTTCCTAAAGATGCTTTAATTGAAATTGAAGTTATCGCAGCGAGAAAACCGTAGTCTATGTTTAACGACAAAAAATACGTTTTTGAAACAGATAAAACGAGGACAGTGAGAAGGCTTAAGAGTCTTCTCATGACTCTAGCTTCCGTCTTCTTTGTTTATACAATTCTTTGCATTATCCTTCTTCTCGTCTCAAAACAAGAAAACCAAGAATCAAGGCAGACATTCTTTAAGAAGAGTCCAGATCTTATTGTTGTCTTCACTGGAGATGCGGGCAGAATACCGTATGCAATCAAACTTGCTAAAGAGCTTAAACAATCAAATATTTTGATTTCCGGTGTTCATAGTAAAAACAATGTTGATCTCTTATTAAAAAATATCAACACTGAGTCTCAAATTAACCCTAATTTTCTTGAACTCGACTACCAGGCAAGAAATACATATGAAAATGTCATGAGAACACTTGATTACATTAGAGCATCTAAGGGATTTAAGGATATTCTCGTCATCTCACATGACTATCACATCTTACGTATTAAAGCTGTTTTCGAAGAGAAGAGAAGAAAAGATGATTCTTATACTCTTTACTATTCAGGCGTTAATACTAATTATTCAAACTTTAGAAATATAAAAATTCTCTATAAAGAAGTTTTTAAATTTTTTAGAACAATAGCTTATCTATCTCTCGCAGATATCGATTAAAGGAAAAAATATGAATTTTAAAATCACATCCGGGCTTTTAAAAAGTTCAAAAAAAGCTGAATCAACACTCATTATTTCAACAACTAACTCACTGGCCTCAGCCGTTAAACAATATGGTTTATCAAAGAACCAATTAAATGAACTAAAGAAAGTCAGAGCAAAACTAATTCTTAAAGATCACACAATTTATACAGTTGTCCTAGATTCTCAAATTCTCTCTAATGGCCACCAAGGACTTGTTGACACTAGTCTCTATGGACAAGCGAGGGAAGCTGTTGGTTCAATGATCTCTGAGCTTGTAGGTGCGAATATTTCAATTCATATGGTTGGCCTGCACGAGGAGCAAGTTATTGGCTCTATCGTAGGAGCTGAGCTTGGACTTTATCGTTTTACCAACTCGCTAACGCTCTCATACAGTACTATTCTTGTTGATGGAAAGAAGATCAAAGACTCTATCTTATCTCATGCAAAGGAAATTGCTGTTTCAGTAAATCAAGCGAGACACTTAGTTAACCTTCCTCCAAATGACCTTCATCCCGTCTCTTACGCTAATGAGATAAAGAAGATGTACGCAAAAAGTAAAAGTATTAAAGTTGAAGTTCTTGACGAGAAACGACTTGCAAAGGAAAAATGTGGCCTGCTTTTAAGTGTTGGAAAATCATCTAACAACCCTCCTCGTATCGTTCACCTAAAATATTCTCCAGTTGGAGCAAAAGGTAAATCGATCGCACTTGTTGGAAAGGGTCTGACTTTTGATAGTGGTGGTCTTGATATGAAGTCCGCTGCAGGCATGAGATTAATGAAAAAAGACATGGGTGGCTCAGCAACACTTATCGGTCTATCTCGCTGGCTTGAAAATTCTAAGGTTAAAAAAAATGTTGATATCTATGTGGCCCTTGCAGAAAACTCAGTTTCTGAGAATGCTTCACGTCCTAGTGATATCTATATGTCACGCGCAGGAATCAGTGTTGAAATCCATAACACTGATGCTGAAGGCCGCCTAGCCCTCGCAGACACTATTAGCTATGCACTTGATAAGAAGCCAGAAGTTTTAATCGATGTAGCCACTCTAACAGGAGCTGGAAAAGTTTCACTAGGACAAGATATTGCAAGTTTATTCTCTAATGATGATGAACTCGCAAATATATTACAAAGAAGTTCGGCCAAGATGAATGATCTTGCATGGAGAATGCCTCTTTATCAACCATACATCAAAGACTTTAATAGTGACTTCGCCGATATGACAAATGCAGGAAGCTCAGGCTATGCCGGTTCTATAACAGCAGCACTCTTCTTAGAGAAATTTATTTCTAAAGGAACAAAGTGGGCACACCTTGATATTTTCGGTTGGACAAGTGGAGCGAAACCATCACTTATTCAAAGAGGTGGTAGTGGACAAAGTGTTGAAACCCTAATTGACTTCATTGGACTCCCTAAATAAAGGGAGTCGATTAATGACAAAAAAAACAAACAATTAATATTTTTTTCTTCCTAGAATTTTTAGTCGACTGAAATTATACTTACTATATGTTCTCTGGAAAAACTTTCTTATATATTGAAGATGAAATTGAAATAGCAAATCTTGTTCTTGATGAGTTTCGAGAAAAAGGCGCCAAGTGTATTCACGCCGTTGAATATAAAGATGCTGTAAATAAGGCCAATTTTCAAAAGTTTGATATAATCATCACTGATATACGCCTAAAACTTGGCTTTGGGGATGATCTCGTCAACCTCATTAAGACAAATGATAAACATGTCAACTACAACACTCCTGTTATTGTAAACAGCGCATTTATCAGTGACGACTTAAGAAGTAAAATTGGAAGTTTTGTTTTCGAATTTCTTCCTAAGCCTCATCGCATGTCAACTCTCATTGAACTTGTTGAGAAAGCAATTCCTTAATTAAATAAATCACTAAGAGTTATCGTTTGCTTTGCTTTCTCTATTTTTCTAATTGTTAAATTTAAATTAGGTGTAGCACTTCCTCGTGTAATCTCTTTTCTCTTTCCCTGGTAAAGATAGTAGAGATAATCATAGATATTAGAACTGTTAATTTCTTTATGATTATGTGAAATTCTCTTAAGATCTTGTAAGAGTTCATAAGCAAAGCCAACTGTTGCAATAGCGGCCGCTCGAGGTTCATCGAGATCAGTTTTATCAATTCCGTAAGCCTTAACAATAGCCTCAGGAATCTTCTTCATTTGAGTTAGACCTCGAGAGTTTTTCTTAACATTGAGACCGTTCCCCTTAGCAATTGAGACAAGGATTGGCGCTGCTTCTTTTATTTTATACTTAAGTGATTTTCCATATTGTGTTTCAACATTCATCACACCATAGGAAAACTTTGCAAGTTCGTTATAGGTATCAGAATCCATACCATATATTTTCATCATCTTTTCTTTTTCGTCTTCTAGGGCCTTTGCAAATTCGATATTTGTCTTTGATTGCGAAGTTGTTTTAAAACTAATTGGTATATAAAGATGATCTCTTCCCGTATAATTATAAGCGCTATAATATTCTTTTGAGTTTGAAGAATTAAAAGTCAGCTTGTGATTCTTTATTTTAATATCATGAGAGTCTTTATCACTTGGTAGAATAATAACGATAGAACCATCACGAAGATCAATATGGTCAGACAACTCCTTAAAAAAACTTCCATCACTATTATAGAGAACGTTCCCATTATCGATATAATATATCCCCGCTCCTCCAATGTTTCGCCGGTCATCATTTAAAAGCTCTGTAGATAAAACTTCTTCACTCAGTAACTCCCCTTCTTGAAAGAGAGAGATTTTCATATCAGACTTTGAAATGATTCCATATTCATTAAGGTCATAAGTTTTAAAGTACTCATGTACTGCTTTTGTTCCAGCTATTTCATTTCTCTTGTATTGTGCTCCACCTCGAAGTTTCATTCGAGTATCTTTTACTTCTATTTTTCGTACACCACTATGTGCCGGTAACTTGATAAAAGGTCGATTTAAAATAATCTCGCCCTTAAGACTTATTGAAGGGCCATCACTTTTAACTTCGTCTGCATACGCGAGCATATCTCCATAGAGATCATCCCCTTCGGTTACATCAATAAGACATTCGGCCATTTCCATTGAATTCAAAATCGATTGTGCACTATCACGAGAAATTGACTCTCGATCGCCTACTGCTCCAGTTAACTTAACAACAATATTAGAAAGATTAAATTCATTTAAGATGCGATTCTCAATGAAGTCGAGATTTTGTAGCGACCAGATAAACTTAACTTCCCTGTCTTGAAAGAACTCAGGCTCCTCATCTTTCATTAAGATCATCGCAAGAGATGCCGAGGCATTATTTAGACGTCGAGATTTATTCCAGTAAGATGAGTCTTTTGCTGATCTTATAAATCCTTTGAAAGAACTATCGAGAAAGAGTGTCGAAAATTGTTTTCTGAATTGTTCAAGTTCAGCCTTATCCATCTTCGAAACTTTCAAGCTAATAAAATCTTCAATAGTACTAAGACCCCTATCGCTTAGAAAGACTGCCGTTTTAATAGCTATTGTTTCTAGTCTATTTGTATAAATTTTAGCACGTGAGCAATTATTAGACAGATTATCTCTGCCACACTCCTGCGCATAAGTAGTCGTAAATCCTAGTAAAGCTAGTATCATCAGTATCTTTTTCATATTGAAACATCTGCAATTACTATACCAACGATGAGCAAAGGATCTCATTTATGGCATGATTCTTGCTTTTATAATCATATCTAAACAACGAGAAAGGATGAGATGATGAAGTTACAACTACTTAAACTGATCACAATTTTAACAGTGTTTACATTTTCAACAACTGCTAAAGAGTGCGACTTTGTTAAGCCAGAAGTTCAACTTCCAGAGAACTACTCAACGAACCTTGATATTCTTCAAATTGCAACGAGAGCATTATCATTTTCTCAAGATGGTGTGACATTCTATACAGATTTAACAGAGCTTCAAAAAAAGGATCGTCGAAAGCAAAAATCGAGATCAACTTCTGCGGACCTTGATTCTGTTGGCAGGATAAAAGTCACATACAGAGATGGTAAAATTAGTCATTGCTCAGGAACACTGATATCAACGGTTCCAGGTCAATCAAGTCGAGTTATCAAGTCTGCCGCACATTGTTTTGGAAATACTATTACAGAAGAAAAGCATGATATTAAAAGTATCACTTGGGAAGTAACAACAAAATCAGGGCAAAGAATTGTAAAAGAACTTAATATTGAAATTCTCGAACTCGACAGAGATAATGCGGTACTGTCATTCAATGGAAAAATTCCATTTAAGACGATCAAGCCAGCTCTTGTTGAAGTTGAAATTGGAATGAATCCAGATGAGCTATTTGATTTTGAACCGACAAGAATCATATCGGCAGGATACAGCGCTGATAATTACAAGGGAAATGGCGGAAAGACAATGACTTACGATGATGAAATCACGTGGAGAAGCTACCGTGGACACCCAAGCGATTCTCACCGTCAATTTATTATGGACACAGTAGCTTTTTCAGGTGGAAGTGGTGGAGCTCTTCTTGTCGAAGCAAACTTAGAAGAAGAAGGGATCGAAAATCCATACAAGCAACTCTACTATGCAGGAACAACTCTTTCTCTAGATGAGTCATCAAAATACTATAAGCTTTCATCAAGTGATAATGCGGCAGGAGCAAGTAGAATTAGATTTGATACATATCAGGGAATTGATGACAAAGTAGTTGCTCAGCTTAATCGTTAATCTCCAATAATTAAGGGCATGGTCTTTCAAATCCCTATGCCCATTATCACCTTATCTTAATCACTTACAAAAAAAGACTAAACTATTTTTCGATACCTGACGATAATGAACAGGTAATGAAAAAATTAAAACTCGTAACATTCTTCTTACTATCCTTTTCTAATCTGCTTTCATCTGCTGAAACAGACTACGAACGCTACAAAGAGAATTATTGCAAGAATGGTATTAGAAATATTGAGAGCGTGATTATCTCTTGCCATAATTTTGATCCGACACCAAAAGTCGTTGCAAAAGACGAAATATCAGAAATTTTAGAGTTTACAGTTAAGCAAGACTTTAAGAAATTCTGTCGAGATACAGATAACTTTAAAGAAAAAATTAAAGGATATGTAGGCAAGAATGATATTATCCCATTTCCGCCCAATAAATGTGCGTGCGATCTCCCACGCTCCAAAAGAGCTCGCGCAGAGTTTTGTTCAACAGATCAACAACAAAAAAAAGAGAACCTAGATCTACAATACAAAAGCTATATTATGTTATCAAAACTGGATAAACTTAAAAGCTTTGAAAGCGAATTATGTGAAGCTCCTATAGAAGAGGTCTCTTTAGCGTCATGTAAAACAAATAAAGCGAAACAAACACTAAATTACATCGAAAAAAACTTTGAATTACCTCCTGTTCTAAAAGCTAAATTTAATCAACTAATAAACAATACTTCTATTACTAGTTGCCAGTCTGAAGGTCTTAAAAATTTTTGTACTGAAATGAGCCAAAGTGCAGATACATTTAGCAAGACTAAAACTATTACTGACTTTATAGGTAAATTTGATTTTAAGAATGATTCATCTCTAGAAATAAGAAACCTAGAGATATATTCATGTTTAAACTACAACGATACTAGAGAAATTAAAGCAACAAGTAATAAAATGGTTGATATCCTCTATAGAACTAATCAAACAGTTGTAATTACAGAGCCTCCCTCTGAGCCCGCACAAGTTAAAGAAATGGAAGAAAAGTACAATATTAAAATCGAAGAAGATGACACCTCCTTCATCATCAATAGAAAAATTGCGATTGCTAATCATAAGAAGCAATACGAAATAGACCTCAAGCGAACAACTGAAATTAGTGGGGCCCTTAACAGTCTTGTTGATCAACTTGGAAAGACGACTGACCCATCGAAGAGAAAGCAAATATTCACTCAAATTCATAACTATAAGAAGGAGCTGCGCACTCTATCAAACACCGTTCCCCAAAAGAGTAATATCGCAGCAATTCAAGACATTGAAAAAAAATATCCAGAAGAAGCAAAGAGGTACTACGCTGAGACTGAGACGACAAATAACAATTGGACTCGAGCAACAGATGTAAAACAAGACAATTTTAAAATACCTACTTCGAAACTATCAAATGTTGATAATAGTAAAATGAAGAAAGAATATATTCCATTTTACAACAAAGAGACAAATGCCAAACGTACCAATATTGTCCCTGCTCTACCTAAAACGGCTAAGGAAATACAAGGCGAACAAGAAAATAGAAAGATGGCAAAAAAGAATAATATAGCACAAACTTTTTCGAGCGGTGCTACGAGTATAGCCTCAAGATCTCCGGCATCAGCGAGAGAGAGAAGTTCAACGTCAGTAAGCGCTCCGTCTTTGAAGTCTTACAATATACCAAATAAAGAGAAAGAACCTGAGGTACTTCAAAACACAGAGAGGCCTAGAATTAAAGTTGTTTTCATTGATGATCAAAAAGTGATGAAATTATTTAAGCTAGAAGACAAGGTATATGAACTACAGGAAGAAATCAACAAAGAAGATTTCGTAGAAAACTTTGATAATTTCCCTGAGCTCGTTAAAGAACAGGGACGCTCATTCTTTAACATTTTCGATTCCAAGAATTTAAGAATTCAATAAAGATAGCCAAAGCTCCAGATAAAATTCTTTCAAGCACTGCCGCTCTCGCTTTTTCTATCTCATTAAATGAGACACTCTTTCTTCCTAGCATATCGAAATGTCTCAAAAACAATATCTCTTCTGACTTATTATCAACTAACCCAATGAGACTTCCCCTATAATCTGTAATCACAGGATAAACCTCTCCATCAACTGCGACAAAAATTGATTCTCCTCCGGCCTTCAGCAAAAACTTTTTCTTGAGTGTCTAATTCTCTCTATCCAGATTAATTTTTACAATTCTGTTGCCATCTGAAGCTTGAGGAAATTTGTATAAATCTTGTGAAGTTTACAAAGAACTTGTTCAAGTACGAAAAACAGGCCTAGCAAAGCTAATTTTAATTAACTCAACTGGCCTTTATTCAACTAAATTTGCGGATTACGCTCTAGAAACAGAGATTACTTCCTCAAGACCTTCAATACCACTAATCGTCTTGAGAAGTTCAGAATAGTCCTTAACCTCGATTTCAAAGATAAAGCTCCCCTTTCTATCCTGAGTTGATTTCGCGATTGCAGAACGAATATTTACCCCAAGATTATTAATCGATTTCGAGATTGATGAAAGAACACCTGGTCTATCGTGAGTGATCACTCGAATATTTACAGGATGTCTAAAGCTAAACTCAGGATTCCACTCAACATGAATTTGTCTACCAACTTCACCCGTATCGTAACGAGTACAATCGCCACGGTGAATCGTAATACCACGGCCACGAGTGATATAACCAATAATCGGGTCACCTGGAATAGGATTACAACAACGGGCCATACGAACCATTAAATCATCCATTCCGTCGACGATAACAGCATTATCCTTGTGTGAGTTTCTCTTTGCTGATTTTGAAATATTATCAGAAAGTGTATTTATCTCGTTTAACTTCTCTTGAAGGGTCTCGTCTTTGTCAGGTTGTTCATATCCTGGGATAAGCTCAATAACTCGCTTAGCACTAAGTTTACCCGAACCAACTAATGCAAAAACCTCATCATCATTCTTTGCATTTAATGGATCCTTTGATTTTTCAAAATCACCAGATTTAATAGCTGCCTTGAGTGTAGTCCCAAGAACTTTAAATGCTTTTTCAAGAGTCTCTTTTCCAACTTCAATATTCTTCTCTCTCTCAACTCTAAGTAGCCACGCTTTAATCTTAGACTTTGCTTTTGAAGATTTTACAATATTAAGCCAGTCTTTATTTGGAGTCTGAGACTTTGAAGTTAAGACCTCAATTGTGTCTCCAGACTTTAAAGTATGCTTTAAAGGCACAATTCGACCATTAACTTTAGCCCCAACACAACGATGTCCAATCTCAGTGTGCACACTATACGCAAAATCAAGTGGTGTTGCTCCATAACGAAGTTCAAAAACATCTCCATTAGGAGTAAAAACAAAAACCCCACCAATATCTAAGTCATTTTTAATATGACTCATGAACTCTGCATTACTTTCAATATTTTGATTAAATTCTAATAGCTCTTGAACCCATGAAAGTTGCTTACCGCCAGCAACCACACCCTCTTTATATTTCCAGTGGGCAGCGATCCCTCTCTCAGCAACTTCATCCATCTCACTTGTGCGAATTTGGATTTCGATTCTCTCTGCCTTAGGCCCGATAACAGTCGTATGAAGTGACTGATAATTATTAACCTTAGGAATAGCGATATAATCTTTAAAACGACCAGGAATTGGTGTGAACGAAGAGTGAATAATCCCTAACGTTTTATAACACTCAGTAATATTTGCTACAATTAACCTAAAAGCTAAAATATCTGTGATCTGATCAAAGTCTACGGCACGAGCACTCATCTTCTTATAAATAGAATAGAAGTGCTTAGGTCGTCCCTTAATTTCTGCTTTTACAGAATACTCTATTAATTTATCTTGGATAATACTAATTGTGTCAGCGATATACTCTTCACGATCTGATTTCTTCATCATCACTTTTTCAGCGAGACGATAGTAAATATCTGGATGAAGGAAGCGAAGACAAATATCTTCGAGTTCTGTTTTCACCGAGTTAATACCGAGACGACTTGCTAACGGCACGTAGATATCGAGCGTTTCTTGAGCAATCTTTCTCTGTTTTTCTTCTGATACATATTGAAGCGTTCTCATATTGTGCATACGATCTGCAAGCTTCACTATAATCACGCGAAGATCTTTGGCCATGGCAACAACCATCTTTCGAAAGTTTTCGGCCTGCGATTCTTCTTTTGTTTTAAATTTAATTTTTGAAATTTTTGTAAGACCAACAACAATTTGTGCGATATCCGTACTAAATTCTTTTTCAAGTTCTTCGGGTTTTACATCACAATCTTCAACAACATCATGAAGAAGACCAGCAATAATTGAGTCCACATCCATTCGAAGCTTAATTAGTGTTCCTGCAACATTAATTGGATGAATAATATATTCTTCTCCAGAGCTTCTCATTTGGCCACGGTGCGCATTCTCAGCAAATTTGTAGGCTTTTTTAAGAAGTGTGAAATTTGCATCTGGATAGTATGCTTCGACTCTTCTGCAAAGTTCTTCAATACTCAATTCTCTTTCATGGGAAAAATCTAACTGCTGATACATATTATCCTAGTATACCTTTTACTATTGAGACTAATTCTTGATAGGCCCTTTCAAGCTCATCAT
>Ga0100393_10003348_pt1 | contig 15156 bp, 13 predicted proteins | sample CryGeymeta201517_FD_81546 | JGI IMG/M metagenome (GOLD analysis project Ga0100393, IMG submission 81546) | Groundwater microbial communities from Crystal Geyser aquifers in Utah, USA - Crystal Geyser metaG 2015-17 | ecosystem: Environmental > Aquatic > Deep subsurface > Groundwater | place... | reverse complement strand
TAAGCACAATCTTGAATAAATAGAACCCATAAAGAATTTAAGTTACCTTACCATTTTAACATGAAAAGGTAGGATTCTCCTATGGAAAATAAACATCAAATTGTTTTGCTTGGTGCCACAGGTGCTGTGGGTTCGGAAGTTGTAAAAAACCTTATCTTGCAACCTATGACCAGCAGGTTGTCCCTTCTTTCGCGAAGGGAGGTTGCATATACCGACCATAGAATTGAAAACCATGTGGTGGATGTTTTTTCGCCATCATTTTATGCGCATTTGCTCAGTGGCTTTGATGTTGCCATTTGCACCATGGGCGTGGGTCAGCCATCGAAAGTCACGCCAGAAGAATTTATCAGAGTGGACAAGACCGCCGTGTTGGATTTCGCATCGGCATGTAAGGCAGCAGGTGTGGCGCATTTTGTCTTATTAAGTTCGGTATCTTCAGATGTGAGCTCAGCCTCCTTATACCTACGCACCAAAGCCGAGCTGGAAGCTGGATTAAAAGCTTTGAATTTTGAGCGTTTAAGTGTGTTTAAACCTTCCATGATTCTTACGCCCAAGAATCGCTACGGTATTTCACAAGCCATCACCCTCAAAATATGGCCGCTCATTAGCCCATTGTTTTGGGGCGGTATGCGCAAATTTCGCGGTATTAAAGTTGAAGATTTGGGCAAGGCGATAGCCTTGAATGTGTTTAAAGAAAAACAAGGTGTTGAGGCTATGCATTGGGATGAATTTCAGCAGTTTCTCAAATAAAAGTTTCTGGGTTTGACACTTAATCGTTGGGAATATTTTTCCGCTGAGCTTTGAGTGCACCGCGATTGGCCTTGTTATCCAAACGGCGTTTGACAGAGCTGCGGGTTTTTCGCGTTGGTTTTCGCGTTTTGGGTATACTGATAGCTGAGCGAATCAAGGCTTGAAGGCGAAGCATGGCATCGGTTTTATTTTTCGCTTGGGTGCGATGATGCTGAGCTTTAATGATGATAAAGCCTTCTTGGCTGATACGTTGATCAGCAAAGCTGAGTAACCGAATTTTCATGGCTTCTGGAAGTGATGAGGCATGGATATCAAAACGCAAATGAATGGCGCTGGACACCTTGTTTACATTCTGACCACCTGCACCTTGAGCGCGAATAGCGTTGAGTTCAATCTCATGGTCGGGAATAGATACTGATGCATTGATATTGAGCATTAGCTTTAGCTTTTAATCCGCTAAAAATTCACGCACTGAATAGCGAAGTGTTGCGCTCACATCCTTAAAGCAGAATAACCCTTTTTTGCCAGCATAAATCGATTCGCAGAGCCATTGCTCTTCATCCTTGATATCTTCCTCAGCCACAGCTTTGCTCCACACGCCTTTTTTAGGCTTGTTGTAGCTGTCGGTGTAAGAAAATTCAGCCAACCAGCGATAACCACGGTTGCGCAAATCATCCTTTTTCTCAAAAGGCGCGGCGACTGCAAAGAAGCGACGGCTTTGGAATCTGGCATGGCTGAGTAGTTCTGCCATCGCAGGTTTACCTGATTTTGGTAGTGATTTACTGAGCAAGTGCAATGTGGCCTGGGCATCATTGACGGCGCGGTGTCCATCAAAGAAATAGCCCAATTTATAAGCAATATAATCAAGCTTGAGGCTGGAGATATCTTCATCTGACCAAGCAATGTCATTGAAAGTGCAGGCCCAATTGCAGTTTACAGCGATGGGCAAACGGCGCTCAAGCATTTGCCGATCAAAAGCTGCATTATGGGCAATAATCAAATCCGCTTTTTCTAGCCATTGATTGATTTCCGAATCATTGAGCCGCTGACCCTTCACCATATCATCGGTGATGCCCGTAACTTGAATGATGACTTCCGATAAGGGCTCACCAGGGTCTTCAAATCCGCCATAGGCGTGCAAGACTTTGTAAATCTTGCCGCTGGACGCATCATATTCAAAGGCAATGAAGCCCAGCTCAATGATTTTATCGACAGTGGTATCAAGGCCTGTGGTTTCAGTATCAAGCACAATGCCGATGCGCGGCGTGGTGGCTTGCCCTTGATGGTAAAAAGCAGGCGGATTCAAGCGCTCAATTACTTTGTATAAACCATCTTTTTCCAATTGTTGGATTGCTTCGGCATTTGTCATTGTATTACCCATGGTATAAAAAAATATGTGGCTAAGCCTGCACATGAATGGATCAATTGTAAGCTGCGTCTTGCTTTTGGTTATACACCTCATCTTTTGGTGTTTGTGGCATGTGAGTCCATGCTCTAGATTAAGGGTCATGATAATTTTGAAGTTACCAAACTAATATGAAGACACTTTTAATATGAAGACACTTTTGCAATCCTTGAAAACCCACTGGTTGGCGGCCAGCCCCATTAGTATGCTGATGATTTTTTCAGTGTTGGTTTATGTGCTTCCCGCTTTTGTGGAGCAGCGCTTGTATGAAACCCTCAGTGATGCTGGATATACACAGATAGATTTAGCTCAAGTGAAATGGTCAGGTTCGGGGCTGGGTTTTGAATTGGCCAGCCTTAAAGCTGCGGGTGAAAATGTGCCAGCGCTCAATGTATCAGAGACGGATGTTTGGCTGGAAACCAGCCGTTTGTGGAATGGTGCGTTGGGCGTTCGCTTGCGCAGTAAGTTGCTTGCAGGTGAAGTGCAGCTTCGCTTGTGGCATCAGATTTGGTCGGTGCATGGCAATGCTGAAGTGCGCTTCGATGGTATTAGTATCGCAAAGTTGATGGAGAAAGTACCAAACCTTGCTGAAACCCTCCCTTTTTTGGCGGATAAACATTTGGATGGAAAGCTTTGGCTATCGGCGACAGCCACTTGGAAAGACTTGGTATCGTTAGATATTCCTATCACGGTCAATGCTTCATTGGCCGACTTAACATTAGTGCATCGCGATAAAACCACCTTACTTTCCTTACACAAACTGCGTTTAAAGGATTTGCGCTACACCTCTCTTGAAGATGCAGACGTGCTTATTTATACCGCAGATATTGAAGTAGAGAAATTTGTTATGCGTAACGCTGGCTTAAATCGTGATGTATCTTTTCCACTCACTGCAGATGCTTTGCATATACAGGGTTTAAGTATAGCGAAAAATCAGCATATCAGCATCAGCCAAACGGCTTTGCGCGGATTGCAGCTTGGAGAAGGAACACAAACATTAGCTGGCCTTGAAGACTTGGTATTTACTGATTTGCGTTTGCAACCAGAGCAACAATTGACCATCAACCATATCAACTTAGGCCAAGGGAAATTGTTTTTGGTGAAAACCAAAGAGGGGCAATGGCAGCCACTGGAGTTGCTGCTTGCCAGTTTGCCTAAAGCTAAGGATAAATCAGCCCAGGCCATACAAGATTCGCCCATGAAAATTGCAGTCAACAATATCGATATCAAGGCCGTGGATTTAACCATGACCGATGCATCATTTGCGCGAGATAAGGTGCTAAAGGCCAATATCAAAGCAGCAACACTCAATAATGTGACACTTCATCAAAGCCAGCAGCCAACGCTGTGGCGTGTCGAAGGTAGTTTAGGTGAGAATGGCGCATGGACAAGCAAAGGTGCGATTTGGCTGGATGATTTAGAAAAGGAAGTCGATGCCACTTTGACCATCCATGCCTTAGAGCTTGCGCCGTATTCAGGTTATGTGGAACGCAAATTTGGCTCGGGAATTTTATCAGGAAATATGGATGCTGATTTGCAAGCCAAAGTGCGAGCAGGTGATGTGGATGTATCAGGTACCTTGTTGGCGAGGAAAGCGAGCTTAAAAGCCAGTGATTCATTCTTGGACGTGGGTAAGGATTGGTCGTTATCTTCAGCTGTGGATGTGCTTAGGGATTCGGATAATAACGTCAATCTCAACATCGCTGCGGAAGGTAAGTTGTCTGACCCCACCTTTAAGTTCGCTGGCCTCTGGGACAAAGTGCTTAAAGAGGCTGTGCAAAGCACCACCATCAGTTATCTGGCGCAAACCATGCAGCCTTATGGGCTGGCTTATACCATTGGTCAATATTTATATGAGCAAAGTAAGACCATTGAGTTAAAGCCCTTTGTGTTCGAAACAGGTGCAGTATTGCTCACAGCTAAAAGTCCTGATTTGGATGGTTACAGCGAGAAGATTGCGCAGTTGTTGAAAAAGAGGCCAACTTATATTTTAGAGATTTGCCCGCGCTTTGTGGCTGGGGAAACTGACATCCAGGAATCCCTCTCGCAGGAGCGGGTGAGGCTGCTCACTCAAAGGTTGCAAATATTGGATTTATTGCCAAGTCGCTGGACGGTGTGTGAACCAAAACTCGACGCTAGAAAACAAGCAACATCGCGTCTTGCTTTAAGGTTACTTTAATTTGTCATTTTTAAGTTCAAGCGTGGTGCGTTCGCAGGGATAGAAACCTTTGCCCAGTCTGCGAAAAAAGGAGCTTTATGTCACATTATGATATTTTGGTGATTGGCTCTGGACCTGCGGGTCATCGGGCAGCTATTCAGGCCGCAAAAAGAGGAAAGAAGGTGGCAATCATTGAGCGAAAGCCGCGCATTGGTGGGGCAGGGCTGCAGACTGGCACAATCCCGAGCAAAGCTTTACGCGAAGTTGCTTATGCTGCAACGTTTGGCGTCATGCACGGTATGCGGGGTGAAACAGTCAAACCCAGTGTGAAAGATGACTTTCTTGCCGAATCGGTATTTAAAAAAAACACGGTTATCGACATTCAAGAATCTGTTTTTTTAGATCAATTAAAGCGTAATAACGTAGCGCTTATTTTTGGTGAAGCCATGTTTTTGGATCAAAACACCTTGCAGGTGAAGTCAAAGCTTGATGAAAACCAAACGCTTACGGCGGAAAAGATGATTGTGGCCACAGGATCAAGACCTAGGCGTCCCAAAGATGTGCCCTTTGATAAACACCGTGTGTTGGACTCTACATCTATCTTGAATATGAAAACCTTACCGAAAAAACTAACCGTTGTAGGTGGTGGTGTAATCGCCTGTGAGTTTGCAACGATTTATGCCGCTCTCGGGGTTGATGTGTGTATTGTTGATTCGCATCCAAAAATCCTTGGTTTTTTGTGTGAGGATATCGCAGCAACCCTGCAGCAAAATATGAAGCGTATGGGTATTGCCTTTAAAATGAATCAAAACATTCAATCCATAACATGCGATGGTGAGAGGGTGACGTTGACCGTCGAACAAGAAAGTATCGAAAGTGATGCGCTTCTTTATGCATTAGGCAGGGTTCCTAATGTCAATGGTTTGGGGTTTGAGACGCTTGGAATTGATAGCTATCCACGCGGCTGGGTGAAAACCAATGAAAATTTTCAAACCAATATTTCCAATATTTATGCGGTTGGTGATTTGATTGGTTCCCCATCCTTGGCCGCAACAGGCATTGAGCAGGGGCGCATTGCCGCCTTACATGCTTGCAATGCCAATGAGGCGATAATTTCAAGCTGTTTGCCCATGGCGGTTTACACCATTCCTGAAGTGGCTTGGGTTGGAAAAACCTCGCAGGAATTAAAGGAGCAAAACATCTCCTTTGTGGAAGGTGTTGGGCGCTACAAAGAAACAGCGCGAGGACAAATTATTGGTGATGCCAACGGTTTGTTAAAGCTACTGGTTGATCCTAATACCCGAGTCATTTTGGGCGTGCATATTGTTGGCGAATCAGCCAGTGAGTTGATTCATATTGGCCAAATGATTATGAATTTGAATGGTACGGTGAATCATTTGATTCAGAACGTGTTCAATTATCCCACATTGGCTGAATGTTATAAAATTGCGGCTCTTGATTGCAGTAGTAAAATTAAGCTTGGATTACTGTCAAAGTAAGAATATGACTCATTCCTGTAAACTGGTGCACCCTAGTGGATTCGAACCACTGGCCCCTGCCTTCGGAGGGCAGTGCTCTATCCAGCTGAGCTAAGGGTGCAAATATGAAAATCACGCTTCATGCGAAGTTGGCGGAGGATAGTGATAACGCTTAAGAAAGCAAACTACTGGCGATAGAGTTTAGGGTTGCTAGTTCGCCCTTTCACAGACTATATTCCGCATATGTTCGAGAAACTTTCATGATTAAAATTGAAGCATTAAGCCATGCGTTCAACGGGGTGAAAGCCCTAGATGATATCAATATGCATATCAAAAAAGGTGAAGTAACTGTGATTATGGGTGGTTCGGGTTCGGGTAAAACTACCTTGCTGCGTTTGATTGCTGGCCTGCTTACGCCAACGGCAGGTGCGATTTGGTTTGATGGCGAAGATTTGGCTAAGGTTGGCCGCAAGCGCTTGTATGAACTTCGCTTGCGTGTGGGCATGGTCTTTCAATATTCAGCGTTGCTCAATTCTTTGAATGTGTATGATAATGTCGCCTTTACCTTACATGAACATACCAAGCTTGATGAAAGTGTGATTAGCACCATGGTGACCATGAAATTGGAGCAAGTGGGTTTGCGCGGCTTTGAGCAAATGATGCCATCTCAGCTTTCTGGTGGTATGGCCAAACGTGTGGCCTTTGCCAGAGCTTTGGCGATGGATCCACAAGTGGTGTATTTTGATGAACCTACATCTGGTCTTGATCCCATTTCTGCGGGCGTGGTGAGTACACTTATTCATGAGACCACACAAAAAACCAAAATGACTTCTGTGGTGGTCACACATGATGTGGAAGCAGGCTTAAATATTGCCGACCATGTGGTGTTGTTATGGCAAGGTCAAATCATTGCCGAAGGCGATGCTGAAAGTATTCGTCAAAGCACCGACCCACGTGTGGTGCAATTTATCAAGGGTGAACCCAATGGCCCGATTCCTTTCTCGCGCAGCCAAACTGCTTATATTGATGATTTAATGCATAAGCCAGGTTATGTGAGGATGCAAGCATGAAGGCGGTCACTAACTTTTTTGGTGGTTTTGGTCGCACAGTTTTACATGTGATTGAAAAAATGGGTGATGCCACCATGTATGGTGTCTCCACTGTTGCTTTGTTTTTCGTGCCACCTTGGCAGGGTCAACATTTTATCCGTCAAATGTATGCGTTGGGTGTGGGCTCTATGGTGATTATTATTATCACTGGTGCCTTTACTGGCATGGTGTTGGCATTGCAGGGATATCATATGCTGGTGAAAGTCGGCACAGAATCGCTGCTGGGCCCTGCTGTGGCTTTATCGATTATTCGTGAACTTGGTCCCGTATTGGCTGCCTTGATGTTTGTAGGCAGGGCTGGTTCTAGTATCACAGCTGAAATTGGCATTATGCGCGTGACTGAGCAAATGGATTCGTTAGAAATGATGGCAGTGAATCCGCGCTCACGTGTGTTGCTGACTCGCATCATTGCCAGTGCACTTTCATTGCCGTTATTGGTGGCCATTTTTGATGTGGTGGGTTTGTTTGCAGGCTATGTGATTGGTGTGGAAATGCTGGGTGTGAATGGCGGCGTTTATATGGGGGAAACCATCGATAAAATCGATATGGTTGATATCAGTGTGGGTGTGACCAAATCGATTTATTTTGGATTTTTGATTGGTGTGATTTGCACCTTTATGGGTTATCGCGCTACTGCGACGACTGAAGGTGTGGCCAAAGCCACCACTCAGGCTGTAATGATTTGTTCGGTAATGGTGTTGATTCTTGATTATATCATCACTTCATTTTACCTCTAGGAGACGTTTTAAACATGAATGAATATCGGAAAATTGAAGTTATTGTTGGCGTGTTTGTGCTCATTGGGGTGATGAGTATTTCATGGCTTGCATTAAAATTGGGGCAGGTCGGCGGCCTTGGTCAGGATGGTTATGAGCTTGTAGCTATTTTTGAAGATGCAGGCGGCGTGCGTGAAGGCAGCGATATTATGTTGGCAGGTGTGTCCATAGGCCAGGTTAAATCAGTTGTGTTACGCAACAACAAAGAAGCTGAAATGCATTTTCAAATCAACAATGGTGTGAAGTTGGCAACCGATGCAACCGTTGCCATTCGCACCAAAGGTTTGATTGGTGAGAAGTTTGTGCGGGTAAACCAGGGTTTCGAAGAAGATTACCTGGCTGCTGGTGATGAATTTGAAGACACCGAGTCTGCCATCAATATCGAAGATTTGATTAGTAAATATATATTCAGTGGAGATGCGAAATGAATAAATTATTACTGGGTTTAGCTTTTGGCGCCATGGTGTTGGTTGCTGGGCTAAACAATGCAATTGCTGCAGAAGAATCGCCAAAAGATGTCGTCAAAAATACGATTGAAAACATCATCAGTGTGCTTGAAGAACGTACAGATAAAGATGCAATCAATGATGCTGATAGGGAAGGCATTCGTAAGGTTGTTGCGGGTAAGTTTGACTATTTTGAAATGTCGCGCCGAAGCGTTGGCCCTGAATTTGATGCATTAAGCGCATCAAAAAAAGTTGAATTTGCCGATGTGTTTCGCCAAATGTTGGAATATTCTTATGGCAATCAATTGGCTGGATATAATGGGCAAAAAGTGGCGTTTGAAGATGCCGAATTTAAATCGGATAAAGCGCGCGTGAAAGGCGCAGTTATTGATGCAAACAAATCTATTCCCATGGAATAGCGCTCGCACCAAACCGCATCGGGCTGGCAGGTCTATGATATCAAGATTGAAGGCGTGAGCATGATTTCAACCTTCCGCCAAGATTTTAAATCCATCGTTAACGATTCCGGAATTGCTGGCCTGCTTACTGTGCTGCAAGCCAAAGTTGAGAAACTCAAATCAAACGGATAAGGATTTTCTCCCGCCCTCTTGCTGAGTAGTTGATGTTTAAACTCTGCCTTATTCGAGGCTGTCGAATTGTGTTGATGCTTGCTGCTGCAGCTTTTATGGCTGTGGCAGCTTTGTTTTTGGGCGCGCCCAATATCAGCATGTTCAAATCACAAGTCATCGAAAGTGCACAAACACAATTACAAGCCAGCCAATTTGAGATCAGTGATTTGAAACTAGCTTGGCAGGCAGGGCCTGCGCTTGATTTGGGCAATGTGCAACTGCAAACAAGCACTTACCAGCTGCAAAATGCCCACATTTTACTGTCTTATCCTTTAATGCACATTTTTAGGGGCTCGCTTGCACCGCAAGTCATCATTTCTGGGGGGGCATTTTTCCTTGATTTGGATAAAGCTGCCCATGAGAAGCCGCAAGCCAGTCATGTGCGCACAGTGTTCGAAGCGGTGGATGTTAGCTATGTGTTGCAACAGCAACGACAAGATATTCCACAGTTGAGCCTTGAGCTGCTTCCCCAAGAGTCTGAGTTTATTGTTCATGCGGCTGGCTTGGATGCTTATATTGCTTTTGATGAGTTGAAACATTTGCAGCAATTACGCGTGGAAATTACTGATTTTTCATGTCTGCCAAATTCGTGGATGCAATATGCTAAAAACTTAACTAAGGCAAAAGTGAATGTGCAAAACACTGCTGATGCTTCTTGGAAGTGGAATGTTGATGTATTGGCAGATAAAGGAAGTTTGGATATCCCTCAAGCGCATTTCCTGCTGCCATTTCAACGTTTGCAAGCGGATGGTTCAGTGGTCTGGCAAGATGTCGAAAATAAAACGTTAGCCTGGTTTGAAGCATCAAGTCTGCATTGGAAAGACGATGAAAACTTTGCTGATTTGTCTATGCTATGGAAGCAAGATAATTTACATATTGATGTCCACGCTGGCTCTGCTTCGATGCCCATGTTGTGGTCGTGGCTGTGGATGCTTGGTGGTGATAGTTGGCATGCGTGGCTAAGTAGCATGCATCAAGGCCGTATTGATACTGTCACTGCAGTGGTGGACTTGCCGTGGTCGCTTCCATTGCAACAAGCACCAAGTCATCAAAACTTGTTGGATATGACATACCATGTGAATGCCAAGGCTAGCGGCGCTGATATTGCGTTGGGCTTGGAAGGCGATTACCTCACGGCGATGCATGCGGATGTGGAAGTGGATAGCACGCAGTTGCAGGCTAAAATTTCCAGCACTTTGCTTGATAATGGCGCTGGAGAAATCAGCGGTGAATACAGCATCGATTGGGAAAACCTCATGATGCAAATCCAAGGCCAGGGCATGGTTGATGTGGGAAAACTGCACAACTGGCTGGATAAAGATTCTGGCCAAGAAATGCATTGGGGTAAGGCGCCGGCTTCTGCAACTGTAAATATGCGTTGGTCGCTGAAAGCTTCTGGGCCTGAGCATACGCTTGTGAAGGTAAAGCCCACCGCTGATTGGATACTCGCACCTAAGGGTATTGATTTGGTGGCGCATCAGGGTTTAGCTACTTGGGATATTAATCGGGGTTTGGATTTGTCGGATATGCAGATGACATCACCTTGGTTTAAGGGTGAAGTGAGTTTGTATCTCAATAAAAATAAGCAATGGGCTTTGGAAAACTTTGAATTGGATGCCAAAGCTAGCCTCAAAACTTTAACTGATAGTTTTGCGCTACCCATTGAAAAACCCAGTGGTGAAACAGCGCTCTCACTAAAGCTTGCTAGTGGTTTTTGGATTGGTGATTTGGATATGGCCAATGCGCATTGGCAAAACTTCTTGGGTGAACAACGCAAAGGCACAGAGCCCATGCATATTGTATTTTCAGGTAAACCCAAAGGCGGCGTGGGGGATATTTTACCGATTCAACTTAGCAATATTCGCTTGATGGGTGATACCTTGGATATCACCGGTCACGCACATATTACAGCCAATAGCCTCGATCTAAATTTTGAAGAAATTTATAGCCCTGCTTTTGTGGGCAAGTTACGCTTATTTTTGCCTATGCATCAGGAATTACCTATCGGTTTGGAGGTCGTGGCAGATTATGTGGATAGGCCGCTGCTGACGTCGTATATGCAGATGAAGGAATCAAATAACACAGATGCAGCGGGGCAAAATAGCCCTATGCCGCGATTGAGTTTATATGCTGATGTGCGCTGGATGCAGTGGGAGCGCAGTCATGCAGAAAACTTTAAAGTGCGTTTCTCCTCCGATGACAACAGTAATGGCAGTATTTCTGCCGAGCTTTTTGATTCAGGCGATTTGGAGCTGGAGAATCTGGATGTGTCTTTTTCTTTGCTTAAGCAAGATCAAGTTGATTTACATCGTTTTGTTGCCGAAGGTTCGGGGCAGAAAATCACCATTTCAGGTTCGGTTCACAAGCTAAATCCCACCGAATTTCAGTGGCAGGGTTTGGTGGTGATGGGTGGTGAGTTTGGGCAATTGATGGCGCAAGCTGAGCTCAATAAATTGTTTAACGAAGGCAAGATGAATGCTGTATTCTTGGGTAAGGGCACATTCAAAGAAGGTGAGGCTTGGTGGCGTGGGCTGGATGGGCATTTGCGCTTGCGCGTGGATGAAGGCCGCATCAACCAAGGTGGCACACTTACACGTCTGCTTGCTGCAATCAGTTTGGTGGACTTGCCCAAATATTTGATTTTCCAGCGCCAAGATGTGGTGGGCAAAGGTTTGTTCTACGATAAAATGCAGGTAGAAGCTGATTTTAAAGAAGAAAAGCTCACCATCAAACAATTGGCGTTCTTATCATCAGCCTTGGATGCAGGTGGTACTGGAGAAGTCAATCTGGACACTGGCCATATGGATTTGGTGATTATTGGTAGACCATGGCAAAATATTGAAGCAGTTGTGGGCAGTATTCCGCTGCTTGGTTATGTACTCACTGGTAAAGATAAGAGTTTGTTGCGAAAAGTGTATCGCATTCATGGCCCAGCTTCGGATGCGCAGGTGGATGAAATGGACCCTGAAGATGCAGGCTTACCGCGTTCGGGGTTACTGGAACATTTATTTAGTTTACCGGGCAAGCTTTTTGGTAAGTGATGGTTTGGTAAAGGGAGAGTTATGCGCTTAATTATGCTGGATACCGAAACCACAGGCTTATCACCAGCCAATGGCGATAAGATGGTGGAGATTGGCTGTGTGGAAGTGTGTAACCGAGATATGGGTCAAACCCGCACCTTTCATAAATATATCAATCCTGGCCGCCCAATTCCTGCAGAAGTGGTTCGTATCCATGGTATTGATGATGCTCGCATTAAAGATGAACCTAGCTTTGCTGAGATTGCCCAAGAATTTTTAGACTTTATCAAGGGTGCCACTTTGGTGATTCACAACGCGCCCTTCGACTTGGGCTTTATTATGAATGAGCTGCTTGATTGCGGTTTTCCTAATATTCAAGACATGCCCGTGATTGACACCCTGCAAATGGCTAAGAAACAGTTCCCTAGGCAGCGAAACAACCTCGATGCACTCTGCGACCGCTTTGAGGTGGAAAGAGGGCATAGGGAGCTCCATGGCGCGCTTCTGGATTCGGAATTGCTTGCTGAAGTGTATTTGGCCATGACTGGTGGCAGACAATATTCATTGCATGTGGATACAGGGGTGAAACCAGCCTCAGAATATGTACGCTTACCAGCTATGGAACGCGGCCAAACTGAGCAGCGCGAAACAGCCGATCTTGTGCGCAGGCCGCCGATTCAGGTGCGTGATGAAGATTTACAAAGACACAGCCAGTTGATGCAACGCATCGCCAAAGAAAGCGGCAATCAAGTGATTTGGAAAGAGGTGGAATAATATGTTTATGCCAACACCCATTATGATGGTTTGTGCCGGCAATATTTGCCGCAGCCCATTTGCGGAATTTTATATGCGCAAAGCTTTGGCTGAAAAAGGTATTGAAGGCGAAGTGTTTAGCCGTGGTTTATTGTTGATGCCAGGCAAACGCGTGCCCGAAAAGGGTTTGAAAGTTGCCTTGGAATTTGGTGTGGATATGAGCACGCATATGTCGCAAGCATTGCTAGCCCCCGATATGGATAGAGCTGCTTTGGTGTTGGTGATGGAGCCAGATCAGCGGCAACACCTGATGAAAAAACGCCCTGAACATTTGGGTAAAGTGATGCTGCTTTCGCAGCCATGTGGCGGGAAGGTAGTGGATGATCCTATGGGGCGTTCTGAAGAGACCTTCCGCCGTGTTTATGGCGAAATTGCAACTTGTGTAGACGCTTGGGTAAAACGTTTCTAGAAGGTGGGGTTACAAAAAAAAGGCCGCGTTTAGTTATCTAAACGCGGCCTTTTTTATGGTTGTTGTTTACAGGCTTAGTGGGGTAAACCAGATGAGCCCATCAAGTAGGTATCCACAGCATACGCTGCTTGTCTGCCTTCACGAATGGCCCAAACCACAAGTGATTGTCCGCGGCGCATATCGCCTGCAGAAAACACTTTATCAAGGCTGGTTTTATAATCGTCAGTATTGGCCAGCACATTACCGCGGCCATCTTTAGCCACTGCCAATTCTTCAATCATACCTTCATGCACAGGATGCAAGAAGCCCATGGCTAAGAAGACAACATCAGCTTTGAGGGTGAATTCGCTACCTGGAATTTCAGTCATTGCCCATTGGCCATTTTCGCCAGGTTTCCAATCCACGCGTACGCAATCAATGGCAGTCACTTTACCATTTTCACCAACAAAACGTTTGGTGGTAACTGCGAAATCACGCTCACAGCCTTCATCTTGTGAAGTAGAGGTGCGCATTTTCATGGGCCAGTTTGGCCAAGTGACCAGTTTGTTTGGTTTTTCTGGTGGTGCAGGCATGATTTCAATTTGTGTTACAGAAGCTGCGCCATGACGGTTCGAAGTTCCGATACAGTCTGAGCCCGTATCGCCGCCGCCAATCACGACCACATGTTTGCCCTTAGCAGAAACAAAATCGCTTTCTGGAATGTCATCACCAAGCACACGTTTGGTGTTTTTGGTCAGTAATTCCATAGCGAAATGAATGCCATTTAACTCGCGACCTTCAATCGGCAAATCACGGGGCGCTTCAGCACCGCCTGTGAGCACCACAGCATCAAATTCATCAAGCAAAGCTTTGGCAGGGGTAGTCACGCCAATGTGTTGGTTGACTCGGAATTCAACACCTTCAGCTTCCATTTGTGCCATGCGGCGATCAATCACTTCTTTTTCAAATTTGAAATTTGGAATGCCGTAACGCATCAAACCACCAATACGGTTTTGTTTTTCAAAAACCACCACATCATGGCCAACGCGTGCCAACTGTTGGGCGCATGCTAGGCCCGAAGGGCCTGAGCCGACGATGCCAACTTTTTTACCTGTTTTCTTCTCAGCAATTTGTGGTTTTACCCAGCCTTCTTTAAAGCCTTTCTCGATGATGGAAAGCTCAATATTCTTGATGGTGACGGCATCACCAATCAAATTCACAGTGCAAGCTTCTTCACATGGCGCAGGGCAGATACGGCCAGTAAATTCAGGGAAGTTATTGGTTGAATGCAACACTGCCAACGCTTCTTTCCATTTGCCTTTATACACCAAATCATTCCAATCAGGGATGATGTTGTTGATGGGGCAACCGTTGTGACAAAAAGGAATGCCACAATCCATGCAGCGGGCACCTTGGGTGCTTAAATCTTCAGGAAGTTTTGAGAATTCCTTAAAGTGCACAATGCGCTCTGCCACCGGGGCATAAGTCAGGTTTTCGCGTTCAAATTCTTTGAACCCCGTTGGCTTACCCATGAGTAGACTCCTTCGCTTCTTCAACAATCTTTTGTGCTTCGCGTTCAGCCAGTGCGCGTTTGTAATCCACTGGGATGACCTTCACAAATTTTTCTAGTGATACATTCCAATTCTCAAGAATAGCTTTACCACGGCTTGAGTTGGTGTAGTGAACATGACGCAAAATCAAATCATGCAAGATTTTGGCATCATTTTGGCTCATATGATGACGAATATTTACTCTACCCATGGTTTCTAAGCTGCCGCCCATATGGTAGAGATCTTCAAGTGTTTCATCTTCAGACAACAATGGCTCAAGATTCACTTGCGACATATTGCAACGGTTTTCAAAGTCGCCTGACTCATCTAACACATAGGCCATGCCGCCAGACATACCCGCTGCAAAGTTGCGGCCAGTCTCACCCAAAATCACTACGGTCCCACCAGTCATATACTCACAGCCATGATCGCCCACGCCTTCAACAACAGCGACTGCACCACAGTTGCGTACTGCAAAACGTTCACCAGCACTACCGTTGAAATAAGCTTCGCCGTCGATAGCACCAAACAATACAGTGTTGCCCACGATGCTGTTTTCTTCGGCTTTGATTGGCGTTTGTTTTGGCGGACGAATGCTGATGCGGCCACCTGACAAACCTTTGCCCACGTAATC
>Ga0100393_10003343_pt1 | contig 15176 bp, 15 predicted proteins | sample CryGeymeta201517_FD_81546 | JGI IMG/M metagenome (GOLD analysis project Ga0100393, IMG submission 81546) | Groundwater microbial communities from Crystal Geyser aquifers in Utah, USA - Crystal Geyser metaG 2015-17 | ecosystem: Environmental > Aquatic > Deep subsurface > Groundwater | place... | reverse complement strand
TCGAGGTGAAAGCCGCCGAGATCGGCGAAGGCGCGAAGGTCAACCACCTGAGCTATATCGGCGACGCCGCCATCGGCGCGGGCAGCAATATCGGTGCCGGCACCATCACCTGCAACTACGACGGCGTGTTCAAGCACCGCACGCAAGTCGGCCGCAACGCCTTCATCGGGTCGAACACGATGCTGGTGGCGCCGGTCCGCGTCGGCGACGGCGCGATGACCGGTTCGGGCTCGGTGATCACCTCGGACGTGCCTGCGGGCGACCTCGCGCTCGGGCGGGCCAAGCAGGTGAACAAGCCGGGCCTCGGCGCCCGGCTCATGGCGCGGTTGCGCGCACTGAAGGCAGAGCGGAGAGGTCGGTAACCATGTGCGGCATTGTCGGCGTTCTGGGCCGCCACGAAGTGGCCCCCCTTCTCGTGGAAGCGCTCAAGCGGCTGGAATATCGCGGCTATGACAGCGCCGGGATCGCCACGGTCAGCGAGGGCCATCTCGACCGCCGCCGCGCCGTCGGCAAGCTGGCCAACCTGTCGGACCTGCTGGTTCATGACCCCCTGCGCGGCAAGACGGGCATCGGCCATACCCGCTGGGCCACGCATGGCGCGCCCACGGTGGGCAACGCGCATCCGCACCGGGCGGGCCGGGTGGCCGTCGTCCATAACGGGATCATCGAGAATTACCGCGATCTGCGGGCGGAGCTGGCCAACCAGGGCATCGGGTTCGAAACGGACACCGACACCGAAACGGTGGCGCTTCTGTGCGAACACCTGCTCGATACCGGGCTGGCGCCACGTGCCGCCGCCCGCGAAACCCTGCGCCGCCTTCATGGTGCCTTCGCGCTGGCCTTCCTGTTCGACGGCGAGTCCGACCTGATCATCGCCGCGCGCAAGGGCTCGCCACTGGCGATCGGCCATGGCGAGGGCGAAATGTTCGTCGGCTCCGACGCGATCGCGCTCAGCCCGATGACTGCCCGGATCACTTACCTTGAAGAAGGCGATTACGCCTATGTCACCCGCGCCGGTGCGCAGATTTTCGACGCCGAGGATCGCCCCGCCAACCGCGAGGTTCGCGCCATCCCGGCGCAGGCCACGCAGATCGACAAGGGCGGGCACCGGCATTTCATGGCCAAGGAGGTCTACGAGCAGCCCACCGTGCTGGCCGAGTGCCTCGCGCATTATTCCGAAGGCGACGCGGTGCGGATCCCCGAGGGCGATCTGGATTTTACCGACACCGACCGGATCACTCTGGTCGCCTGCGGCACCGCGCATTACGCCTGCATGGTCGCCAGGTACTGGTTCGAGACGCTGGCCGGCCTGCCCTGCGACGTCGATATCGCCAGCGAATTCCGCTACCGGGAGCCGCCGCTCTCGAACCGCGCCACGGCGATCTTCGTCAGCCAGTCCGGCGAGACCGCCGACACCCTGGCCGCACTGCGCTACGCGGCGGGCAAGGCCGGGCGGATCCTGTCGGTCATCAATGTCCCCGAAAGCTCGATCGCGCGCGAAAGCGATCTGGCGCTGCCGATCATGGCCGGGGTCGAGGTCGGCGTCGCCTCCACCAAGGCCTTCGTCTGCCAGTTGGCAGTGCTGGCCAACCTCGCCGTGCTGGCGGCGCGCCAGAAAGGCCGGATCGACGCCGCCCGCGAAGCCGAATTGCTGACCAGCTTGCGCGGGTTACCCGGCCTGATCAACCAGGCATTGGCGCTGGAGGACCAGATCCGGACACATACAGGCGCCCTGTCGGAGGCGCGCACGGTGCTCTTTCTCGGGCGCGGCGCGATGTTCCCGCTGGCGCTGGAAGGCGCGCTGAAACTCAAGGAAATCAGCTATATCCACGCCGAGGGTTATGCCAGCGGCGAGTTGAAACACGGCCCCATCGCGCTGGTCGACAAGACGGTGCCGGTGATTGTGATGGCGCCCTCCGACGCGCTCTTCGACAAGACCGTGTCCAACATGCAGGAGGTCATGGCGCGCGAGGGCAATGTCTGGTTGATCACCGACAACGCTGGCGCGGAGAGCGCGCGATAGGGGGTCTGGCAGACGCTTGTGATGCCCGGCGTCGACCCGCTTTTCGCCCCGATCCTCTATTCGATCCCGGCGCAGCTCATTGCCTACCACACCGCCGTTCACAAGGGCACCGACGTGGACCAGCCACGCAACCTCGCCAAGTCGGTGACGGTGGAATAGCCCCGCCCGCCCAAGCGCGACTCGCAACAGCCCCGGAAACCCCGGAAAGGTCCGGTTGACGCCCCCCCCCCCGGCGACAGGACCTCTCGGCAAATCGGCCCCGGCCTTTCACCCCGCACCACGCCCTCAGCGACCGAACCGCACCGCGAAAATGTCGCGTGGCAACGCGGCCCGACGAGGGCCCCGAAGGGGCTTGAGAAGGGGCGCCCCCGCCGCGACGGCCCCGGCCGGCGCAATCACACGTCAGGCACCGCGCCCGCCAGCACAGACCGCATCCAGCCGATGTCGATATTGCCGCCCGACAGGATCACGCCCACCTTCCGGCCCGTCATCCGCTCGCGTTCCTGCATCAGCGCCGCCAGCGGCGCAGCGCCTGCCCCCTCGGCCAGGTTGTGCGTCGCGGTGTAGTAGAGCCGGATTGCCCCGGCGATCTCGTCCTCCGCGACGCTGACGATCCGCGCCGCACCACGGCTGTAGATATCAAACGCCTCCTTCACCGGCACCCGCACCGCCATCCCGTCTGCAAAGGTCCGGGCGGTGTTTGTCTCCACCATCGCGCCAGCCTCGACCGACAGTTTCGCCGTCTGCGCGTGTTCCGAGACGACGCCGACGATCTCCGTCTGCAATCCGAAGGCATCGCGCGCCAGAATTGTCCCGCAGATCCCCGATCCGCAGCCGATCGGAACGTAAACCGTGTCGAGATCCCGCAAGGCCGAAAACAGTTCATAACCATAGGTTGCCACCCCGCGCACCAGTTCGCGGTGAAAGGGTGGCACCACGGTCAGCCCCTCGGCCTCGGCCACGCGCACCGCCTCGGGGCGGGCGGTGTCGAAATCGTCGCCGAATTCCACCAGTTCCGCGCCATAGCCGATCATCGCTGCGTTCTTCTCGACCGAATTGCCCTTCGGCACGTAGATCAGCGCGCGCAACCCCGCCGCCGTCGCCGCCCGCGCCTGGCTTTGGCCGTGATTGCCTCGGGTGGCGGTGCAGATGCCGGGGCTGGCGGGGTTATCGCGACCGAGCCAGTCCATGAAGGTGATGCCGCCGCGCACCTTGAAGGCCCCGGTGGGGGCGTGGTTTTCATGCTTGACCCAGACCTCGGCCCCGGTTGCGGCCGAGAGCCCCGGCCATTCGTATTGCGGCGTCGGCGCCATGTGCCGGTGCACCAGGTCCGCCGCCGCCTCGAGTTCGCCACGTGAAAACCGCATCGCTCCCCTCCTCGCAGCATTGTTGCAGTGCCAGCTCGTGCTTGACACCTGTAAAACGCATACCCTGCGGCGCGTATCATCAGTCGCAAGGGTCAGCAATGTGGGACGTTGCGGACGGTCGGGCGGTGCGCCCTCGCGTCAAGGCCCGCAACGCGCCCCTGTCCATCAGCGGGTCTGGTCTGTGACGCGCACGCACATCCACCGCAAAAGAGGGCTGCGCAGCGCGCGGTCAGTCGCTATGACCCTGTCCCGAACCCGCATGTCATGGAAAGGCCCGCGCCGATGCTCGACCAGAAAACCATCGCCGAATACATTCGAACAATCCCCGATTTCCCGCATCAGGGGATCCTGTTTCGGGACATCACCACATTGTTCCTCGATCCGCGTGGCTTTCGACTCGCCATTGACCAGTTGCTTGCGCCGTTCGTGGGCCAGCGCATCGACAAGGTGGCGGGGCTGGAGGCGCGCGGTTTCATCCTTGGCGGCGCGGTCGCGCATCAGCTGTCGGTCGGCTTCGTTCCGGTGCGCAAGAAGGGCAAGCTGCCGGGCGCGACGGTGCAGCAGGATTACACGTTGGAATACGGCACCGCGACGGTGGAGATCCATGACGATTGCCTCGTGCCCGGCGAGCGCGTGCTGCTGGTCGACGACCTTCTGGCCACCGGCGGCACGGCAGAGGCGGGGATCCGGCTGGTGGAACGGCTTGGCGCAGAGGTGATGGGGACGGCCTTCGTCGTGGATCTGGCCGACCTTGGCGGGCGCAAGCGGCTGGAGGACATGGGGCTTGCGGTTCACGCGCTCTGCGCCTTCGCGGGCGACTGACAGCGCCTCACAGCCGCTTGCTGCGGCGGATGACCTGCCAGATCTCTGGCGCCGTGCCTTGACCGGTATCGATGATTTCCCCGTCAAGCGCGACACAGAACAGCGCCCCCGGCGCGGCAAGCCTGTTTCGCGCGTCCTGCGCACTGTCGATCCTGTCCAGCCGCGCGGCAAGACCGGCCTCGCGGGCGTGCGACACCAGCGCCTCGGCGCGCGCGGTCTGGTCCGGGCAATGGCCAGCGCTCTGGATCACCAGTCCGGGGCCAAGCGCCGCCGCCCGCGCACCCCAGTCACGCGGCAGGCGCGGCAGCGCCGTGGGGCCTTGAAGAATCCGCGCACAAAGCATGACTCCCGCGTCGCTATCATCCGCGATGCTATATCCGCGGGCATGCAGATCGGCCTCTGCACAGCGGTCGACCCCCTGACCGATCAACGCCAGCACCGCCCAGAACCCGTAGTAGCGCGCCCACTCCTCGGCCTCGGTCAGCAGCAGCGCCACCGAATCGTTCACAGCCTCGACCCAAAGCCGCTGCACCACCACGCACCGATCAGCGCCGAAGACCGGCCACCAGGAGGCACGCCCGGGCGCGAACGCGATGAACCCCTTGCGCGGCGCGCGCAGCATGCGGATCTGAAACCCATCCCGCAAACGGTCGAGCAACCAGTCCCGGCTGGTCAACCCTGCGCCCCCGTCAAGCCGGTTGTCGAGCGACAGGAATCCCGTCCGGTCCAGATTGGGCGGGCAAACCGTGATGATGTCGCGTGCCCTGTGCATCTTTGCAGACGTTCCCTCGATCCGTGCCATCCTGCCGATCAGCATAGGCGCGGGGCACGCGCATGGTCCTTGATCTGCCGCAAATCCCGTAAAACCGCCTCGGCGTTTACCACCGGTTAACCCATGGCGCGCTAAACGGGGGATGTTCGTCACTCACGAACAGTGTTGCTTGCACAACCCAAGACCCAAAGGCGTCCCGCCACCCCCGGCGGGGCGCCGATCCGTTCACGGATCGGCGCGCAGCACCGCGCCAGGGTTCATGATGCCGTTGCGGTCCAGCGCCACCTTGATCGCCCGCATCGCCACCAGCCCTGCCGGATCGCCGAAGCGTTCCAGGTCGCCGACCTTGAGGCGCCCGACGCCATGTTCCGCCGACACCGAGCCGCCCATTTCGTGCACAAGGCCATGCACCCGACCCTTGATCTCCTCGCGCCGGTCCAGCCAGTCGGCGCGCGCCTGCCCCTCTGGCGGAAAGACGTTGTAATGCAGGTTGCCGTCGCCCAGATGGCCAAACGCGTTGATCCTGAGCGGCCCCAGATCAGCCAGTCGCCCCGGTGCGCGCGCCAGGAAATCCGGGATCGCACCGATGGGAACGGATATGTCATGGCTGGAAATCGCGCCGATGCGCTTGTTCGCGGCGGGAATGGCTTCGCGCAACGCCCAGAACTCCCGCCGCTGTCCTTCGGATTGCGAGATCAGCCCGTCCTGCACCAACCCCGCCGCCGCCGCCGCCTCGAAGAGGTCCAACAGCCCGGCCTCGGCGCTTTGGCCCTGCGCGACGCCAAGCTCTATCAGGCACATCCAGTCGGGTTTCTCCGTGAAAGGCTGGCGCACGTCCGGGCCGACCGCGTCGAGAAACTCCAGCCCCGCGCGCGCGATCAGCTCGAACGCCGAAAGCGCATCACCGACGCGGTGCCGCGCCATGTCGAGCAATTGCAGCGCGGCCTGCGGGCTTTGCACCACCATCAGCGCCGCCGCGCGGTCGCTTGGTCGCGGGTAAAGGCGCAGGCAGGCCGCCGTGATGACGCCAAGCGTGCCCTCCGCCCCGATCAGAAGGTGCCGCAAGTCATAGCCGAGGTTGTCCTTGCGCAACCCCTTCAACCCGTGCAGCACCTGCCCATCGGGCAGCACCGCCTCGATCCCGAGGCACAGGTCGCGCGCATTGCCGTAGCGGATCACGTTGACGCCGCCCGCGTTGGTCGCCAGCAGCCCGCCGATCCGGGCCGTGCCCTCGCTGGCCAGCGACAACGGAAACAGCATGTCCGCGTCCCGCGCCATCGCCTGCACATCCGACAGGATCGCGCCCGCCTCCACCGTCAGGGTGCCGGCCAGCCGGTCGATCGCGCGCTGCGCAGTCATGCGTTCAAGCGACAGGACCACCGGCACCAGCCCCTCGCCGACCTGCCCGCCGACAAGCCCGGTGCCGCCGCCATAGGGCACCACCGCCACGCGCGCGGCATTGGCGCGGGCCAGAAGGGTGGCGACCTCGCCGGTCGATCCCGGTGCTACCACCACCCCGGCGCGGCCCCGAAAGAGCCCACGGGGTTCCTCAATGTAATGCGGCGCCGGATCGCGAAAACAGGCCGGCGGCAGGACGGCCCGCAGCCCGGCAAGGAAGGTCTCGTTCACCGGATTGAGCATCGCGCCCCCCTGTCAGCCCGCGCCGATCCGCCCGCGCCGGTCATGGCGCAGCATCGCGTAGAGCACATGATTGCGCCAGCGTCCGTTGATCTGAAGGTAGCTTTGCGCCACGCCTTCGTACTTGAAGCCGGCCTTTTCCAGCACCCCGCGCGAGGGCTTGTTTTCCTCCAGGCAGGCCGCTTCCAGCCGGCTGAGGTCGAGGTCGCGGAAGGCGTAGTGCGCAAGCGCCGCTATCGCCTCCAGCATGTAGCCCTGACGCTGGAAGGGCGATCCGATCCAGTAGCCAAGCGTCCCCGACTGCGCCGGGCCACGGCGGATATTGTCAAGCGTGATCGCGCCGACCAGCGTGTCATCCTCGCGCCGCACCAGGAACAGCGGCACCGCGCTGCCAGTGCCAAACGACCGCTGCGCCCAGTAGACGCGGCTGGTAAAGCTTTTCCGGCCGAGGTGATCCTGCGTCCATGTCGGCTCCCACGGTTTAAGGAACGCGGCGGAATAGTCCCGCAACGAGGCCCATGCGCGAAAATCCGAATGCATGGGCAGGCGCAGCGTCATGCGCTCTGTCTCGATCCGAAGTCTCTTTCTGCGCGCGATCATCAGGCGGCCAGACGCTCCACCATCTGCGCCACACGGGGGCTGTGTTCCACCGGGCCGTAAAGCGCAAGCGCCGCCTGCCCGGCGCCGACAAGCCCGGCGGCGTGGTCGCGCACGGCGGCACGGTCCACCGCGTCGATGCGGGCGACGGTTTCGGACAGCGGAGGCACCCGGTTCCAGATCGCCACCAGCCGCGCCAGTCGTTCGGCGCGGGCAGAGGGGCTTTCCAGCCCCATCAACATCCCCGCCTTTATCTGCGCACGGGCGCGGTCGATCTCGGCCTCGGTGAGACCATCGACCGAGCGGCGCACCTCCTCGATCGTCAGATCGCAGAGCGCCGCCAGATCGTCGCCGCCGGTTCCGGCGTAGATCGTCATCAACCCGGTATCGTCATAAGCCCCGACCTGCGAAAAGATTGTATAGCACAGGCCGCGCTTTTCGCGCAGTTCCTGAAACAGGCGCGAGGACATGCCGCCGCCAAGCGCCGTGGCGTAGATCTGCGCGGTATAGATATCGTCCGAGCGGTAACCCGGCGCCTCCAGCGCGAGGGTGAAATGCGCCTGTTCAAGGTCTTTGAACACGCGCCGTTCACCGCCCCGGAAGCGGCCTGGCAGGGCAGTGCTGACCGGGGTGGCGGGAAGGTGGCCGAACGCGGCCTCGGCCAGGCGCACGATCTGGTCGTGATCGACCGCGCCCGCCGCCGACAGGATCATCTGCCCCGGCCCGTAATGCTGCGCCATGAAGCGTTGCAGATCCGCCTTGTCGAAGGCGCGCACCCGCTCGGACGGGCCAAGGATGGTGCGGCCAAGCGGCTGTTCGGGATAGGCGACCTCTTGCAGCCAGTCGAAGACGATATCGTCGGGCGTATCGAGCGCTTGCCCGATCTCTTGCAGGATGACACCGCGTTCGACCTCGATCTCGCGCGCATCGAAAACGGGGTTGAGCAGGAAATCGGAAATCAGATCGACCGCCAACGGCACATCGTTTTGCAACACGCGGGCGTAATATGCCGTCACCTCGCGGCTGGTATAGGCGTTGATGTACCCCCCGACATCCTCGATCTCCTCAGCGATCTGCAAGGCACTGCGCCGCTTGGTGCCCTTGAAGGCCATGTGTTCGAGGAAATGGGCGATGCCGTTCTGGTCTTGCGCCTCGTGCCGCCCGCCCGCACTCACCCAGACGCCGATGGCCGCGGATTGCAGCCCCGGCATGTGTTCGGTCACGACACGCAGGCCGTTTTTCAGGGTATGAAGCTGCACGCTCATGCCGTTCTCTCCTTGCGCACCAGCGCCTGCAATTGTGATAGGTCATTTTCCACCCGCGTGATCCGCTCGGCACGGTCAAAGAGGTCAGCCATGCGCGCGGGCAGCACCGGGCGGATACCGCTGGCCTGTTCCACCGCGTCGGGGAATTTCGCCGGATGCGCCGTGGCCAGCGTGACCATCGGCGTGGTCCCGAGGTGATCCTGCGCGACATGCACGCCGACGGCGGAATGCGGGCACAGAAGCTCCCCCGTCTCGGCCTTGGCGCGGGCGATCATGGCCAATGTCTCCTCTTCCGACGCGCGGCCCGACGCGAACCGCCCACGCAGCCGTTGCAGCGCGCCCTGACTGACGCGAAATCCGCCCTGCCCCTTCAACTCCTCCATCAGCTGCGCCACGGCGCCGCCGTCCCGGTCATAGACGTCGAAAAGCACCCGTTCGAAATTCGAGGAAACCTGGATATCCATCGACGGGCTGATCGAGGGGGTGACGCCGTGCGTCTCGTAAGCACCGCCCGACAGCGCCCGGTGCAATATGTCATTCTGGTTGGTGGCGATCACCAGTTTCCCGATCGGCAGCCCCATGCGGCGCGCGATGTCGCCCGCAAAGATATCGCCGAAATTGCCCGTGGGCACGGTGAAGCTGACCGCGCGGTGCGGCGCGCCAAGCGACACGGCGGCGGTGAAGTAATAGACCACCTGCGCCAGCACCCGCGCCCAGTTGATCGAGTTGACGCCGGCAAGGTGCACCTCGTCACGGAACGCGTGATCGTTGAACATGTCCTTCAGCCGCGCCTGGCAATCGTCGAAATCGCCGGTCAGCGCAAGCGCATGGGCGTTGGCCTCCGACACGGTCGTCATCTGTCGGCGCTGCACGTCACTGACCCGGCCATGCGGGAACAGAATGAACACATCCACATTGTCGAGACCGCGAAACGCCTCCATCGCCGCCGAGCCTGTGTCGCCAGAGGTCGCGCCAACGATCGTCACCCGCCCGCCGGAGCGTTTCAGCGACGCCTCGAACAGCTGCCCGATCAGCTGCATGGCGAAATCCTTGAAGGCCAGCGTCGGCCCGTGGAACAGTTCCAGCAGGAAATGGTTGGGCGCAAGTTGCACAAGCGGCGCGCGCGCGGCATGGTCAAAGCCCGCGTAGGCGCGCGCGATGATGTCTTCGAATTCCGCGTCGCTGAAGGCATCCCCGATAAAGGGGCGCATCACGCGAAAGGCCACCTCCTCGTAGGACAGCCCCGCGAGTGCCGCGATATCCGCGTGACCCATCGCCGGGATCTCCGCAGGTACGTAAAGCCCCCCGTCGCGGGCAAGGCCGGTCAACATTGCCTCTTCGAAACTCAGGTCGGGGGCGACGCCCCGTGTCGAGACATAACGCATGAACTTCAGCTGCCTTCAGTTGATCCGCTGCTTGATACGCCACAGCAGGGTAAGTGTCATCCCCAACCAGGCGACCGCCATCAGAAACCACGTTATCGCATAAGAGAGATGGTCGTTCGGGATCGCGCCGGTACCGACAGGGAACGGCGTCACGCCGAGGCCGCCGCGCGGCGCCTCTCGCAGCACCACAAGCACCGGCTCTGTATCCAGTTCGGCCGCCATGGCAGGGATGTCGCGGGCAAACCAGATCCCCGCCGCGCGGTCAGGCTCCGGCGTGAAGGCATCTGTCTCGTCAGGCCAGTAGAGGTTGCCGACAAGCTCGACCCGCGCCCCGTATGGTCGGTCCGCCAAGTGCTCGGTCTCTTGCACGAAACCCATGTCGACAAGAATCCGCCGGCCCGCCGCTGTCTCCACCGCGCGAATGATACGATAGACCGGCCCCGCGTTGCGCAGCGACGCGAGGATGGTGATCTCGCCCTCCAGGATCGTCGCCGACAGCTCGACGGGCATGTACTGGTGCCGCTCCTCTCGTGGATCGTCCGGCAAGGCCACCGGCGCGTCCTCGATCCGCGCGTCGATCTCGGCCAGCAGCGCCTCTTTCCACGCCAGCCGCTGAACCTGCCACACCCCAAGGGCAACCAGCAGCGCGCAGCCGATCATCCCGAGAAGGATCGCGCCCGTCATTCGCTTTATCATCATCGCCTCCGACAGAAAAAGGCCGACCCCACTGGCCGGCCTTCACACCCCATTAAGGTTAACGCGGCGCCCTGCCCTTCTTCTTGGCAAAAATACTCCCGCCGGAGGCGTCCTGCCCGCGGGGCAAGCGCCGTCGCCGGGGCAAGGGCGTCACTGGCCCCAGATATAGACCGCAAAGAACAGGAACAGCCAGACGACATCGACGAAGTGCCAGTACCACGCCGCCGCCTCGAACCCGGCGTGACGCTCGGGCGTGAAGTCGCCCTTGATGGCACGCAACAGGCAGACGGTCAGGAAGATCGTGCCGATGATCACGTGGAAGCCATGAAAGCCGGTTGCCATGAAGAAGGTTCCGTAAAACCGGTCGCCGCCGAACGACCAGCCTTCGTGCACCAGCAGCTCCCAGTATTCATAGGCCTGAAGCGCGGTGAAGGTGAGGCCGAGCGCGATGCCGGCGCTCAGGCCGGTGATCACGTCACGGCGGTTGTTTTCATGCACCAGTGCATGGTGCGCCCAGGTCACGAAGCAGCCCGACAACAGCAGGACCAGCGTGTTGATCAGCGGCAGGTGGAAGGCGTCGACGGCGTGAATCTCCGGGATCGTGTAGACCGACCCGACATACTCCGACATCGGATAGATCGTGTGCTTGAAGAAAGCCCAGAACCAGGCGACGAAAAACATTACCTCCGACAGGATGAAGAGGATGAAACCGTAGCGCAGGCCGATCCGCACCACAGGCGTGTGGTCGACCCCGTTATTGCCCTCGGCAACCATGTCCTTCCACCAGCCGAACATGACGTAGAGCACGCCTGCAAGACCGATGGCGAAGAGCCAGGGGCCATTTCCCGCGATCCACATCACGATGCCCGAAAGCATCAGGAAGGCGCTAATCGCACCCAGGAACGGGTAAATCGATGGCGTCAGGATATGGTAGTCATGATTCTTGGCGTGGGCCATGATGTGCTGTCCTTCGTTGGTCACTCACTGTCGCCGTCTAGCGCGGCGTATTCGTCTTCGGGCAAGTCCGTTTCGTAGAATGTATAGGACAAGGTGATGGCGTGCAGGCCCCGTGTATCGGGATCTTCGACGATCTCGGGATCGACATAAAAGGTCACCGGCATCTCGACCCGCTCGCCGGGGCCGAGGATCTGTTCGGTGAAGCAGAAACACTCGATCTTGGCAAAGTAGTTTCCAGCCGTGAACGGGGCCACGTTATACGCTGCCGTCCCCGCGATCCAGCGGTCAGTCGGATTGTAGGCCGTGTAGAACGCCATTCCGGTTTCGCCGATGCGGATTTGCATCGGCGCGTCCGGGGCTTCGAACTCCCAAGGCATATCGACCTCGGTCGAGGCGTCGAAGCGCACGAGGATGGTCTGATCGAGGATCACGTCGCTGCCGGCCTCAGCGGTCGATGTGGTTCCGCCATAGCCCGTAACACGGCAAAAGAGGTTATAGAGCGGCACCGAGGCGAAGCCGAGCCCGCCCATCAGCACAACGACGCCGAGCAGCGTGATCACCGTCCAGCGATGGTTCCCGGTCTGGCGCGCATCGCTCATTGGCTGTCCTCCTCGGTGATCGAGGGCCGCACGGTATGGTCGTACGCCTCAACGCTGCCGCCGTTGCGAACCTTGGACACCGTGAGGAAGAACACGACGGCGACGAAGGCGGCAAGGGTCAGCGCCACGCCGATGTTGCGGCCCAAGCGGCGATTGTGAATCTCGTGTGTTTCGGTGATCGGCATCTTACCAGCCCCCCAATCCGACGCTTCGCAACCCGGCCTCTGCGAGAAGCGCGCCGAAATGCAGGAAAAGATACAGCAGCGAGAACCTGAACACCTTTTTTTCGGTGCGGTAGTCGTCGGCACGCGCCGCCGCCTCGTCCCGACGCCAGATGTCGTAGCCACCCTTGACAAAGACCAGGTTCAGCACCACCGCCGCAGCCAGGTAGACCGGCCCGCCGATCGAGGTCAGCCCGGCGGCAATCGCCACGGGCGCCAGAAGCAGCGTGTAGACAAGGATCATCCGGCGGGTATGGGGCCGACCGGCAGTGACGGTCAGCATCGGCACCTTCGCCTTGTCGTAGTCCGATTTCATGAACAGCGCCAAAGCCCAGAAATGCGGCGGCGTCCACATGAAGACAAGCGCGAACATCAGCAGCGATTCCACGGAAACGCCGCCGGTCGCGACGGCCCAGCCGATCATCGGCGGGAAGGCACCCGCGGCACCGCCGATCACGATGTTCTGCGGCGTGGATCGCTTCAGCCACATGGTGTAGATGACCGCGTAGAAAAAGATGGTGAAGGCAAGGAACCCGGCGGCGAACCAGTTGGCGGCAAGGCCCAGCATGACCACCGACAGCGTCGACAGCCAAAGGCCGAGCGACAGCGCTTCACCGGGCGCGACGCGGCCAGATGGGATCGGGCGGCCGGAGGTGCGCGCCATCACCCGGTCGATATCGGCATCATACCACATGTTCAGCGCCCCCGAGGCACCGCCGCCAAGCGCGATGAACAGGATCGCAGCGAAGCCGACCATGGGTGGTACGCTCTGCGGCGCGACCATCAGCCCGACGAAGGCCGTGAACACCACAAGCGACATCACCCGCGGCTTGAGCAGGGCGAAGTAATCGCCGAAGCCCGCCTCTTGCGGGGGGGTGCTGGTATTGGCGGTGAAATCGCTCATCTACACTGGCTCATCGGGCTGGAGGGCTTGAATGTGGGATGCGGGCGGAAACAGCGCCGCCCGCAGCTATGATCGCGCTACTGTTGTTCCACCGAGGCCAGTTCGATCGCACCGCCAATGGTGCCGTCCATCAGCGAGGCGAAATCCGTCCCGCCGGTGGCGAGCCATGCCTCATATTCCTCAGGCGTCACGGCCATGACGGTGATCGGCATGAAGGCGTGGTTCAGACCGCAAAGCTGCGAACACTGGCCGAAATAAATGCCTTCCATCCCCGGATCGACCTCGAACCAGAGTTCGGCGAGGCGCCCTGGAACACCATCCTGCTTGACGCCGAAGGCCGGGATCGTCCAAGCGTGGATCACGTCGGCGGCTGTCACCTGCACCACGACGGTCTGACCGGTCGGAACGACGACGGCGGTATCGGTGGCAAGGCGGTATTCATCCTGGCTGTAGCCATACTCGTCCAGTTGGTCCCGATCCAGCATGAAGCTCATGAACTCGATGTCTTCATCGGGGTATTCGTAGCCCCAGTACCACTGGAAGCCGGTGGCCTTGATCACCACGTCGGCTTCCGGGATCTCCTGCTGGTTGTAGAGCACGGGAAGCGAGAACGCCCCGATGAAAACCAGAATGGCAAGCGGCACCAGCGTCCAGGTGATCTCCACCGGCGTGTTGTGGCTGAAGTTTGCCGGGGTCGGGTTGACGCGCGCATTGTGGCGCAGCACGACCCAGATCAGAAGGGCCAGCACGAACAGAACGATCGCCCCGATGATGTAGAGCAGCATGCTATCGAGAAAGTGCAATTCGCGCGCCAGGCTGCTGGCGGCGGGTTGCAAAGAGACGGCCCCGGATTCGGGCGCACCGATCACGTCCAGACCGTCCGGGGCGGCCTGTGCGAAGGCCATGCCGGCGGCGGCGCTTGCGGCAATGCCGGCCACGAGGCCGGTAAATTTGTTCAGAAGGGTCATTCCGGTCGTCCTGTCGTTGCGGGGCTTGGGTCTGGCAGTCCTGCACACCCCGTTGCGTATGATCGGTGATGAACCATATAGAGGGTTTCATGGCAAGACAGTGGTGAAAAATGTCTCACCCCGCAGATTTTGCCCGATCAGTTGACACAGATCATTTTCCAACCCGGAAAGGTCCCCTGCCCATGGCCCAAGCCTCTGCCTTTCGCCCGTTCGAGACGCGGCTCGACAAGGATACGACCCTGAACCTGTTGCGCGCCGCGACCGACGGCGCCGAAGACGGGGAGCTGTTCCTTGAACGCAAACGCTCGGAAATGCTGCTGTTCGATGACGGTCGGGTGAAGACGGCAAGCTACGACGCCTCGGAAGGATTCGGTCTGCGCGCGGTGCGCGGCGAGGTGGCGGGTTATGCCCATTCGACGGAGATTTCCGAGGCCGCCCTGCGCCGCGCAGCGCAGACCGCGCGGCTCGCCGTGGGCGATGGCGGCGGCACCATGGCCGATGCGCCGATGCCGACGAATCGTCACCTCTACACCGATGCGGACCCGATGGAGGGCGCCGGATTCGCCGCAAAGCTCGACCTGTTGAAAGAGGCCGACGCCTTTGCCCGCGCGCTCGATCCGCGTGTGGTGCAGGTCTCGGTCAGCTTCGCCGCCTCGCATCAGGAAGTGGAGATCCTGCGCCCCGATGCCACCCATGTGTCGGACGCCCGGCCGATGGTGCGCGCTAATGTGTCGGTCATCGTCGAGGAAAACGGCCGCCGCGAATCCGGAAGTGCGGGCGGTGGTGGACGCGTCGGAATGGCCGATTGGTTGCAGGCCGAGAACTGGCAGGCTCTGGCACGCGAGGCGCTGCGCATCGCGGTGGTCAACCTCGGCGCGGTGCCCGCGCCTGCCGGGATCATGGATGTCGCCCTCGGCCCCGGCTGGCCGGGCATATTGCTGCACGAGGCGGTGGGCCACGGG
>Ga0100393_10003339_pt1 | contig 15187 bp, 8 predicted proteins | sample CryGeymeta201517_FD_81546 | JGI IMG/M metagenome (GOLD analysis project Ga0100393, IMG submission 81546) | Groundwater microbial communities from Crystal Geyser aquifers in Utah, USA - Crystal Geyser metaG 2015-17 | ecosystem: Environmental > Aquatic > Deep subsurface > Groundwater | place: USA... | reverse complement strand
TGGTTTTTGGATGGAGAATTATAAGGGCGGTAGTTGATACAGTTTTCTACCTAGGTGCTGTAATTTTCAACTTTACTGCTATAGGCGTTTTTATTCCGCATCTTCTTCAATTATTGTTAAAAGCTATTATAGCAAACTTAGGGGTAATAACAGCAAACCTTATTCGACTTATAATGACCATACCAGTTTTGACGGAAGTTATAACAGAGACAACTACTACAAATATTCAAAACTCAGTTTCAAATCTTCAAACAGATGTTGCTAATAAAATAAAAAACGGTTTCTCGAAAAGTGGTTTTAATCAAGATGATGTTAACAATCTTCCTGTAGATCCAACAAAAGAACAACTCATAGGTTTTTTAGAGAATAAATTCGAACAAGATTATGAAAAAATAAAGCAGGATATTAAAAACACAGGAATTGATATTGTTGGAGTTATTAGTGATTTAAATGCCGAAGAAAGTTCTGAAGAAATATTTAATTATCTTAAAAAAATAGAAGATGTAATAAAAGAAATTGCTATCGTATCTAATTCTTTTAATCCTTTTAACGATAATCCAGATACTAATATACTTATAAACGCAAGTTTAGTTAATGATAACATTAAAAGAGTAACTTCCGTTATTTCTGATTTAGAGGGAGTTGACTACACCCAATTAGAAGATGCAGGAACTACTGGTATTTTTGACCAAGCAAAAGATTTAAATATTCCAGTAGGTTTGTCTGAAACATTTTCTGATCTAAACAAAAGCGTCTCAGATATGTTCGATGAAGTAAGAAGAGGAACTCAACCAAGAGAAATATTAGATTCTATTTATCCTTTATATAGAAGAATAATGCAGGAGAAAATAAATCTTATAGATTCGTTTCTTTATATAAATGCAATTACTGCTCTTTTAAATGATCCTGACTTAAAAGCAAAAATTCTCGATATCTTGAGAAACGCTTTGGCTGGAATAAAAGTAAACTATAAAGGTTTTTCTTCTAGTTATAATACTTATTTTGTTTATGGTTATATTGGAGAAACAGGTAGTGATTTTATAAGGCAAAGATTGACAGATGCTATGGATGAACTAATTATTCTACCAGACTACATAAACGCAACATCTGAAAACAAATATCTTTTCGTAAAAACATATTTGGAAAATATAGAAGAAGAAGTAAAGGAAGAATATACTAACTACACTTCCACATATATAAAAGTTGATGGAGAGTTTTCTGTTTTGTTTGAAACTAACTCAGATACTCTATTTGATCTTGAGAATAAAATAGAACAGAGCATTCAAGTTTACAAAAGTGATGTAATTAATGAGTATAGAAAAGCTCTTACAAAAAACCAATTAATTTCTTATCAGTCACTTGGATTAGAAGATGATTTAAATATTGATAGATTTAATAGAATACTAAAAACTCATGTTAATGACTTATATGTAAATGCAATATTATTAAAAATTTCTAATTTCTTAGACGATAAAAAAGATAAAAAAATAAGAGATAAAAAAGAATATTTATATGAAATAGTTGATATGGCAATTCAATCAACTTTCTTAAATATAAGAAAATATGTTAAAACTACTTTAGAAGTAGCATCTGATGAAGTAGATCCAGCTACAATAGCAAAAAATTTTATTTCTTCAAATTCTGCTAATTTTTTCAATGGAAGACCAGACGAAGCTATAAGAAGAAATTTAATAGGAATGGAAGAAAGAATAAATGATATAATTTTCCAAGACGAAGTAAGGGATTTAGTATAATGCTTTATACAGAAGAAGAAAGAAGAGAGTTAACGAAAAAGAAGGAAAGCTTAGACAACGCATCAGAAACAATAGGGATGAGCCCTTATGAGCTTGCTGAGCTTGAATCTCTTTATAATTCATTAGAAGACGACAAAGAATACAGAGACTCCTTTAATGTTTATAATTCTATGACAACTGGTTTGTCTTTAGAATATTATTACATGAAAGGAAAGTTTCCTAAAACAGATGTAGTAATTAACTTATTTTGTGAAGAGCAAGTTTATGAAAAATATATTGCAGAAGAGGATGAAGAAGAAAACAAAGAGAATACAAATCTTTATAAAGTTTCTACAGCAATTTGGGATTCACCTGTTTTACAGGATATTTGCCAATTAAAAAAATATGTATCTTTTAATGAAAAACCAAGCTCAAAAAGAGATAATATCTATAATGGTGTAGAAATAGAAAATCCAATATGGTTAACTGAACCAGAAAGAGAAGAAAACTTTTTTTATGCTGTTCCAGATATTCCAGAAGATGGTCTTTTTATGGTATGGGAAGATGTAGAGCTTTTAGATCCAAGCCAATATTTTTCTGCTTTATATTCTGGAAAAACTTTTGACAAGTTTTTAGCAGATAATATTATAGATGAAATAACTTATACGTTAGAAGAAAGAAAAGAATTCGCTGAAGAATATATAGAGTTTATTAATAAAATACTTAATTATTTAAAATATAATAGAAAAATAGAAATTGATCAAAGTTCGTTAAACGCATGGAATGGCGATCATTCTACTTTCGACGATATACATCCACTTTATGCTTCTACTCAAGATGAAGAGTATAATGTAAGAAGAGAATTATATAGACTTTCTCGATCTAATTATGCTTTAGAAAGAAATCTTCAAGAAATAAAAATTAGATTGCAGACTTTTATAGCTGGTGGTCTTACCCCTATAGAAAGTATAGAAGTTTTAAAAACAAATAGAGATGTTGTTATAAAAAATTTTATGGAATCTATAAATAGTGGAGGAAACTGGGTATTTTCAAAAAGAAAAGAAAAAATAATAAACAGAATTCATAAAGAAAATGGATCATTAAGACCTTTTGTTAGATCTAGAAAAAATATAGAATCAATCAAAGAAAGATTGCTTACAGATAAAGAATTAGCAAGCGAATTTTCTTTTCCTCTTTTATATTTCTACTGTCTTAATGACGGAGATTTAGTTGATAGGGTTATAATAGAAAGAATATTTAACAATGAAATTTCTGTTGGGGATATAATATATTTAACTACCGATAGAGATGATGTTCCAGAGTTAAAAGCAGAGGTAGAAGAAATAGCTAGAGGCGTAATAGAGCAGATAGGGCTTAAAGAAGGCGAAAGTCTTATGAATAGAGACACGAAAATAGTTGATAAATATTATATAAAAAACAAAAGAGTTTCTAAGATATTTCTTAAAAACATAGAAGAGACATCTACTGCAATAAAAAAACAAATAAATGATAGCTATAAGCAAGTAGATAAATTTAGGTTAGTAAAAGAAATTCAAAATGATAAGAACTTCTGGGGAACAGTAACTCTATCTGAAGAACAAATTTTTTAACTACCATAAAATAAAGTAAAGTTAAAAAAGTATGGGTTATAATAGATTTTTTCAAGTAGATACAAAAGAAAATGACTTCTTTGCTGTTAACAGAGACAGTACCACCTCAATAAAAGATTCAGTAAAAAGAATTCTTCTTACTGCTCCTGGGGAAAGAGTTGGTCAACCAGATTTTGGCTCTAACCTAAAATTATATCTTTTTGAAGCCGACTACATTTTAAGAGAAAACATTATAGTAGAAATAGTAAATTCTATAACAAGATGGGAACCAAGGGTTAGTGTAGTAGATATAAGCATACAAGAAGGCTTTACTGATGGCTCAAAAACTTTCTATGTATATTTAACTTTAAGAGAAAAAGAAAGTTATGAAATTTTTGAAACTGATTTAGAAGTTACAAATAATTAAAGGTAGTAAAAATGGCACAAATTTTAAAGAAGCTTCCTAGAACCTCAACTTTAGGTATTGATTATGAAAACATAAAACAAGACGTAAGAGAGATAATTCAAGAAGATCCAAGATACAATAAAACCTGGGACGATTTTCTTGAATCATCTGTTGGTTCTTTGCTTCTTGAAATGTATGCTTGGATAGCAGACCAACTAGCCTCAAGAATTGACTGGTTTACGAACGAAAACTTTATATCTACAGCAAAAGAAAAAGAAAGTGTTATTAGACTATTGAAGCTTATAGGTTATAAGCTAAAATTAGGATATGCCTCAGAAGCAGTTGTAGATGTTTCTTTCGTGTCTCAAGTTTCAACTAAAACAAGATTTGCAGAAACTATATCTAGGGGCTATGTTGCATCCTCTAAGACGTTGAATTTTAAAACTATAAGTGCAATAGACAGAGATGGAAACGCTACTACTTTCGAAGCAATATCTTATAGTCCAGAAACTCAAACTTATAACTATAATGATAGTGTTATAATAAATATAAACAATGCTTCTTCAAGAGAAGAAGATAAAAGCGCTAAGGTTTATTTCCTGCAAGGAAAAACCAATATGCAAATTATAACAATTGATAAAGCAGAAAACTATAAACTAGTTCTTAGTTCTGTTCCTGTAATTCAAAATTCTATAAAAATATATAGATTAAATAACGCAAACTCAATTTTGTATGAAATTCCAGAAGTAGACTCTTTTATAGATAGAAGAGCCCAAGAATCTGCTTTTGCAGCAAACTTGCAAATAAGAGATGTTCCTTATATAAGAAACATTGAAAAAGATGATACTGTAACTATTTAATTTGGAAATAGTGTTCTTCTACCAGAAGAAAGATTGCCTATTGTTGGAGAAAAATATTTAGTTATTTATAGAACAGGTGGAGGAGTTTCTGGTAATATCAATAGAAGATCTTTAAATTTTATTGAAACAAAAACAGATCCAACAGATAGTAATATTGTAACTATAACTTACCAAAACCTAGAAGAGGGTCAAAGAGGTCTTGACCCAGAAGATTATTTAAGAGCTGCTGAGTATGGTCCAGTAAGTTTAAGAAGCGTAGAAAAAGCTGTTACCGTAGAAGATTATGCAGTTTTATTGTCAAGATTTGAAAACGTTCTTTTATCTGCTTCATATGGAGAGCAGAACCTACCAGTCAACTTCTTTGAAAGATATGGAGAGTATGTATCTCCTATGGATGTGTGGAACTTTGTTGCAATGAACAACTCAAGATGGGAAACTCTAAATAGAAGCGATTATAAAAATTTTAGATGGGCAAAACTTAATTTAGAAAATAACTTTAACAACGTTATTCAGTTTTCTACTGGTGAAACAAACGTCGAAGTTTCTTTAAGAACAATAGTTTACTCTAGAAGTGTAAGCAAGAAAGTAACTCCAGTAGGTAGCACAAAAATAATTCCTAATGCAATACAAATTGGTAATAGCACTGAAATTCTTAAGTTTAAAAGTAGCTTGATAACAGCAACTAGATTTTATTATGATGTAGACCTAAAGAGAGTTTTTCTAGAAGATTACGAAGAGCCACCAGTAGATGTTTTACCTGAAGATGTTCAAGTCTTCTTTTATCCAAATATAGAATTTTTAGCAACATTTAATAAATTCAGTAACGTTTATAGAATAAAAAAATATGTAAATGATTATTTTGACTTAACAGAAGTTCCGTATCTTGACTTTAAAGAATATTACTCTTTAAATGTCACAGAAGAAGATTTGACTACTTTAAGCGATGTTGATTTATACAATTTTATATCAGAAAGAGAATTTAAAGTAGAAGAAGAAATAAATGCTTTTATTTTTACTAAAAATAAAGTAATAGACTCTACTTCTTATATAACAATACCTTCATCTAATTTTATTCCAATAAACAATGGACTAATTCCAGCTATAGAACTTTCAGTAGATAATAGAGCGAATATAATTATTCCTTTATTGGACGATGATACTTCTAGAAGTGAAATAATTGCCGCGGGAAACCCTGTTTTATCTAAAACAGAGATTTCTGGAGAAAGAAGAATAAATCTAGCTTCATTTGTTTCTTATGTAAATTCTGAAATTTCAGGACAATATTCTCAGCAAAATTTTAACTCTTTTCTATTAGAAAAAAATATACTTGACGTGGCATCTTATATTTCAGAGCTACAAGATCAAAACTCTGATATAATTTTGAAAATACCTTTTACACTTACTAGAATTTCAGATAGCGCTGTAGAAGAAAAAGAGTTAGCAATAACAGTAGGTAGAACATTTAACTGGAAATTCTTGTTAGAAAAAATAAATGATCCATTAGGAACATTGGCAACAACTACATTTTCTGGAAGCCCAGTTAATATAGTAGCAAGATTTTCTCCTGGTGATTTTGGCTCAACTGACTTTATACAATTTATCGCATTTGATGAAGGATATGAAATAACTTTTAATGATACAGCAGATGCATTGTATACATTCGATGAAAGCTTTTATAGAAAGCTTGATTTTACAACAAACTCTACTTTAATAGAAAATTTTTCCTATGATACTATAGCAAGAATAATTCCTGCTGCAGATACAGAAGACAAAATAGATAGAGTTATATTAGAATCTCCTTTAAAGGGAATTAATTCAAATATAACGATTTATGAAATAACTAATACAACAACTTACTATAATGCAGCTTTTGATATATTCTCAGTTGCATCTGGTGTATGTTATGGAACAAGAGGAATAGTTTTAGATTTAAGTATTGATTCTAATAATTTTACTTTTGATACAAATCCTGTAGTCGGAGAAGAGATAGTTTCTGATTGGGGTAATGTTGGAGATTTGATTTATTATAATGGTAGCGTGGTAAAAGATTACAGAAGAAATTCTCTAATGTATTTAAATTTCATCTCTAGCTCTGACGATACTTATAGGCTTGGTGAATATTATGCTAATTTCTCGCAAGATAATCCATTATACAGAGAGAAAAATAACTTTGTTTATGATACTTTTATAGTTTCTGAAGCTACTGGCCCTAAAGTAGATTTTGATAATAGCAATATTATTTTAAGATTTACTGAAAATGAAATATCACAAAACTCTATTTATGTTATTGATAATTTATTTAAAAATACAGATGTGACGAGTAGTGATGATTATGTAGAGATAGATATAAGAGAATCTGATTATCCATCTTTTTCAATAAATTTTACAGATATTTTTTCTCAAATAACCGGAAGCATAGTTCCTTTAGCTGAAACAACACTTAATTTCTTAGCATACGATGACTATGATTTTAGCATAACTGTAACAAGCTCTGTAGACTTAAACGATACTACTGACTTAGAAACTTTTGCGGGAGAAATTAATGCAGAATTAACGAATTTTTTCCTTATTAGTTATCCAGATAAAGATGTAATTGATTTTACTTTTGCAACAGTAGATGTTGAAAATAAAAGTTTGGTATTTAAATCTTCTGATAAAAAAAGAGATGGAAGAATAATTATAAGCGGAACATCAGCTCTGCTCAATTACCAAACAGTAGATTTTTTTAATAGTGTTTCTATCACTCCTCCAGATAACTATGAAGATCCACAAATATTTATAGATCCAAATTTTGATATAAAAGAATCAACAGAATGGTTTGCAAATTTTGGACCAGGAAAAATCCCATATCCAACAAAATTAGAGTATTATGTTTCTGGAGATTATGCAATTGATTTTATTGAAGAAGAAGTAGAAAACTCTTCTTATAAAGATTATACTACTGTTTTAATAAAAACAAATAATCCAAATAATAGATTTCCAGACAGAAAGTTCTTTGTTCATTATGTTTCGGATTATAGGTTTTTTGGAGAAACTGAAGGATCTACAAACATATCTCTTAGAACAGTTGATTTATCTCAGTTCGGAATACAGCCAAGAAAAGACAGCGACGAAGACTTATTGAACAACTATTTCTTAGATAAGAAAATAATAGGAGTTCAGAATAGATGGAAGTCACCATTATTTTCTACATTTGATATTGTTGGAGATGTATATCTTTCCAGATCTTTTCCAGCAGAAGAAGTTAAAAGACAAGTTGAAGAAGTTTTATATGATAAATACTCTATAACAAATGCTACACTTGGAATGCTGGTTTCTAAACAAGAAGTTTCTGATACAATAAGAACAGTTCCAGGAGTAATATTTTCAAATATAGTTTATCTTGGAAGAGACTCTAGAAATGAATATGTTTTCAACTTAGATGGAACAGTTAGAACGGAGTCGCAAATAGATACTAAATTTATTGTTGCTACCTCTATAAGTTCTAATTTCGATGAAGCTCTAGTTATGAATGATACTGTTATAGAAAGAAATAGAGTTGTTTCTGGAATAAACCTTAGATATATAGTTCAATAATTAATAGGACAAAAAATGGCAGAAGAAGAAAGCAGTAATAAAATTTTTCTCTTAGATAGCGAGTTATTGTCTCCAAGAGACTTTACGAAAAAAGCGGATGTATTAAGCACTTCTTCAAACGAAGACTTAACTAAGCTAAGTGAAAGTATTATAGATAGGAAAGTAAATGCCATAATAAATTATGAACAATTTGAAACTTTCTGTATGGAAGAAAGAATAATGGATGAGGAACTCCTTCTTTTAAAAATAAGACAAGGAAGAGTTGCAGTTAACCCTAATAGCGTTACAGCTATTCAAAATTTAAAAAATACTTTATATAACGATGGTTGGGTTTTCTTCTCTATAAGAAGCTATATAATTTCAATAGATTCCCTTGATGAAGAAATAAGGCAGTCCTATATAGATGAATTCGTTGAGTTAGTTGAAATTAATCAAATTTTCAGGGATATTTTTCTTGAAAAAAATATTGTTAATAATGAAACAGAGAAGAAAAGATTTGCAAGGAAATTATTTTATTTTTATAAATATGTGTTTTTAAAAAATTTCTTTTATGAAAATTCTTATAAGTTTATTCCAGATTACGATATGTCTCTTTTTGATAGCTCTGATAAAAGAAGAGTATTTCTAGATTCCGTTATGAAAGAGTTTGATAAATTTGCAGAAGCTATTGATAAACTTTCCATAATTCAAGATATAAACGAAACTCCTGATTATTTATTAGAATATCTTTCTCAACTAGTAGGGTATGAAAGAGACTCTGGAAACGTTTCTTTAACTAATTTATATTTTAGAGAATTAGTAAAGAGCATTGTAGATATTTATAAAATAAAAGGAACAATATTTGCTTATGAGTTATTTTTTAACTTTGTAGGGTTTGAGATAGAAATAAAAGAATATTGGTTCGATAGAAGATTTTTTAAATCAAACTTAGATAATCCTTTTACTGAAGCAGTTCCTAGATTTAAGACAGACCCCAGAAGATACCTTTCTTTTATAAAGCCAAGTCTATATTATTTGTCTGACGTTTTTACTATCAATAAAGATGGTAAAACTGTTTATGAAATTCCTGGAGAAGAAGATTTTATAAAATCAAACTCTTTAAGTAGTTTCGATTTGTTATTAGAATATGACAAACAATTGCTTGAAGAATATCCCAACATAGATGAAAGAGTTGGGGCATTGTTGTATGGAAATATTTCTGATCCTAAAAAGCAATACACTTATTTTAAAACTAACTTTGTATCTTATAAGATAAAAAGAAACATAGGACTTTCTGATGTTGCCTATACTCAAGATGACAATGCAGCTGTTCAAGTTTTTATAAATTTTCTTACACCAATATTTATAAATAGATCACTTGAATATATACCAAGACCATTAGAAGAATTTTTTGGTTGGCAACTAAAGGATGCAGGTATTCCTGGAAAAATTCTAAAAGCTGGTGTTGGATATATGAACAATATGTCAACAAATAGTAGCAGAATTTTTATGGAATTACAAAAACAAAAACTTGAAAATGAACAAGAGGGAGAAATAGCATTTCTTTATTCTCTTAAGCATAAAGAAGTTTTTCATCAATTAGAAAAAAATTTATATGATTTATTAGAATCCTTAAAGGAAATTACTTTAATAAGAGATATTGAAGTATCTAAAAGAATTCTAGATAAAATTTATGAAATAAAAGAAAGAATAATTAAGAATATATTTATTAAATATAAAGAATTAAACTATAATATAGATAAAGATGATGTGTTATCTTTAATAACATATTTCTATAAAGACTTGGTTTTTTTTATTACAGATGAAAAAAGAACTAGGCTTATAAGCCTTAGCATCATAGAAAATGGAATAAATCTTTATGGAGACGATATTGAAAAGCTTAATATGTATCTAAAAGATAAACTACTAAAATCTTTATCTAGTTACATAGAAAATAAAATAGATTTATATTTTTTAGATTATAAAAAAAATAATAATATATTTAGCATAGAATCTAAAATAGAACTAAAAAATGAAATGAACTATTATTTGCAAAATATATTTTACTATATGGAAAATTTCGTTTTACCAGAAGAAAAAATTAATACATCACTTAATATAAAACCTTTTATAGAGAAACATTATTTTATTAACCAAAAAGATATAGGTATAGTAGGATCAACTATATTTAACAAAGATGATTTAAATTCTTTAATAAAAGAGAACTCTATAGATAATATGGTTTACTCGCAAAGTTCAATTCAAGATTACGTAGATTACACAGAGGGTCCTTTTTTAGTAGGGCAAGAAAATTTAGCAGGAGCTGCAGTTTATTCAGAGCAGAGTGCTGACTACTATTATTTAAAAAATAATCTTATTTTAGATAAGATAGAAATAACAAAAAATAGATTTGGACAATAAGTTCAAATTTAATATTTTTGAAAAGATAATACTATATTATACAAGGAGAAATTTATAATGCTTAAAAACATACTTAAGGGCAACGCAGAAAAAGTGAAGACTATTAAGCCAGTTTCTTACGATTCAGAAAAGGATTTGTTTGAATACAAAATTAGAGGTTATGTTCAAATTGATGCTTTTAAAAATGGCGAAAAAATTTATCACGATGAAGGCGATAACCATGTAACCTTCTGGGCAAAACAAGCTCTCATTAACCTAATGAGAGAAAATACTTATTCCTCTATCGGAGATTCCTATCAAGCAAACTCCCTTGCTGATAGTTTAGCTGCAGAAAGAGGAAGGAAAATATCTCAAAGAAGTAGAAATACCTCAAACCACTCATTAACTACAAATATTGATGGAACTTTAATTTCTGGAGAACAATTTTTTCATACCCCACAGCCAATTCAATATCCTGCTTTTTTCTTTAATGGGGCAGATGGTGCAGCTGACAATGCGCCATATTCAGCTGGATTAGATACATACGATTACCCCTATTTTCCAACAAAAATTTTGTTAGGAACTGGAGTTGAGTTTACTCGATGGGCTATAGATCCTAGTAATAACACTTTTACAACAAGAGATGGTGGTTCTATAACTGTTATAGAGACAAATTTTATAAGTATCCAAAATGCAGAAGATCAAATAGCCTCATATTCTTCTGTTGAATTTTCTGGATTTGGAGGAGTTGATACTCAAGATATTGAGACAAATTATGGTTCAGCTCAATATTCTCAGAACAATTTTCCAGATGCAGATTCTGGAGTTAAGTACTCTGATTATTCAACTGGTTTTAAATTTGATGAGAAAATTGACGATGAGATGAACTGGTATAGTGCTATATGGAATGAGGGTGGAACAGAGGGAACTACTAAGACTTTACTTAAGGCGAGAACTGTAAATCATTTGCTCTCAGGACAATTTGTTCCATTCACTGACTTTATTACTTCTGGAGTTTTTAATTTCGAAAATGACGTAGATACATATAAAATTCCTACAACTAATACTTTTAGAATAAGAAAAGAAATACCCCATAATCATTCTTTTGGTGTTTCTGGCGCAATTAAAACTATGGCTATAACTAAGAACACTGGTTCGGGAGCTGTTTTTGCTGATGAGGCTGAAACAGAACAAATGGCTGATCTTGTAGGAGTAGAAGGAACTTCTTATTTAATAGATAAACCAGAATATAGAGGAGTTGGAAGACCTTGCTTTATATACTTTAAGAGAAGCGATATATTAATAGAGAAGGGAGATGTTGCATTAGATGGAACTGGAGAGGGTTCAACAAGAGATGACTTTATTGAAACAAAAATAACTTTTAAAGCAGAACTTCCAGAACAAGCAGCTAATGAATACTATCCATATAATGGTTGGCTATTGAAAGAAATTGGACTTTTTGCTGATGCTAAGTATAACTTCAGAGAAGAAGATTATGCAAGCGCAACTCAAGAAGTAAAAGATGCTTATAATAAAATGCCTGGCGGCGTAATGATAGCAAAGAGAAACATTGCCCCTCTTTTTAAACATGGAAACGTAAGCGCTACTATTCAGTGGACACTTTACTTTTAGTATACAACTAAAAAAGATAAGCCCCCAGCAATGGGGGCTTTTTTTATTGACTTAAAAATTTTTAAGACTTACCTTATAACTAATCAAAAAAAGGAGATACGATGAAAGTAAAATTTAAGTTGGAAGAAGGAGCTATACTTCCGAAGTTAAATAATCCCACAGATGCAGGTATAGACTTCTTCTCTTCAGAAGAAGACATTATAATGCCAAACTCTATTACTATTATAAAGACAGGGGTAAGATGGGAAGTAGATGAAATTCCAGAAGGAAGAAAAGTATATATGCAATTAAAGGATACTTCTGGGAATGCCGTAAAAGTTGGAATAAAAATAATGGCAGGAACAATAGATCAAGACTTCAGAGGAGAAATTGGAGTTGTAGTATTAAATACTACTAAACAACCAATTAAAATAGAAAAAGGAAAGAAAATAGCTCAGGGAGTTATTTATGATATTCCTCTTTACTCAATAGAGGTTGTTTCTGATTTATCTCTAACTGATAGAGGAGAAAAGGGTTTTGGAAGTTCTGGAACTGCTGTATAAATCGGACAAACAAAAAGGTCCAGCTTATGCTTAATAACTGGTCAAAATTAAAAACGTAAATATAAAAAGCACCTACACAATATATAGCGGAGTTAAAAACTACACTACGCTATATATTGTTTATTATTTTATAAAGGAGAAAAAAATAAAAACAATTTTAAGGAGAAAAAATGGCAATTAAGTTTTTGAATGAGGACAAGCAACCGCTTTCGGCAATTATACACCACATGAAGTATGCTCGATATCTTGAAGATAAGAAAAGACGAGAATCTTTTGAAGAAACTGTAGAGCGAAATAAGCAAATGCATCTATTACATTATGAAAAACATTTTGAGCAATATCCTGAATTAAGAGAAGACATAGAAAAAGCTTATAATGATTTTATTTTGACAGGAAAAGTTTTACCATCAATGCGTTCTATGCAATTTGCAGGAACTCCTATAGAAATCAATCCTTCAAGAATTTATAATTGTTCTTTCTTTCACATTAATCATACAGATGCTTTTAGTGAAGGAATGTTTCTTTTGTTATCAGGAGTTGGAACTGGTTACTCTGTTCAAAAACACCATATAGAACAACTTCCTCCCCTGCTCGGAGTTCAGAAAAATGAAACTCGGCGATATCTAGTAACAGACTCTATCGAAGGATGGGCGGAAGCAGTAAAGGTTCTTGTCGAGTCTTATTATAAAGGTAGTCCTGAAATAGAATTTGACTTTAGAGGTATTCGACCTAAAGGTGCTCGACTAATTACTTCGGGAGGAAAGGCTCCCGGTCCAGAACCCTTGAGGCAATCTCTTGTAAGAATTAAGTCTATTTTTGAAAATGCTCTTCAAGAAAGAGGATTTGGAACTAAGCTAAAAACAATTGAAGCCCATGATATAATGTGCCATATTGCAGATGCGGTCCTATCAGGTGGGATTAGGCGTGCCGCCATGATTAGCTTGTTTAGTTTTGGCGATGAGGAAATGCTAGAAGCTAAGTTTGGTTCTTGGTGGGAAAATAATCCTCAAAGAGGGCGAAGTAATAATAGCGTTGTAGCTGTTCGTGATAAAATCACTGAAGATGACTTTTGGAAATTCTGGAAGAAAGTCGAAGCATCTCGATCAGGTGAACCTGGAATTTTCTTTACTAACGATAGTGAGTATGGGTTAAATCCATGTGCCGAAATCAGTTTAAGAACAAATCAGTTCTGTAACTTAACCACTATCAATGCCGCAACAATAGAATCTCAAGAAGATCTTGAGGAGCGAGTATGGGCGGCAACTTTGCTTGGAACTCTTCAAGCAGGTTATACTAATTTCCATTACCTTCGACCTGAATGGAAGAAGACAACTGAGAAAGAAGCTCTTCTTGGAGTTTCTATGACTGGTATTGCTTCAGGCTCGGTTATGTCTTATGATTTAAAGAAAGCATCCAGTCTTATTAAGCCTTTGAATAAGAAATATGCTGATATGATTGGAATTAATCCTGCCGCAAGAGCAAGTTCTATAAAGCCAGAAGGAACAACTTCTCTTCTCTTAGGGACTAGTTCAGGTATGCATGCTTGGCACAATGATTATTATCTTAGAAGAGTTCGAGTAAACAAGAATGAAGCAATCTATTCTTATCTAAGTGTAATGTATCCTGAACTTTTAGAGGATGACTATTTTAGTCCTCAAACAACAGCAATTATTTCTGTTCCTCAAAAAGCACCAGATGATGCTATTCTTAGAACAGAGCCAGCGATTAGTTCTCTTGAGAGACTGAAAACTCTTTCTATAGATTGGGTAAGACCAGGACACTCAAAGGGAAAAAACAGAAACAATGTTTCCTGCACAATAAGTGTAAGGGATGATGAATGGGCTGAAGTTGGGGATTGGATGTGGAAGAATAAGGAACATTATACTGCAATTGCCGTTCTTCCTTATGATGGTGGAACTTATATTCAAGCTCCTTTTGAGGATTTGAAAGATGGTTGGGTTCTTAAGTTAGAAGACGATTCCGTTCTTCGAATTGGACAAGGCGAAATTGAAGTAAGAAATGGAGAGCATGCTGAAGTTGTTAAAAAGACTACAACGGAGCTTGCTAATCATATTAATGGCTACCAAGTAAGAAATCTTTTTGGGCAATTCAAAAATATTAGTTCTCTTCGGTACATGACAAAGAAAGAACAGTATGAAGAATTGGCTTCTAGGCTTCATACAGTAGACGTTAGTAATGTTCCAGAAGATGAGGACAACACTTCTCTTCAAGGTGAGCTTGCTTGTGCTGGCGCAGCTTGCGATGTAAAATAAAGGAGAAAAATTGTATACATATTATTTTGGAGCAGCATGGTGTATGCCTTGTAAAATTATGAAACCAGTAGTTAATGTTTTAAAGGAAGAAAATTTTGAAATCAACTATGTTGATGTAGATGAAAATCAAGATTTAGCTTTGAAATATGGAATTATGTCTATACCGACTTTTGTTTTAATGGATGGCGAGAATGAAG
>Ga0100393_10003325_pt1 | contig 15221 bp, 16 predicted proteins | sample CryGeymeta201517_FD_81546 | JGI IMG/M metagenome (GOLD analysis project Ga0100393, IMG submission 81546) | Groundwater microbial communities from Crystal Geyser aquifers in Utah, USA - Crystal Geyser metaG 2015-17 | ecosystem: Environmental > Aquatic > Deep subsurface > Groundwater | place... | reverse complement strand
GAGCCCTACAAGCCGCTATTATTTTTGGTTACCTTTTCTATTGAAGACGCTAAAAATATTGCGAGAGAGCTAGAAAAAGTTGGCGAGAAATACGGAATAAGAAAAATTCTTTTGGTGCATAACGAAACCGACGATGAATTAAAAGAAGCGGCACGCGATTTGAATAAAGATCCACAGACAGAATATGACGCAGTGGTGTCAGTATTGATGCTCCGCGAGGGCTGGGATGTGCGCAATATTTCCGTTATTTTGCTATTCAGGAAATTTTGCTACAAAGAGGTAGACGGGCAAGTTTTTTCCGTGTATGGCCCGCAGGTAATTGGACGGGGACTTCGCCGAATGAGCAAAGACCCGGAAAAATGGGAATCACTTTTTATCGTTGACCATCCGATTTTGAAACATAGTTGGTTGTGGGATCATTTGAAAGCGACTCAATATCCGGACGAACTTGATCCCGCCAATGTTATTATTGATGAGCAGAAAATTCCCGAAGAGAAAGAAACCGAGAAAATTGACGAGGGCGAAGTAAAACTCGACGAGGCGGAAAAGAAATTAGAAATTCAAAATTTGCCGCCGACACCGGAACCGCCGAAAGTCGCTGAACCAATCTATGAATGGCAGAAATTTTTAGACGATTTCAAATACGATTTCAACAGAATGAACATTATTGAAGATATTGATAAGATAAAAAGCTTGAATATTGATTCCGATTTAACGACATTAGAAAAGGGAAACATCCCAGACATAGAAGTTGAAAAAATCGCCGCTATAACCAAAACAGAAAATTGGCCAATTGATGAATTAAAGAAACAATTGGTAAAACAAATTCACTCAATAGCCAAATATTCTCTTTTAGAATATGATAGAAATCCAGACGAAAGACAGGTGATGTTGGTTAAAATTATCAGGGAGCATATTAAGAAAAGATTACTAAACGGCAGTGATGTGGAAGATTCAACAGATGAAATATTATTAAGGCGATTATGGGCGATTATTGACCAGATCAGGGATGTTTTTATGAGGCCGGAACTTACCGAGGGTATATTTACACGCAAATAATATGATTAGTAAAAAAGGAATATTAACTAATCTCAAAAAAAGCCCAGACGGTCAGGAAAAATATGACTCTGCTTTGGAGCGTGAATATATGGTGGAGCTTGAACGAGACCCGGCTGTTGTCCGATGGACAAAAAAGCATAATTTAAAAATCGGCTATAAAATTTTTGGTATCCCGCATTATTATATTCCCGATTTTCTGGTTGAGTATAAAGATGAACACAAAGAAATTCACGAAACAAAAGGATTGCCGTTGTTATTTTGGCTATCTACCAAATTGAAACGCGAAGCCGCTGAAAAATACTTTGAAAAATTAGGCTGGAGATATAAAATGATTACGAAGGGCAGAGAGGCGTTTTATAATAAGGTTTAATGGGACGCTTCTAATACAGAAAAGGTAAATCCAGTTTATCTCTACATATTATTGAAATCTAGAATTGGCAAAGACCAGATTTTGAAAATGAAAAACGGGTATGAGTTCCTTATAAAAATAACCGCAATTTGGAGCAAACTGCGGTTATTTTTTAATTGGCTTATAGAAATTATTTTTTTGTTTGCCAAAACGGACCAAATCACCCCTTTTTACCAAAATAGACAAATAATTTAAGGCCTGTCTGTCAGATACTCCTGTCAGCCGTTCCACCTCGTTATTAGTTACTTTTTGAGTTTCTGCGGCGTAGGCCATTATCTTTTTCAAGTTTTTCTCTATATTCTCCCGGCGTTTGGCATTAGCTTTTTGGCGCAATTCTTTCAGTTTGTCTAAAAAAGACAAAATCAACGGGATAATCGGACGGTCAGGTTCACTGCCGATGATTTTTGTTTCTGGTTGCGGCGTAGGGCTGTTGTTTTCTTCGGTTAGGATTTTTTCTTCTTTACTGACAATAGTCGGCGCGTCGGCTAACAAGTCAAGCTCTTCATCCAGAGTGTTTTGTCCGTCTTCTTTAACCGGCTCTTTGTCAGCTTTGATTATTTTTTCATCAATTGTTGGTTTAGCCGCGGCCGAGTCTAAAATTTCTTCAACTGGCTTTTCTGCAGGTTGATTTTTGTTTTCCAGTTTTGGCTCCTCAAATTCTATTTCTTCCTTGGCTGGAGTTTTGCTGGTTAGTTCAGTCGGCGCTGTTTGTTTTTCATTTTGGGGATTTTCGTTGTTAGCCATTGCTGGCGCTGGAGTTTCAATTGGCGCCTTGGTTAAAGCAGGCGTTGGCGCAGATTCAATTGCCGGAGCATTTGCCGGCTCAGTTGGGGAATTATTTTCTTCAAGTTTTATCGCGTTTTCTTCTACCATAATTCTATTTTACCATTTTTTGGGCAATATTAAAAAAGCTCTGAATAAGTTCAGACGCATATTAACGCCGCACTCCTCTACGAGAGACTGCGGCGAGACAGAATACAAAGTTTAAATAAAATTACGCAGGCGACTGCGTTTTTTAAAACATTTTCTTCAAACAATCAGAAATGGCCATTGACCTTTCGAAAAAAAACATCGAGCGATTACTTACCGAGAAACAATTTGCTGTTTGGGATTACCTTCAAAAAGCCGATAGAGCCACGCCACGCGAAATTTCTGAAAAAACAAAAGTTGTTTATCCTACCGTCAGGCAGGCAATTGATAAATTAATGCGATTAAAGAAAATTGAAAGATTGGGACAAGGAAGAAGTACAAGCTATAGAAAACTTAGACAAAGTTAGTGAATGATGGCCACTTTATGGCGTTCATTCACGGATTATTGACACTTATTGATGAATTTGTTAAACTTAAGAATATGGCTACGAATAATCCCGCGAAAAAATACATACAGGAGCTTAAAGCTCAATACGATTTTTTGAGGCAGGGCAAAGAATCGCTTTTGGCAATGATTGACGAAGCTGAAATCCCAGAAAATGTCTATAACTCCAATGCCATTGAAAACTCAACCCTTACACTTAAAGAAACGGAAAAAATTCTGCTGGAGCAGGAACTCTCCCGCGACGTGTCTTTGCGAGAGGTTTTTGAAGCCAAAAATTTAGCTCGCGTTATCACTTATAAACGAGACATATCGCAAAATCACGAATTTAGCAAAGAATTAATACTGCTTCTGCACCAAATGCTTATCGGAGGTATCGACGATAACATTGCCGGCCGGTTTCGAAAAAAAAACGAATTTGTCCGGGTTGGCACGCACATTGCGCCCGCGCCCGAGCATGTAGAAAGGATGATGGAATCAACTCTTCTGGAATATTCAAGCGATGTCAATTCTTACTTCCTGGACAAGATTGCCAAATTTCATTTGGATTTTGAAACTATTCATCCGTTTGTTGACGGCAACGGACGCATCGGCCGGGTATTTACCAATTTTCAGCTTATCTCGCTTGGATTCCCGCGCATTATTATCCGCGACAAAGAAAAAGACATCTATTATCAAGCATTTAGGGATTATAGAGAAAATAAGAACACCAAAACAATGGAAAAAATTTTGACTTTGGCTCTTACAGAGTCGTTTCACAAAAGAATAGCGTATTTAAAAGGCGAAGTTATTATCACTTTATCCGACTACATTAAGAAGAATCGGCTTTCCGCGCCGGCTATCACCAATGCTGCCCGCCGTCAAACCATTCCCGCGTTTAGCGAAAGAGGCATATGGAAAATCGGCGAAGGATTTAAGTATAAAAAATAATAAACCTTAATACATCACCCATCTGGCGTATTGGGAAAAAATGTTTATCCGCCTGAATTTATAGAATTTTGCAATAAATCCGGCGCGGGGGTTTAATGAAGGAAAAATATGAAAATAAAAGACCTTCCAAAAATTGATAGACCGCGAGAAAAACTGGAGAAATATGGGCCCGAGAAATTATCTGACTCGGAGCTTTTGGCTATTCTTTTAAGAACTGGCAGCAAAGGCATCAATGTTGTTGAACTGGCCAGAAAGATTTTGGGCAAGTTTAGCGGGAGCGGCTTGGCCAAGGCCAGTTTTAAAGAATTAAAGAATACTTTCGGTTTGGGCGCGGCTAAGGCCTGTGAAATCGTGGCTTGTTTTGAATTAGGCCGCCGGCTTTTGCAAAACAAAAAGAGTCAGATTTATCTTACCCCCAAAGATGTCTGGAATGAATTAAAGGATATTCGAGACAATAAAAAAGAACATTTTGTTATTTTCTTTTTAGACGCGCGGAATCAGGAAATAAAAAGAGAGATTATTTCGGTCGGCTCTTTGAACGCCAATTTAATCCATCCGCGAGAAGTTTTTGAGCCGGCCGTGCGTCACTTAGCCGCACAAGTGATTTTAGCTCATAATCATCCAGCCGGGGATCCTATGCCATCAAAAGAAGATTCAGAAATAACAAAACAATTGGTTGACGCAGGAAAGCTTCTCGGCATTGAAATAAAAGACCATGTGATCGTAAGTAAAACAAACTTTTTTAGTTTTGCGGATCATAAATTGCTTTAATTATGACTAACAAAAAAACAACTGGAAAGAAGTTTATGCGCGAAGCGGACGCCCGTATTTTGATTGACCGTAAGATTCGTGAAGCCGGCTGGGAGCCAGAGGATAAAAATCAAGTCATTACTGAAGAAACTTCGCAGGCCGGCCGCGCTGATTATATCCTTAAAGACAGCCGCGGTCGTGGGATAGCTGTAATTGAAGCAAAGCGGTTTTCTGTTGACCCTGCTTCTGCAAAACAACAAGCTCTTTCATACGCAGAATCAATCAAGGCCGAGTTCATCTTTTTGTCTAACGGCGAAGAAATTTACTTTTGGGATTACAAATATCGTTCAGAACAAAAGGTGGCTACATTCTACTCTCAGCGTGATCTCGAAAAAATCCAAAACCTTCGCCTTGAGCAAAAATCGATATCAGTTATACCCATTCCAGAAAAATATTTTAAGGGTGGCGAATGGCGCATACCTCGTCCTTATCAAAAAGAAGCAATGCAGATTATGGATAAGGCGCTTGAAGGTGGCAAACGGAAGATGCTTCTTGTTATGGCAACGGGTACTGGCAAGACCGATGTCATTGCGCTTTATCTCAAACGGCTTTTTGAGGCAGGTCTTGTAAACCGTGCCCTCTTTTTAGTAGATCGTATTGATCTTGGCGTTCAAGCAAAAGAAGTTTTTGATGAAATACTCAAAGATTATCCTTCTAAACTGCTTTATGGAGGAAAACAGCGCGACGAGTCGTCAATTATAATTTCAACTCTGCCAACTCTTTACTCACAGCTTTCTTTATTCACCAGTGGTTACTTTGATGTAATTGTTTCTGACGAGGCGCATCGCTCAATTTTTGGTATCTATAATGCGGTTCTTTCGCATTTTGATGCTATCAGAATTGGACTCACAGCAACGCCAAGCATATATGTTGATAGAAACACCTATAAACTTTTTGGATGCTGGGATGAAACAGAACAGAAAGGAAAACCGACTTTTGTTTATAGCATTCGAAGCGGCATCAAAGACAGTTATCTTGCTGGTTATGATATTGTGCAGATTGACACAAAAGTATCACTTGAAGGCGTGCAATACGAAGGCGAAGATTACAATCCCGAAGATCTTGAAAGGAAAATTAATGTCCCGGCGCGGAATGAGCAGGTTGCGCAAGCGTATTTTGCCGAGGAAGATAAACGCAAGCCGCAAAGGCCGAGAAAAGCGATTGTCTATACTGTTACTAAACGCCACGCCGCTCAACTCGCATATTATTTTAATCAAGCAAAGCCGGAGCATAAAGGCCGTTTTGCAGAAATTATAACTTCTGACACCGAAGATCCTCGTGGCGCCATAAGAAGATTCAAATTGGAAGAATTGCCAATGATAGCCGTTTCTGTGGGTATGATGGATACGGGTATTGACGCGCCGATGGTTGAAAACCTGATAATGGTTCGTCCTACTCGTTCGCCGATTCTGTATCAGCAGATGCGGGGCCGTGGAAGCCGTCTCTACCAAAAAATAAACAAAAAATCATTCAGGATTTATGATTTTGCCGGCGTCACAAAATATTTTAACGATGAGAGCTATAATCCATATTCTGAAATTGCGCGAGCCAAAGCCGGTATTCCGTGGGGAACAGAAGCAAAAGATTTTGTTGAGGAAGAGATGGAGGTGCCGGCCGGATTCATCCAAGTGGCCGAGACTGCTCCAGAGAATGTTGATGTTATTATCAAAAGAGCGTATGTGGAGGTTGGTGTTAAGGGTGAAAAAATAGATTCTGATGATTACCAAGTAGCATGGGAGAGACAAATTCAAGAACTCGTTAAAGCAGAGCCACTGGTGAAAAAAATAAAAGAAGGCCAAGAACTCTCAAGCGACGAATCAAAAGTTCTTGCCGAAAAACTGAATTCACCTAAGTACTATTTCAACGAGGCAAACTTGCGAGAAGCGTATCATTATCCACCCGGCACCTTAAATGAGTTTGTAAAGACCGTTCTCGGAATCCAACAACTCCCCACCGAAGAGCAGTTGTATGAGGATCGCATTAACGAACTTTTTGAAGCATGGTTGATTGATAAACAATTCGGACCGGAGCAAGTGAAAATCTTGCGGCTTATCAAAAATTATTATATTGCTAATCGCGTACCGGTTGAGGCTTTTATATTTAATGAACCCCTTTTCCAAATGCAGGGCGGCCTGAATCGTGTCCTGCAAATGTTCGGCGAGGACGCGCTTCAATCTACGCTTAAAGAGTTAAATCAAACAGTATTTGTAAAATAACATGGCGTATATATTCTTAGATGAAAGCGGAGACCTGGGTTTCAAAAAATCATCAAGTAAGTGGTTTATTTTTACTATTGCTATTATTTCAGAACCTCGATCATTGGAACGAGTAGTAAAGAAGATTTGGCGGCCGCTCAAGAAAAAACACAAGAAACTTGGAGAACTTCACGCTTACCATGCTGACAATATTACCCGCATCCGCATGTTGCAAAAATTAAATGAGCTTGATGATCTAAAGGTTCTTTGTGTAATCCTTAATAAAAAGAAGGTGCACGTTGACTTGCAAAATCAGAAAAATTACCTCTATAACTACACCGCCAATATTCTTTTAGATCGACTTCATTCAAGCAACGCAGTAAAAGACAACGAACAGATTCACCTTTTCATAGATCGCAAGGATACCAAAAAGAAATTGCGGGATAATTTTATTCGTTATTTGAATAGTCAGATGTCAAATAGAGGCAGGAAACATTTCACTGTTGATTTGCACACTTCTCACGAGAATAAATCTTTACAGGCAGTTGATTTTATCTCTTGGGCCATATTCAGGAAATATGAGAGAGGCGACTACGAGTTTTACGAATTTATCAAGAGTAAAATTACTGATGAGCGGCTATTATTCCCATAAAATAAGAAAGCCCCTCGCTTTGACGGGGCGCCATTCGGTACCCCAACACGAGAGGTCTTACTCCTTGCTTATATAATAGCAAACCATACATAGGAAAGTCAATTAGTTATCCACAACCCCAAAATGACCCAAAACATCCAACAATTAAAAGAGGAATTTAAGCAAAAGATAGATATTTTAAATAATTATCTTTTTGCGCAGGGTTTGAGCGACCCAATGACTCGTATACAGCAATTAAGCTTTTTGTTTTTTCTTAAAATGCTGGAAGAGCAAGATATTGCAATGGAAAAAGAGGAGAAACTAACCGGCCGCAAGCATAAATCTATTTTCGCCGGACAGGAAGATAAATTTCGCTGGGTCCGTTGGCGGGAAAAGACCGGAACGAATTTGTATAAATTTATTCGTGATGAAGTATTTCAATTCGTCACCGAGATTCACAACGGTCATGATAATGTCCGCCAAGTATTTGGAGGCGCAAAATTGCTTATTCCTGATGAAGCAACACTAAAAAGAACTGTTGAAATTATTGATACGATTGATTTTTCAAGTTTAGACACTGATGTAAAAGGCGATCTCTATGAATATCTGCTCCAACAAATAAATTCAGCCGGGAAACTTGGCTCGTTTCTTACACCGCGCCATATTATTCGCGCTATCGTTGAAATGGTCAATCCAAAAATCGGAGAAACAATACTTGACCCCGCCTGTGGCACTGCCGGATTTTTGATAAATGCCTACGACCACATTCGACTAAAAAACAGCGATGCAAAAAATTTTGAAGAAAGAAATGGCCGGATGGTTGGCTACGGAGAAAAATTGAATAAAGAACAATGGAAATTTCTTACTCAAAAAACATTCAGCGGATACGATGTTGCGCCGGAAATGGTGCGTTTAGCGTTAATGAACCTTTTGCTTCACGGTCTTGAGGGGGCGCGTATTTTGCGTAAAGATACGGTTGCGGGCAGTGAAGACGAAAACGATCTGAAAAAATTTGATATTGTTTTAACCAATCCTCCTTTTGCCGGACTCGTTGACGCTGGTCGTATAAAAGCGACTTTACCCGTCAAATCTAAGAAAACACAAATTCTCTTTTTGGGTTATGTTATCAATTCTCTTAAGCCAAGCGGCCGGGCCGGCATAATTCTGCCCGAAGGCACGCTTTTTGGCACAAATAAAGATGATAAAGAAATCCGCCGCTTTCTTTTAGAAAATACAAAATTGGAAGCGGTTGTCTCAATGCCGGCCGGCGTATTCCAGCCGTATGCTGGAGTGAAAACCAGCTTCTTGGTTTTCAAAAAGAAACCCACGCCAAGATTGGATGAAAAGGAGCAGATTTGGTTTTTTGTCATAAATGGCGATGGTTCATCACTTTCAAAGACTAAAAAGTTCGGGCCCCAGTATAAAAACGATATCCCGAAACTTTTAGAGCTCTGGCGCAAGGATCAAGCAGTCGCGAAGCCATTCTCTTGGTTTACAAAAGTCGGCGACATTGTCGAGAATGATTATATTCTCTCGGCAAATACCTATAATCCGTATAGCGGAGAGGAAAAAACAAGCCATCGAGAGCCCAAAAAGATTTTAGGGGAAATAGAGAAAGAAACAAAAAAGCTGGAAAAGATATTTAAGGATATCAGTAAAAAGATATGAGTAAAAACATTTACAAAATAGAGCATAAAATAACAACTTTGGCTAAAAATGCCGTTCCTGATAAAGATAAAAATTTGTACCATACATTTTCTATCGGGGACATTACATTTGAGCATTGGGATTTTAATATCAGGGACGGCTGGCTTGAAAATGCTTGGCTCGCCAAAGGCGAAATAACAAGTAGTAGTTTTCTGAAAGCTATAAATTCATTCAGGGGAAAGTTGTGGAAAATAGTGCCTCGCATTGCATTGATATCACAATCTTATATCGAATATCATTTCGAGCCGTTTATTGTGAGCAAAAAAGATAGCGATAAGGTTTTCTTTCACTACGCCCGAGACAGAAAATCTGGTGGCTTGATGTTTATGGAAAAAGAGAAACAGGCACTTGACGAGTTACTCGTATCTGCAAAAGTACCCGATGAGTTTTATTACTATTGGAATGATGCAGTAAACACTTTTGGATATTCAGCAAAGTTGTTGTTGATGTTTTCTGCGCTTGAGGCACTGGCGAAGAAAAGAGATAAGGGAAAATTTCAGAAGCCGATTAATCTGTATACATATATACTTGGCAAAAGGTTGGCAAATAAAATTTTTACTCAGACGGTAGGACTGCGGCATAGATTAGTACATGGAGAATATCTTTCGCCCAAACAAGATGGTAAGAAAAACTATCTCGATCTAATTCATAAAAAAGTGATATCATTTTTTAACAAAAAAATTCTTTCAAAGCCACTTCTTAGCGAAGATGTAGTAAATCCACAAAGACATTTTTATGGCGGCAAGTCCGAATGGCATCGCTTTGTTAAAAGGGTAGATAATGGCACGAATTTTGAACTCAAAAACCTCTTAGGTGAAGTCACTAATGATCCTATGATTGCCGGGTTTCGTGATAATACGGAGTATGAGTTAGTTGATGTTAATACTCACAATAACCTACTGAAAGTTTATTAATTATGCCCTGGCCAACAAAAAAATTAGGAGAAATAATTTCCTTTGAAAAAGGAAAGAAGATGGCGGTTGCCAACGACGGCGAACCATATATTGGCATAGATGGGCTAAGAACAAATCTGTATGCCGTTTATACTCAAGAGAAAAATGGGGTGCGTTGTAAGCAAGACGATGTTCTGCTTGTTTGGGATGGCGCACACGCCGGAACAGTAGGGACGGGTTTAAGGGGCTTTGTGGGCTCAACAGTTGTAAAAGTTTTGCACCATAACTCATTAGAAAACAAGTTTCTATTTTATTTACTGAAACTTTTTCAAGAAAAAATTCGTGCAGCGGCCCAAGGTGCCGCTATTCCACATTTAAGCAAAGCATTTATAAATAACCTTAAAATCCCTCTTCCTTCCCTAAAAATCCAAAAGCAAATCGTTGAGCGGTTGGATAAAATTGCGGAGGCGCAGAAATTACAGGGCGAACTTATCCAAAAAGCCGACGAGCTTTTCCAGTCGCTTTTGCACCAAGAACTCAACCCCGCCGGCAAAGATTGGGAGATGAAAAAATTAGGAGAAGTTTTGGAGTATGAGCAACCAACGAAATATCTTGTGATCTCGACTGACTATAAAGACGAATATCCGATTCCGGTTTTAACTGCTGGTAAATCTTTCGTATTGGGGAACACAAACGAGAAAGATGGCATTTTCCCAAAAGAAAAGTTGCCAGTAATTATTTTTGATGATTTCACTACGGCCATAAAATTTGTTAATTTTCCCTTCAAGGTAAAATCATCGGCAATGAAAATTTTGCATGCGAAGAAAAACGAGGCAGATATAAGATTTATGTTCTATAAAATGCTAACGATAAAATTTTCACACGATCAGCATAAACGGTATTGGATTTCGGAATGTTCAAATCTTAAAATCCCTCTCCCGTCTCTCAAAGTCCAAAAACAAATCGTTGCCAAGCTTTCCGCGGCGCAGGAATATAAAAGCCAACTCCTTGCCCAAAAATCAAAACTCAAAGAGCTTTTTGATTCAGTTTTAAGTAAATCGATGCATAGCAAATTATAAAACAAAAAGTCAAGAGTTATCCACAGGCAAAATTATGTTAAGATACAAATATTATTTTATTTATGAATTTAAACGGCGATATTTTAAATAATTTATTTCCATTTTTAGAGCAGTGGGGTTATGCTGTTTTGTTTTTTTCCGCCTTATTTGAATCTTTGCCAGCAGTCGGTTCAATTTTGCCTGGCCATACCATTGTGATGATTGGCGGATTTTTAGTTAAACTCGGCGTATTTGATTTGGGAGATATAATTTTACTAGCGGCTTTAGGCGCGGTTATCGGCGATTTGGTTAGTTATTTTTTAGGCAGAAATTATGGCTACCCTTTTATTGTTAAATATGGCAAAAAATTATTATTAAAAATGAAATATTTTGACAAGGCCAGGTCGCTATTTGATGCTAATGCCGGCAAGGCTATTATTATTGGCCGCCTCAATCTAGTTACCCGTTCTTTTATGGCGCTGGTTGCTGGAGCTTCTGGCGTTAAATATCTGAAATTTATTATTTATGATATTATTGCTTGTTTGCTTTGGGCGGCGATAGCGGTCTTTATCGGTTATATCTTTGGCCAAAGTTATGAATTAGTTGCCAGCTATTTCGGCAAATACTTTTTCTGGGCCACGATAATTAGTTTGGCCATTGGTGCGGCTTATTATTATTTAAATAAAAAAAGACAAGCTTTTTTAACCAAGCATTTTCGCTATCTTTTGTTAAATATTTTTTCTCTCTATATTTTTGCCAAAATAGTTGAAGATATTTTCACCAAAGAATCAATCATTAAGTTAGATTTTTGGCTTAATGAAAAAGTGGTTTTGTTGTGGCAGCCTTGGTTGAACAAGATCATAATTTTAGTCACTGATATTCTTGCGCCAATCAATTTAGCTATTTTAACTTTATTGCTCTTGGCTTTTTTTATTTACCGAAAAAGATGGTATTATTTTATTCTGTATTCCGCTGGTTTATATGGTGGATTATTTTGGGGCCATCTCTTTAAAATAGTTATAGAGCGTTCTCGCCCGTTAGGTAGTTTAGTTGTAGAGACTGGCTATAGTTTCCCCAGCGAACATACTGTGGCGGCCAGCATTTTTTTTGCGCTATTAATTTATTCATTTAAAGATAGCTTTAAAAGTAAATTAGCCAAAGATATTTTTGTGACTGCTAATGTGGTTATTCTGCTTCTGGGAAGCTTAAGCCGAGTTTATCTAAAAGTCCACTGGCTGTCTGATGTAATTGCCGGATTTGCTTTAGGTTTATTTTGGCTGACACTTTTAATTTTAATTTTTAAATTAGTTATCCAGTTGTATAAAGATAAGCTGGAGATAGTTGAAAAGAAAATAAATGAATTTATTATAAATCTAGGCAAATGATATTCTGCCTATAACAAACCCCCCACTAAAATTTAGTGGGGGGTTTTATGTAGGAAAAGTTTAGAATCTTGAATTCCTTCTGGGCTGATCTTCTTTCGGTCTAGCGATGTTAACCGCTAGTTTTCTGCCGTCTAATTCCTGCTCATTGAACATTTCAATCGCCTTTTGAGCTTCTTCAGCTGAAGACATTTCCACAAAGCCGAAGCCTTTGGAGCGGCCGGTTTGTCTGTCAGTAATAATATTAGCTGACACGACAGTGCCGGCAGCGGAGAAATAATCGCTCAAACCTTGCTGGGTAGTTCCATAAGCAATACCCCCTACAAATAACGTCTGACTCATAATTTTTTAACAATTTAAATTTTTAATGAAATCTTTTGGTAGGACCTTTATTACTTGTAGAAGTAACACCAACAAGACATGGTTTGATATTAGCGCAATAACAGCAATCTGTCAAACAAAAGCCGTTATTCAATGCAACAATCAATTATTTTTTTAACTATGGCTGATATTTTGTCCATCACCCTGCCTTGCTTACTTTCTTTATTAAGCTGGTTATCATCAATTTTTTTAATCTGCTTGGTATCTATCAGGCCCATGTTTATTCCCCAGAAAAGCGAATAAAGATCAAAAGATTTTTTAAATAAATCTTCTGCTTCTGTCTGGTTGCCTATTTTGTGCTGTTTGTTGCCAACTTCCATCAGCCGCATAGAAGCAGCCAAAAGATGCTTAGAGATACACCAAACTTCACCTTCATAATCTTTGATTATTTTTTTTAATAGCTCGCCTCTCATCGCCCGCACTTGCTGTAATAGGTCAAAATATTTCGCTTTGCCGGTTTTGGCGCCGGTAAAGAAAAAATGCTCTTCAATACTCACCAGATTCATGATAGCGATTGATAAATCCTCATCGGATGACAGATCCATCTTGTCTTGTTTTTTTAAATTATCAACTTTAGTTATCAGGTCTTTATAATTTTTAATATTTAATTCCATAAATATAATAATTTAAAATTTAATTTATGATATCGCAAATAAAATAAAAAATAAAGCTAAGCAATATCAGCAGGCTAATCGGTATAATAATTTTCTGAAAGGGGAAATAAGCTCGGCCATTATTTTTTTTCTTTAAATATTTGTAGGATAGAGCGCCGATTAAAAAGGCGATTGAACCGACGAATATGCCGAGAAACAATTTATCAAAACCCCAAAGTTTATTGTAAGGATGGCCAGCGAGATTAAACTGGTAAAGCGGCCAAATAATAGCGGCGTAATAAATAAGCACTATCAAAGGTTTACGGCCTAAAAAGCGGAGATTTTTTTTGTTAAGCCAATCAATCGTCCAGGCAATTAAAGAGACGGCCAGGCCGCCCAGCCACAATCCGGTAATGGTATCATCAATGCCCAGCCATTGCGATAAGCCAACGCTACCGCAGACTGCTACCGTGCAGATCGGGCAAACTGCCTTGGCGCCCAGTGGCAGGATTAATAAAATAAAAGCTAATATTAATAAGGCCATAAAAATAGTTAAAATTTTAGGTAGAGACGAGGCAATGCCTCATCTCTACATTATTCTAACATAATTTTACTATTTTTGCCCAAATTGAGCAACTTAGAGGTGTTACCTATGTATCTCATCTTATGCAAAACAATAATAATATTATTTTAATTCTAAATTGCCATCAACTCGCAATTTAGACCAATCCGTAAATTTTTTACTTCTGGCGCGAAAATAACCGGCCCCTGCAACCATGGCCGCATTGTCAGTGCAATATTTAAGTTTTGGCATGGTAAAATTGACTTTAACTAATTTCTCTTTGACTGTTAATGCTAATTGCTGGCGCAATAATTGGTTAGCCGCCACTCCACCGGCTAATATTACAGTTTTAACTTGATACTCTCCAGCCGCCCTAATTGTTTTAGCAACTAACACCTCAACTACTGCCTGCTGGAATTCAGCCGCATATTCGGGAATTTTCTTTTTCCAGCTCTTATCTTTCTGCAATTTATACAACAAAGCAGTCTTTAAACCAGAAAAAGAAAAGTTATAGTCCCGTGAATTAATCATTGGCCTTGGTAAAAAAACTTTTAACTTTTCACTTTTAACTTTTAACTTAGCCGCGTTAGCGGCAATAGCTGGTCCTCCAGGATACCCCGAGCCAAGTAATTGCGCCGCTTTATCAAACGCCTCGCCAGCCGCGTCATCGCGCGTCTCGCCTAAAACTTTATATTTTCCATGACCAGTCATTAAAACCAACATCGTATGCCCACCAGACACGGTAAGAATTAAAGCCGGAAACTTTATTTTTGGAATTTGGGATTTGTTTGGAATTTGTGATTTGGAATTTGTGATTTGTTTGGAATTTGTGATTTGGAATTTGGGATTTGCGCCAATGAAATTGGCGTAGATATGTCCTTCAATATGATTTATGCCAATTACCGGAACTTGCCAGGCATAAGCCAATGTTTTAGCGGTCTCCACGCCAACCATTAAAGAAGTAATTAATCCTGGTCCAATCGTCACGGCAATTGCATCAATGCCAAAACCTCTCCTCCGTCGCTTCGCTCCTCCCCCTCTCCTAATTAGGAGAGGGGGGCGGGGGGTGAGGTCTGTCTTCTCCAACGCTTTATTGACCACTGGCAAAATATTCAAAACATGCTCGCGCGCCGCCACTTCCGGCACCACGCCGCCGTATTTTTGATGAATGGCTATTTGCGAAGAAACTATATTTGATAAAATTTCTACTTTATCGCCTTTGCCAAAAACAACCGCCGCGGCAGTTTCATCGCAAGAAGTTTCTATACCAAGTATAACCATAAAAACTTAAATAATTTT
>Ga0100393_10003320_pt1 | contig 15233 bp, 10 predicted proteins | sample CryGeymeta201517_FD_81546 | JGI IMG/M metagenome (GOLD analysis project Ga0100393, IMG submission 81546) | Groundwater microbial communities from Crystal Geyser aquifers in Utah, USA - Crystal Geyser metaG 2015-17 | ecosystem: Environmental > Aquatic > Deep subsurface > Groundwater | place... | reverse complement strand
TTATTTACCGTGAAAATACACCCCCCACCCCGACCCTCCCCCGCGCAGGGGGGAGGGAAATCTGCGACCTCGCAGAGTGCGGAGCTGGCGGAGGATTTTCATTTGCGGGGGCGACAAAATTCTTTTGTCATGAGCGTTTACAGTATAACTTCTTTAACCGGGAGGCAACCCTTTATGGTTCAAGATTATCTTTATGTCACCTGCACAAAGTGCGGTGCTAAAAATCGCATTCCTGAGGTCAGGGCCAATGATCACCCTGTGTGCGGCAAATGCAAAGCGAAGCTCTCAATTGCCGGCGGGCATGATGGTCCTGTCGCAGTGAGCGATGCTGATTTTGCAAGGCAGGTTGTATCATATGATGGTCTTGTTATGCTTGACTGTTGGGCCCCTTGGTGCGGCCCGTGCCGCACGCTCGGCCCTGTGGTAGATCAGATGGCCAGGGATTACAGGGGAAGGATCAGGGTTGCAAAGCTCAACGTGGATGAAAATCCCCGGACAGCGTCAACATACGGGATACAGAGCATACCTACCGTATTGTTTTTCCGTGCCGGAAAGGTCGTGGACAGTGTCGTGGGTGCAGTTCCAAGGGCCGAGCTTGAAAGACATATCCGGTCGCTCATATCTTGAATTTTTGCGCAAGGGCTATGGCCTTCACCTGATCCTCTTGGATATGGTTTTGAAAGCTTCCGTACCGGCTCGCTCGAGGAGCTGAAACAACACTGTTTCGGTAGCGGTGATAACACCTCCGGCATCACGGATGAAATGCATGGCGGTCTTGTGGTTGCCCTTTTTCCTGGAGCACACGGCGTCTGCCGGCACCTGTACCGCGTAGCCGCTTTTCAGTAATCCCAGGGCTGTCTGAAGGATGCAGATGTGTGATTCCATTCCGGCAAGCACTATACTATTCCTGCCGTAAGAGGATACCTTAGGGATAAATCCGGCCTCCGAACAGCAGTCAAATGAGGTTTTTTCAAAGGGTTCATAGGAAGGAATTGCTTTTCTTATCTCATCGAGCGTCCTTCCAAGGCCCCTGGGATACTGTTCCGTCAAGACGATTGGTATGTCCAGGAACTTTGAAAGTTCAATAAGATGAAGGCAATTTTCCACAACCGCGTCCTTCATCTTCATTGCGGCTGCAAGCTTTTCCTGGATATCTATCAAAACAAATATCGTCTCTGAGTGTTTCAAAAAGAATCTGTCCATCATGCCTCCTTTTTGTCTTCGAATTGGCAGCTAAGAGTAAGCATGCCCTCGACCACCGATTTTTTCATCTTGTAGGGAAGACCGTTGAATAGCCGGATCATCCTCTGGTTCTGGGCAATGGTGAAGGCAAAAATACCCTTGGCACCGCTTTCTATGGCCGACTGTGCGAGCTTCCTGATCAAAACGGAGCCGATTCTCTTTCCCTGCCACTCCTTGAGCACCGAGAAGGCGACCTCGGAGGTCTGTGTGGCAGGCTGAAAAAAAGATGCCCCTATTCCTAATATCTTCTCAAATCCCGGCTCCCCGGTTACTGCCAATATCGTCATGTCCCTTAGGTAATCAATCCGGCACATGCAGCATATATCCCTGCGCGGAAACACAAGCTTTTCATGCAGGAATCGGGCGACCACGTCATCGCTGTCCATAGCGTAGAAGTGCTCCTGTATCAAGCGTTCATCCGAAGCCCTGGCAGGCCTGAAGAGGACTGATTTCCCCTCTATCTCGCGTAACTCCTCAATAGATGCAGGATAAAGGCCGCAGATCGGGTCTTTGGTGTGCGGCTCATGTTTTATAAGTCCCATTTCGCCAGCCTCGGCAAGCAGTTCGTCCCGGAATGACGGATGAGCTAGGCCAATAAGGGCTACGGCCCTTTCCTGAAGGTTCTTCCCTAAGAGATTCACGGCCCCGAATTCGGTTAATACAAAGTGCGCGTCCGCCATCGGCAGGAAAACGTCCTTTATCTCAAGGCGAGGCAGAACGCTGCTTTTCTTTCCTCCCTCGGATGTGGAAGGAAGTATGACGATGCTTTTGCCGCCCGGGGCCTCAGGGGCGGCCCGCAGGAAATTGGCCAGATCGCAGCCGAATCTAAAGCCTTTTCCATAATTGACGGAAATTCGGCCGGTAAGATCAACTGCCGCTACCTCGCAAAGAGAGACCATACGCTTCTGTGCTGCTATTACCGAAGGGTTCAGGACGTAATCAAATGCTCTCATTTCAAGGTAGGGATTCTCATTCATAAAAAAGTAGAGTTCCCTGGAACCCATCGCCGCTGCTGCAACCATCTTTCCCCTGTCCAGGGTCTTTCTACTGTTATTGATCGAACCGGCCTTGAAAAGCTCCATAGTCTCATTGTTGATAAATCCGGTGTGCAGGCCCAGATCGTTCTTATTCTCAAGTGCCTTGATCAGGTATTCCCCACGCGTCCCATGACCTATATGAAGAGTCGAGGCGTCATCAACAAGCCTTGCAATATGAGCTGCTATTGCCTCGTCCTCCAGTGCTTGATACGGACCTTCCCATGTCAAAAGGTCTTCCTCATACTCCACGATCTTACCTGCCTGGTCTATATGCAGGAACCCTTCGCCGGAGGTCCTTGGCATCCTCGAATTGACCTGTGCTATAACCATGTCCGCTGCCTGTGCTGCTGCCAGGGTAATATCAACGGAGACCCCAAGACTCATTCTTCCAGCCTCGTCCGGCGGCGAGACCTGAATCAGCGCCAAATCTATGTGGAAAAGGCGTTCTTTGATGAGGCGGTTCAGCACGGATAAATTGACCGGCGCTGCGGATGACGTTCCAGCCTTCCCACTAATGCCGGGGCAAAAAAGCCTTCCGCTCAGGGATTCGTTGCCGGATTTTGAAAAGGCGTAATCAAGAGGCGAATCCTGTAGGGGCACAAGGCTTAGGATTTCAAGATCGCAGAAGCTCCCAATCCTTTGAGAAAGAGCCCTTGTAAGGCACTGAGGCTCTCCACAGGCAGATTCCACGAATATCCTCTGCCCGTGCCGAAGCAGGGAGAGGGCATCCTCGGCTGACGAGAGTTTTTTTCCATATCCGGCGGTCCAAGCATGTGCTACCACGGCTCACCCCTGTCAAGAAAAGTCCCTTTCCTCATTAACTGCCATGCCCGGAAAGGGGCACAACGCAGCATGAAAGTCAGCCCCCACCCACCCTCTTCCGTCAAGGGGGAGGCAATAGTAACGCCGCATCCCAACGTTTCGACGGTAAAGGGGGAGGGATAAAGGGAAGGGGCATTTTCATATAAAGAGACAGCATAACAGGATTATTTTCAAGACAAAAAAATCTTACAATCTCTAGCCAATTGAAAAACTATGGCCACTCGTCCTTACGGCGAAGGCTGTTCCGGACCCCGATCCGGGAGCCGGAATCCATAGCACATTGATTCAAGGACAGACTTGATTCCCCGATCAAGTAGGGGAATGACTAACGGTCATGCCCTGTTGGGGCACAACGAAAGATGAAAATATTCAATACATTGGCAGCATTTTCATATAAAACTGTTAATTTTGTAATTGCCTCTATCTTTTGTCTATTTCTTTGACTCGGAAGAGGTGGCTGTTAAGAATTTATATAAAGGCCTATACTGGCGTAACGCTATAGACTCTAAGTCTTATGGACTGTAAGGCTGTCTTAATATAACAAGCGCTATTGATAAAACACTAACTCCCTGACAGCACCCCGAGCTGACGGCTACCCTTTTCCGTTGTATTTCATGGGCGTAGGGGCTAAAAGGAAATAAATAGAGCGTATAATCCAAACGTTCATGTTCGGGTGGCTTTTGGCCACACCAGGGAAGGAAAAAACATGGGGTCTGTCATTCCGGGTTTGACCCTGAATTCATGTCCATAGTGCAGAGATGGATTCCGAACATACCTCGGGCATTCCGGGATGACAGGGGGTGTATTTTCACGGTAAATCTGGAAGCCGAAAGCGCGGCTGGGAAGAATTTCACGATTTATTGAGAAGATACACTAGATGGGACTTCTAAAATGAGGGGCTTTTGCAGATGAAATTCATCCATGCAGCAGACATACATCTGGACAGTCCGATGATAGGGCTTCAGCAATACGAAGGGGCTCCTGTGGAAGAGGTAAGAGATGCGCCCAGAAAGGCCCTCGTCAATCTCATTGATCTTGCCACCTCAGAAAAGGTTGACTTTGTCCTGGTCGCCGGCGATCTTTTTGATGGGGACTGGAAGGACTACAACACAGGTCTTTTTCTGTCGGCCCAGATGGCAAGGCTTAAGGATGAAGGAATTGCCGTTTTCATAGTCTCGGGAAACCATGACGCGGCAAGCCGGATTACAAAGCATCTCAGGATGCCTGATAATGTTAAGCTTTTTTCAGTGAGGGAGCCCGAGACTATTTTTCTTGAGAAGCTGGGAGTCGCTATACACGGCCAGGGATACGCCTCCAGGGCCGTAAGCGACGATCTGGCGGCGGGATATCCAAAGGCACTGCCGCATTGCTTCAATATCGGGCTTCTCCATACAAGCCTGGACGGGAGACCGGGGCATGAGGCCTATGCCCCTACAAGTTCCGCTGGACTTGTGTCCAAGGGATATGACTACTGGGCCCTCGGACATGTTCATGCCAGGGAGGTGGTGAGGGAGGAACCCCGGATAGTTTTCCCCGGAAACATCCAGGGGAGAAACATCCGCGAGACAGGGCCTAAGGGTTGCACACTGGTCACTGTAAGTGAGAATGGCGAGGTGCGGACAGAGCACCGGGGTCTCGATGTCATGCGATGGGCTCTTATCAGGGTGGAAGGGGTAAAGGCCAAAGGCCTCGATGATCTGTGCGCCTTCATATCCAGAGTGCTCCAAACGGCATGGAAGGATAACAACCGGATGCCCCTTGCGGTTCGCCTTGAGGTGGAAGGCGCCGCGCGGAAGGCCATGCCGGAAGATCCGGAGCAGCTTCGAGGCGAGCTTCGTGCAGTAGCCTACCAGGCGGGTGAGGGTGGGATATGGCTTGAAAAGATTCGCTTTTTACAAAGTAGTCCTGATGACGCATTCCTTCCTTCATCGGAGGGCCAGGCCTTTTCGGTTCTTCTCGAAACCATAGAAGGGCTTAAAGGAGATAAGGAACTTATCGCCCAAGCTGCTCAAGCCCTTAGGAGTTTAAACGAAAAGCTTCCTTTTGAACTCAAGGGCGGGGAAGAGCCTATTCGCCTGGAAGATCCCGAGACCATAAAGGCGGCCGCCGAGGATGTGAGGCGTTATCTTGCAAGCCGCTTGCTGTCAAAGGAGGTAGAGCCGTGAGGATACTCAGACTTGATCTTTCCGCGTTCGGGCCTTTTACGGGCAAAAGCATTGATCTGGGGGAAGGCCCTGAAGGCATTCATATCATTTACGGATCAAACGAGACCGGAAAAAGCTCGGCCCTGCGAGCCCTTAAATGCCTCCTCTACGGGATACCCGCCAGGTCCCAGGATAACTTCATACACGATCACAAGGCCTTGAGGATTGGTGGATTGATTTCAGATTCCCTGGGTTCCGAACTGTATTTCATAAGGCGCAAGGGAAACAGGGATACCATTCTTGATTCCTCGGGCGCTCCCATAAAAGAGGCGGTGCTGGAGAGGTACCTTAAGGGGGTTACCAGAGAGCTTTTCGAGATGCTCTTCGGCATTGATCACCCGGCGCTTGTGACTGGAGGGCAGAATATCCTGGCGGGCAAAGGAGAGGCAGGGGGGAGTCTATTTGCTGCCGGCACCGGAGGGGCCAATCTCACAGATGTCCTTTCAGAAATGGAGGCCAAGACAGACGCCCTTTTTAAGCCCAGGGCACAAAATCCCTTAATAAACAAAGCCGTAGCAAGGTATCAAGACATAAAAAGGCAGGTATCGGATGCCTCTGTTTCAAGCAGTGACTGGACGGAAAAGGAGAGAAGTTTCAAGAAAGCGCTTTCTGAGCGGGACGAGGTTCAGGGCCTTATTGAGAATCGCTCCGGTGAGCAGAACCGCCTGAGGCGGATCAGGGAACTCATCCCCAAGGCATCTCTTAGGAGGGAGCTTGCGGCAAAGATTGAGGAATTCGGCCGCGTAGTGATCCTGCCCGAAGACTTTACCGGGAGACGTCACGAGGCAGAGAGCGCCCTTGCGGCGGCGAGGGAAGGAAAGAGAAGGGCGAAGCTTGATCTTGAGCGCCTCATTTCCGAGAAGGCAGGTATCAGGCTTCCCGAGAGGCTCCTTGAAAGAACAGAGGCAATCAAGGAAATCCATCAGAGGCTTGGCCAGCACAAGAAGGCTATATCGGATTTGGGTAAGCTCGAGGGCAGTTATGCCCAGAATATGGCAGATATTGAAGTGCTGTTATCCGAACTCAAGCCCGGCTTGGGAATGGAGGAGGTAAAATCCGGCAGGCCCAGGGCCACGGTCAAGGCTCGCATCCAGGGCCTTGGAAATACATATCAGGCCCTGAGCACAACTCTGGAAAGGGCCGAAAAGGATATACGGGAGGCAGGCGATAAGATCGGGAGACTAAAGGAAGACCTGGCATTGCTCGACGCCCCCAGAGATCCATCGAGGCTAAAGAAGGCGGTTTTAAGGGTAAACAAAAAGGGCGACCTTTTATCCGCCCTGAAGGATGCGGAAAAGGGACTAAGGGCCGAAGAAAAGAGTGTAAACGCGCTTCTGGGAAGGCTCAACCCTTGGTCGGGGACGCTTGAGGAGTTGGCTCGTCTTCCTGTACCTTCCATCGAGACAATAAACCTTTTTGCGGCGGAATTCTCCGAGATCAAGATGGAAACCGAGAACCGGCGTGGCCTTCTTAAGAAAGCCGAGGCGGAACTTAAGGCCTTCAGGCAGAAGATCCGGGCGGTTGAAATGGTCGGCCTGGTCCCTACCGAGAAGGAGCTTGACGAGCGAAGGGAAAGGCGCGCGGCGGGATGGGAACTGGTAAAGAGGGCCTGGCTTGAGGGGCAGTATGTCGGTGAAGAGGCGAAACACTATGATCCGGAAAGAAATCTCGCAGATGCCTATGAGAGGGCTGTCCTGGAGGCGGATGAAATTGCCGATCGCCTGAGGAGGGAGGCGGCCAGGGTGGCTGATTACGCTTCCCTTTTATCCCAGGCAGCAAGGATCGAAGAGGAAATAGAGCAGATTAAAGGGGAGATGCGAGGTCTTGATGAGGATAACCTTTGCATACAGGCCCGATGGAAGGGTATCTGGGCCCCTTGCTCCATTGATCCCCTTACTCCATCTGAGATGAGGGATTGGATCGGACGCTATGACAAGGCCTTGCAGCGTGAGGAGAGATTAAGTGAACTCAAGGCGGAACTTCAAAGTATAAGGGAACAGACGGAGATAAACAGATCAGAGCTGAGGGGCTGCCTTGCGACTCTTGGAGAGGTTGTGCCCGAAGGAGAGAGCCTTGATAAGCTCCTTGACAGGTGTGAGGCTGTCCTTGATCGAATCGGGGAGTGCTCAAGGCGCAGAACCGAGCTTGACTCCAGGATATCATCTCTAAATGAGACACTGGCCGACGCCTTAAGGAGCAAGGAGGAGACAAAGGAAAGGCTTTCCGCATGGAAGGTCCAGTGGTCGGAAGCCTTAAGGGAAGTGGGTCTCCCGGAAGGCACCGGCCCTGAGGTTGCCCTCCTATTGATTGCAAAGCTTGATGAGCTTTTCAAGAAAAGGGATGACTGCGACTCCCTGGAGAAGCGCATCTCCGGTATAAAGCGGGATGCAGAAGTTTTCGCATCCGATATCAAAGAGATAGTTACACACGCTGCGCCGGAACTTATAAAACTCGGGCCGGAGCATGCCGCTTTGAGCCTTTACTCCGAGCTTTCAAAGGCCCTTCAGGCGGAAACCAGTTACAGATCCATCGAAAAGGAGATAGTGCGAAAGACAGCCGAAAAGGAGGAGGCGGAAAAGGATATGGCCGTCGCGGCGGAAAGACTTGCCGGGCTTTGCAGGCAGGCCGAATGCCGTGACCCTGAGGAGCTTGAGGGGCTGGAGCGGAGGTCTTCTGAGTTCAAGAAACTCAAAGAGACACTTGCTTCCCTTGAGTCACAGATAACAGAACTTGGAGGGGGCGCAAGCCTGGCTGAAACTATTAGGGAGGTTGAGTCCTACAATACGGACAGCGTTGAGGCGGGATTGGAGAAGCTTGAGGCGGAACTCTCCGATCTAAAGTCCCGCCAGAGGGACCTTGGAGAGAAGGTGGGGGCTTTAAGAAACGAGCTTTCCAGAACTGACGGCTCTGCCGCGGCCTTCCGAGCTTCGGAGGAAGGCCAGCAGGTACTTGCTGAGATAAGAAACTTGACCGAGGACTATATTGTGCTCCGGTTATCCTCCCTGGTCCTGCGAAAGGCTATAGAGACATATAGGACAAGAAACCAAGGTCCCCTTGTCACAAGGGCGGGGGAGTTTTTTACTAGGCTCACCCTCGGCTCCTTTTCAGGCCTTAAGACAGATTACAGCGAAAGCGACGAGCCCATTCTCTATGGACTTAGACCCGGTGGGAGCCTGGTGGATGTGACCGGCATGAGCGACGGGACCGTTGATCAGCTCTACCTTGCGCTTCGGATGGCCACCCTGGAAAGATACCTGGAGAACAACGAGCCCATGCCTTTTATCGTTGACGATATCCTCATCCGATTCGATGACGACCGCTCAAAGGCAGCCCTTGAAATCCTCTCCGATCTCTCGCTCAAGACCCAGGTCCTCTTCTTCACCCACCACACCCGCATGCTGGATCTGGCTCAAAAAATAAACGGCGGCAGGAAGATATTCATCAAGAGGCTGAATTAGTTAGCGATATCAAAAATCAGGGGGCTGGTGCGGCTTTTCATGTACGCATGTCCTGATTTCCGAAAGACGTTCCCCCCCTGAATAACCTTTTCATTCCCGGCTCTCAAGTGCTCTTTCCCCCATCCGCATGGGTAGATGGATCGCCAGGGCGGTCAGAGCCGCGACTGTTGAAAATGACGCTGCGATGAAAAGCCACTGAAGGCCTGTAACGGTAATATTTTTTACACCTGCCATGAAAAGGATATAAACAGGGCCTGCCTCGAGCACAACTGTCACAGTTACAAAGAGCGCGCTTACTATCATGTAGGTCATGCCTCCAAAGCCGGTTGCCACCTGGGCGATGTTTTGATGCCTGAAATCAGGATAAACAGCGCCAAGACCTACGCCCATTGAAGTTATCCCCATGATCATGAAGATCATGGTCGCCGTTGTAAGCACCTTCATGAGCGGGGCAGCATCCATAAGCCTGTTTGTAGCGATTATAAGAATCTCACCGAGGATAAGAAGCGGGATTACATAGATTAGGAATTTGGCCCACAGGAAGCGCCTCGTCTTAAGGGGAGATGACTTTATGATCCAGTAGGCCTCGCCTTCGGAGCTGACCGCCGGAAACACAAACCTCGCGGACACCGCTGAGAGCACAAGCCCTGCAAGGGCAAGGTTGAGAAAACAGAGCTGGTTTTGAAAGAAGTCAACCCTGATGGGGCTCATGTCAATTGGAAGCACGCTGAAGTTATATAGATAAACCGCGACAAGGGCTCCCAGGAGAAGCAACTGCGACCATTGAGTGTTGTCCCTGAAAAACATCCTTATCTCCTTTGCAGCCAGCGCCCCTGCCTGGGGACCGAATATCCTTGCAGCTGCTTTTGCCGGAATCTCCAATAGGACTCCAGCTCCGTTGCGCCTCTTCTTTGCCTCCTGGGACTTGGAAAATCCTTCGAAGTAGAGGAAACTTGCGAGCCATATATTTATCACAACCGCAGCGCCTGCCGTGCTCCAGGCAAGGACGGCCTCGTGCAGAAATCCCCTTGCCTGTTCTCCTTTAAGGCACATCCATAGGCTGTCTGCGACCCACTGGGTGGGAAGATAAGGCGAGCGGGGGGCGTTCAAAGAGTTCAGATATTGGGCCACAGTAAAAAAGGTGTCCGGATTTACAAGCCGCTCGGGCTTCATGAACCTGAAGAGAAGATATATCCCAATACCCATCACTATGCCGAGGAGGGCCACAAAGTCCCTTGCCCTCTGGGCCGGAAAGATGTGGACGAGAATCATCGTGACAATGATGCCCGCCCCGGCTGCAATGATTACAAGTGTAAGGCTCAGATGGGCGAGTGTTACATAAAAGAGCGGACCGGGCCGATATACGTAGGAGTACGCCATGAAGACCGGAACTCCGAATACGGCAAGCATCCAGGAAGAGTCCATAACGGTTTGAATCGCCCGTGAGATGAATACATCCTCAATCATGGCCGGGGAAGCATGGATCAGTTCCAGATCCTTTGAGAGGTATAGATTTGAAAGAGCAGAGATCACGTTGCTGAATATGAGAAGCGAAAAAAAGCTTAAGAGCATCATGGAAAGCAGCAGCCTTGCAAGGAGATCGCCCAGGCCCGATATGGTTTGAAAGTGAAGGAGTACCCGGCAGGAAAGATAAAAGATGCCTCCGCAAAGTAATAAACCCAGGAACGCCATAATCAGGGAGCGCCTGCGTCCCTTTTTCCCTCCCCTCAAAATCGAGTTTTTAAGGGCTAGCGCCCTAGGCCTGCAAAGGAGCAAAAAACCGTTCATTTGGTTCCTCTCCTCCTTCCGTGAGCAACAGAAACGCTTTTTCAAGGTTCCCGTCTGTGCCTGCCTTGCTCCTCAGTTCAGCCGACGTCCCGTTAGAGATGATACGGCCGCTTTGTATGATGGCTATCCGGCCGCACAGCTCCTCCGCTACGGCCAGTGAGTGTGTGGACATAAATATCGTAACACCCCTTTCAACCAGGCCTCGAAATATGGTCTTGACAAGGCGGGCACCCCTTGGGTCAAGCCCCACCATGGGTTCATCCACCACAAGTATCTTCGGCTCCGTGATAAGGGCCGAGCACATGACGAGCCTCTGCTTCATACCGTGGGAGTAACTTTCAATGAGTTCATCGGCCCAACCGGCAAGCTCGAACAGCTCAAGGAGCCTCAGGATTTGCTCGTCTCTGGCCCTTCCCCTTTCCATGCGGTAGAGGTCAGCCACAAAATTCAGAAATTCCCTGGCTGTGAGCTTTTCATGGATAAAGGGCCTGTCCGGGATGAAGCCCACGAACTGCTTTACAGCCTCCGGTTCGCGGGCGATATCGAGCCCGTTCATCCTGATCATTCCTCCTGTCGGCTTGAGAACGCCGGCCATCATCTTGATGGTGGTGGTCTTGCCTGCCCCGTTGGGACCAAGAAAACCGAATAAAACTCCCCTTTCAACTGTAAGATTTATTCCGTCAACGGCCTTAAAACCTTTATAGATTTTGGTGAGGCCGATTAGTTCAATCATAGCCATAGGCGAGGATCTCCAGGCTGATCTTACCGAGCAGCCCCATAATGGATGCCTGTTTGTCCAGACCTCCGTGCGAAAGTTTGATGTGCGTGGGGTCTGCGGGCATCTGGTTTGAAACAGTATCCATGCTGATCCAGGAACCCAGGTAGACCTCGTTCCACGCGTGGTAATAGAAGGCGGAATCCTTATAGACAAGACCAACGCAGACCCTTGCCGGGATCCCTGCGGCGCGGAGAAGCGCCGCGGCAAGAACAGCGTGTTCGTTACAATCACCCACTCTTTTTTCAAGTACCTCGATTGCGCTGGGAACACTCATGACCGGCATCTTTTCTATGCTTTCAAAAACCCAGCCCATTATCTTTACTGTTATCCTGACTGGACTTTGAAGCTCGCCCACAATCCCGGCAGCAGCCTTGATTATTAAAGGGTGGTCGCTCTCGATCCCCAGCTCCGGTTTGAGGTATTCCTGCATGTCAGGGACTCGGCCGGGTAGTTGATATGGATCAGGTACCTTCTCTCTTTTTATGGCAATGGTGTCTCCTTCGAAAGACTGCCTCCCTGAATCAAGGGCGAAGGTGTCAAGCGCCACGCCCTCAAGACCTCCTGCCCGGAGCTTAATAAAGGTAAGCATCTCAGGCTGCCACAGCTTTTTTTTAACGGGCACTGCAGCAAGGCGGTAGATATCCTCTCTGCCGCTCCCTTCAAAATCTCCAAGGGCCGCAGCCTCACTAGCCCTGACAAGGGTTAAACCGATCGGGCCCTCCTCCTTGAGCACGCCTCCTTCATCATCCAGCCAGAATGTCATCTTCTGCCCGAGGAATTCACCCTCCACCCTGAAAGCAGCGTAGCTGACACCCTTGATCTCCATGGATTCCCTAGCTAAGACCCTGACGGTGGCCTCCTGCTGGGCCACTACCGAAGGATCAAAGAGGGAAAAGGAAAAGGATCGCCCTACCTGAAGACCTCGGCCCTTAATCAGCCCAGGTACGCCGGTGCTTATCGTGACAGGCCCTGATATGGGGATGACTGTCTTTCTGCCTTTCTTACCCTCACCGATCGTAATCCTAATCGCTTCATGCTCGACGTTTCCCTTTGCCTCAAATCGCACAGCGCCGGATGTTAAAAGAAAATGGAAACCCTGGAGGCTGAAGTCCTTTCCCAGAGTTGCCTGGGTGACGGCCTTGAGGGCGCTTACGCGGCCCATTAGATTGAGCTTCAAGAGCATTTCCTCGCGCACAAGATAGCCCTCTCCAACCGGGCTGATGTGCCTTTCTGAATAACCTATCTTGTCTTTTTTCAGATATATCTCCATCCATTCGGTGAGGGGCTCGGAAATGGGTGCTGAAGCCTCCGCGACAGTCTTCTTTATTGAAGACGGCACTGTATGAAGCCTCTTGACCCACAGGGCGACAGTTATGATCCAGATTGCCAGGACGATTATTCCACCGGCAGTCATGAACCTCCTGCGCCTTTCAGGGCTTATTCGGTTTGCGGCATCCGCACTCGATACCGGCACTTGCCCATTGTCTGGAAACGCCAATTTTGCTTTTCTCCCTTATATGAAAATGCTTACCCTTTGTATCCCTCACCCTTTAAATATAACGGCACCTGTTGTAAAAAACCATCTTTTGTGGAATGCTCTGGCGCGGAGGCGCGCTCAGGCATGGTGATAGTTCCGGATGAACCGGATGCGCAGGAACAGGGCGCCTAAAAAAAACCGCAGTTGTCACGCTGGGGAAAAAATGTCCGGATGGAAGGTATGTGCTCAAGGGCCCTGCTATCCGGTGTCCGGCATCCGGATTCCGGGTCGAGCAGGCTTTTGACATGGGGCAATTCCATGCTTCATTGTGCCCTTTCCTTTTATCCCTCCCCCTCGACGGGGGAGGGAGGGGTGGGGGCGATTTTCATCCTTCTTTGTGCCCTATCCGGGCACGGGATTTAGATGATAAACTATGTAATATTGCCGGAAAGATAAGGCTTTGAGGTTTAAATGAAAAGGGCGGTTGTGCTTTTGAGCGGAGGGATAGACTCGACAACGGCCATGGCTGTTGCAAAGGCAGAGGGCTTTGATCTTTATGCCCTTTCATTCAGATACGGACAGAGGCATGCTGTCGAACTGGAGGCGGCCAAAACAGTGGCCGCCCTTCTGGGGGTAAAAGAACACCTTGTCATGGACATAAGGCTTGACAGGATCGGGGGCTCTGCCCTTACATCCGAAATAGTTGTTCCAAAAGACCGAAACGAACATGAGATAGGCAGAGGCATACCGGCAACCTACGTGCCTGCAAGAAACACCATTTTTCTGTCCGTCGCCCTGGCCTGGGCAGAGGTTCTGCAGGCGGAAGATATCTTCATCGGGGTGAACATACTTGACTACAGCGGCTATCCTGATTGCCGTACCGAATACATTGATGCCTTCGAGCGAATGGCCAACCTGGCAACCAGGGCCGGAGTCGAGGGCCGCGCAAGGATAGAAATCCACACCCCCCTTATCGCAATGACAAAGGCGGAGATCATCAAAAAAGGTCTTGACCTGGGCGTAGATTATTCCATCACCCACAGTTGCTATGATCCATCTTACGGGGGATTGGCATGCGGCCGATGTGACAGTTGCCTGTTGAGGATCAAGGGATTCAGGGATGCAGGAGTCCAGGATCCCACCCGCTATGTATCAGGTTCTCTTTAATGATATGGGGACCTGGAGCTTGAGAAGACCCGCGTTCGTTTAATAGGCGCACGCTTCCGGCAAGCTCCTGCCATGATTGCCTTGCGCCCCTGTGGTTGCAGCCTGGAGGGGCGGCTGCTTTCACAGTGCAGACTCCCGGTATGATGCCGAGTGTTCGGTCACGGGCCTTTGAACCCAGTGTGGCAATGATGGCCCTTCTGAAGAGGGCAATCTGAGGGAGGAGATATCGTCTGGTGCATTCCCGCCATACCTGAGAGGGAACACTCCCGCATTGCCTTGAAGCGGAGCAGAGCACGGATTCTGTGATCCAGGTCTTTCTCATCTGCTCATCAAAGGAAAGGTCGGGCCAGCATAGATTCAGTATATGCCTGACGTTTCGGTGAAACTGATCCTTGCCTTCCCTGTAGCATCGGTAGGAGTAACAGAATGTCTCCTCAAAAAGCTCCTCAGAACCTGCTTTCACTGAATGGTTCTCTTCCGGATGTGGGTCTCCCGGTTCAGCCACGATCAAGACCAGCCTTACTTCCTCGCAAGACCCGGTGCATCCGCAGAATCCCCTGGGCACATGGCCGTTATATGGTGACCACCTCATGAGCTTGCATGAAGAGTTGAAAGCTGGACAAGGCCCATAGACAGGCAAAAGGATTTTCTTTAGTGCGGGTGATGGGGTGGGCATATACATTACAAACTCCTTTGTTACAATGTTGAAATATCCCTGTCATGAAACGTGTTACAATTTTGCCTCCTACCCTCACATTGCAGGGGGAAGGATGCCAAGGGGCCTAATCCGCACTCGTGACGTTCGGACTTGAGCACTTGGGGCAGAGATCAAGGATATCTCCCCTGAAGATTTTTCCACAGTTGAGGCACTTCATCCTGCATCTGTTTCCATCTCCTTGCATTTCATCCTGGGCATCGTCACTCATAAACAGATATGCTGAGCGAGGATCTGAGATATTGATCGGATCAGAAATGTCTAAAAGCCCTTTGCCGCTTCCGATAGCGCTCCCTTCATCTCCTGCTGCCTCTTCGTGAACATCATCATCAAAGTCCATTGGTTTCTCCTTTCTTAGAAGACAATGCAATTAGCAAGCCTTTATTCAAAATCAGACAAAGGATCGGCCCCGTAACTAGTGCCCATCCGGAAATGGCTATTTTCACCGATTTCGGCGTTGGGCTCAAATTTTAATCCTCGAAATACGTCCATGTATTCCTGTGGTTAAAATTATCGCCCGCCTTGAACTCGACGAAACTATCTCA
>Ga0100393_10003316_pt1 | contig 15247 bp, 11 predicted proteins | sample CryGeymeta201517_FD_81546 | JGI IMG/M metagenome (GOLD analysis project Ga0100393, IMG submission 81546) | Groundwater microbial communities from Crystal Geyser aquifers in Utah, USA - Crystal Geyser metaG 2015-17 | ecosystem: Environmental > Aquatic > Deep subsurface > Groundwater | place... | reverse complement strand
GAAAATACGCAAATATGTCAAATGGCAACAGCTGAAGGATCAGCAAGGATAACCTAAAGTAATAATGCCTTTCAGGCTGGTGTCAAACCACCGCCTCTGGCGGAGGTCAAGAAGGTTTTTGGCCTCTAATCGAAATCGGGGGACGGTTGACCCACAAGGTTCAACCTTCCCCCAGCTTTAGGGCAGTGGAGCCCACGCTGTGTTGCAACCCAACACGCCGTGGTGTCTCCCTGCCCTTTTTTCTTTTTAAAGCGTAAGAATCACAGCTTTAGCCGCGGTAGTTCATTTTTATAACGCGAAAACCACTTACTTTATCAGCTAGCTTGAGTAGCGGATGTAATTTGTGATATCATCGAGTTATGACTCTTAAAGAAGCCATCCAGTTTTGGGTTAAAAGTGCTAATGAAGACTTTATCACCGCTCAAGTTTTGTTTGAGTGTCAACGTTTTGTTCACTGTTTGTTCTTTTGCCACCTTTTTGTCGAAAAGATCTTAAAAGCCTCGGTAGTTAAAGCCATCCATGACAATCCTCCGTATAGTCATAAACTTGTTTCACTAGCCCAACTAAGCAGGGTAAATTTTACCAAAGAACAACTGATACTTATAAAAGAAGTAACTGAATTCAATTTGAAAGCACGTTATGACGACATCAAGCTTTCTTTATATAAGAAGGCAAACAAAGATTATACAGAGAAATATTTTCAAAAGTGTAAGGAACTATTTTTATGGCTCAAAGGACAAATTTAAACCGGAAAAAACTTACGATTCTCAGACGCTATGCACGGTTTTTAAGGGACAACGGTCTTCAAATCGAAAAAATGATTGTCTTTGGATCGGTGGCCAAGGGAACGGCTTGCAAGGAGAGCGATTTGGACGTTTGTGTTGTTTCTTCATTGTTTGGTAAGGACCCGATTGAGGAGTCAATGCGTCTATCGAAATTGGCAATGGAGATAGATTATTCATTAGAGCCTCATCCGTATTCACCAAAAGACTTGCAAGAAAAATTTGATCCTCTAGCAGCTGAAATTAGAAAACATGGGGTTGAAATAAAAATTTAAAATTCAAAAGTTAAGAGTTAAATGGTGAACTTGCGGCTACGGCTAAAATTTATAAAGCTAGACACGAAAGACAAGGACTGGTCAGCGATTTGGGTCTTTTCGGCAGGATGGTTTTAAATTAACAAAGTTTCAAGAGTTGGTCAGGTGGCATACAGCTTGTGGCCGGCTTCAAAAGTTTTTTGTAGTAAGTTTTTTCTTGCGTTTTGTCAGTTTCCAATAAACGCGCGTTTCTAAATTCCACAATGAATATGATATGATAGGAATAATTCAAAATTCAAAATGCAAAATTTTCAGAATAAAACAATTTTGATTTTTGACTTTTGATCTTTGACTTAAAATTAACCCATGCAATCAGTCTTTTTTGAAATCGGTTTTATCGTCGTTCTGGCCACTTTTTTGGGTGCCATTTCACGCCGTTTCCGCCAACCCCTTTTTTTGGCGTATTTGGCAACCGGGATGATCGTCAAAGCTTTGGGGTTGAATGTTTTATCAGACGGTGAGACGCTGTCTATTTTAGCCGAGTTCGGAATCGCTTTTTTGCTTTTTATCGTGGGGCTGGAGCTTAACCCTAAAGAAATAAAGGAGATGGGTAAGCCGGCTCTGATAATCGGCGGGGGCGAGGTTTTGGCGGTTACTGTTTTGGGGATTATTTTGGGAAGATTTTTGGGTTTTTCGCCAACCGCAGCCGTCTACCTCGGTTTAGCTTTAAGTTTTTCCTCAACCATCATTGTCGTCAAACTGCTTTCGGAAAAAGGCGAAATCAACGCTTTATACGGCAGAATCAGTGTGGGGATTCTGCTTTTTCAAGATTTAGTCGCCATCGTCGCCTTAATTTTACTCTCCAGTTTTGGCAGCCGAGGAAACATTATCCGCCTAGTCTTAACTATTATCAAAACCTTAGTTTTTCTACTTATTTTAAGATTGGTGGCGCGTGATTTTTTGCCGGCTTTTTTCAAGCGCCTTTCCGTTGACGGCGAACTTCTGTTTGTCGGCTCCATTGCCTGGTGTCTGGTTTTGGCCGGGGCGGCGAAATTGATGGGTTTTTCTTTAGAAATCGGGGCTTTTTTGGGCGGATTAACTTTGGCCGCCACTTCTTTCCGCTTTCAAATCGGAGCCAAAATTAAACCCTTGCGCAACTTTTTCATCCTGATTTTTTTCGTTGTTTTGGGGCTTGAAGCCAACTTTGCCCATCTTTCTCAGTTGTTGTTGCCAACAGCTCTCTGTGTTTTGGTGGTCTTGATTTTAAAACCAATAATAATTATGGCCTTAATTGGTAGCCAAGGTTATCGCAAACGATCAGGATTTTTGGCAGGTTTATATCTATCTCAAATATCTGAATTTTCTTTGGTTTTGGTTGCCTGGGGAGCAAGCGTCGGTCACCTTAATAAAGATCAGGTGTCTTTAATAACCTTAGTAGCTATTCTAAGTATCACTATTTCTTCCTTGTTTATTTCAAAGGATCGGAAATTGTATGAAAAACTAAGGCACCCTCTTTCGTTTCTAGAAAGAGAAAAAGTTAGAAAAGAAAGAATAAAAGTATCGCCAGAGTACATTGATCATGTAATTTTAATCGGATGTCACAGGATGGGAATAGATTTTTGGCATGCCCTAAAAGAAAATAACATCCCTTTTGTCGTTTTGGATTTTGACCCCAAAATTATTAAAAACTTAGAAAAAGAAGATGTCCCCTGTATCTTCGGCGACATGGGAGATCCGGAGATTTTGGAGCTTTTAAATCTTGCGAAAGCCAAGATGGTAATTTCCACCGTCGCTGATCTCCATGACAATTTGGAACTTTTGGAAATTGTCGGCAAAATTAATCCCGGGTTGGTTACGATTTTGACTGCCTCTCAGATTTCCGAGGCCCTAAAGCTTTATCAGCAGGGTGCCAATTATGTGATTTTGCCGCATCTTTTGGGAGGGCACATTGTGGCCGATCTTTTAGAAAAGCATTGGCAGGATTTAGGCAAGCTTGGCGAATCAAGAGCAGCCCACATTAAAGAACTTTTAGAGCGTCGCGATTTAGGATATGAAGGATAGACGGAAAGGTTAAAACTCAAAAGTAAAAAGTCAAAATTAAGGTAGTTCTCCACTGCGGTCGAACGATAAAACGATGAGCGGTGGTTCTCTCCGCCGGCTGGCGGATCGGACAGTAATTATTCTTCGACTAACCCGCCCCCGCCTGCCGGCGAGGCAGGGAATCGGCGGGGCATGGAGAAGTACAACTAAAAAGCCCGTCCTGTAAAACTAAATGAGATGTTGAACCCCTAAAATTTTCAAGGAGTGATAGTTCATGAGTTAAGATATCAAGAGTCAATTTAATAAGGAGAAAAAAATGAATTCAAGTTTAGAAAATGGTTCAACTGGTTTTGAGGGTGAGACGGAAAGAACTCACAGAGAGGCTTACGGGTTGGGGAATAATGAGACGTTGGTGGGGGTTTTCTATGGTCCAACAAGGGAGGGTGCATTGCAGAGATTAAGGCCTGGCTCTGAGGAGTATTTAGAAGCTTTGAAGGAAGCGCTTAATGATTTAACCCAATCCGGTGGGTTTACAAGCATCAGGACGGTCAAGGGGCAAGACGGACATGTCGCCATAATTGGCATTCCGACTGAAGAGCAGAGAGCAATGGCAGCTAAAAATAGAGAAGCTTTTGCAGCCATGAGAAAGCAGGCAGAGGAAAAGTGATATACTTATTTTGGATTACAAACTAGAGTATTTTGGATATATAATAATTTTAGCCAAAATGAAGTTTTTTAAGTTTTAGGAGGTTTGTGTTATGGATTTTTTTCAAGAATTAACCCTCGGTGAGAAAAAGGGAGTACCTTTTTACCGCCTTTACATCAACGGTGAATGGATGGAGTCTGCCAAAAACGAATCTTTTGAAGTTTTCAATCCGGCTGACGGAGGCTTGGTGGCGCATGTGGCCAAATCCGGCGTGAATGAGGCTGCCAAAGCGGTTGAGGCTGCCTTTCTGGCCCGCAGCGCCATGGAAGACTTATCGCCTTTTGAACGCAGTGAAATCTTGCTGAAAGCCGCCGATCTGCTCATCCAATATCAGGACTGCCTTTCTGAACGCATCGTTTTGGAAGCAGGCAAACCCATAACCGACGCCTACCACGAGCTTGCCGCCGGAATCAAAAGACTCCAATTCGGAGCCGAGGAGGCAAGATCGATCAAAGGCGAATATCTGCCCGGAGGGACAACCTCGGCAGATGGCAAGAATAAATGGGGCATTGTCTTAAAAAAACCTTTAGGCGTGGTTTTGGGAATCACCCCTTTTAATTATCCGCTGTTTATTCCGCTTTCCAAGATTGTGCCAGCCTTGGCTGCCGGCAATACCATAGTTTTGAAACCTGCCTCAGATGATCCGACGCCGGCTTTGTATCTGGCTCAAATTTTTGCCGAGGCAGGACTGCCTGCCGGAACCTTAAACGTTTTAACCGGCGGAGGCGCCGAAGTTGGCGACTACCTTGTATCTCATCCGAAGATTGACATGGTTTCTTTTACCGGTTCGACGCAAGTCGGCAGAAGGATTGCCGAAAAGGCGGTTTTTGCCAAACTGCATTTGGAGTTGGGCGGAAAATCTCCGGCTATTATTTCGCAAAAAGCTGACCTTGATTTTGCCGCGAAAGAATCGGTCAAAGGAGCACTTAAATTTTCCGGACAGCGCTGCGACGCCATTTCCCGCCTCTTGGTTGAAGAACCGGTCTATAAGGAATTTGTGGAAAAAGTGATTGAGGAAGTTAAAAAATGGAAAGCGGGAGACCCCAAAGATCCGGCAATCCAGGTCGGACCGCTAATTAATGAAGCGGGGTTAAAAAAAGTGTTGATGCTGGTCAATGACGCTTTGGACAAAGGCGCCATTTTAGAGTTAGGCGAAGAACTCAACGAGCAGCAAGGACTTTTGGTCAAACCGATTGTGCTCTCCGGGGTTACTCCTCACATGCGGATTGCCTGGGAAGAAACCTTCGGACCGGTGGTTACGGTAATCAGAGTGAAAAATCTGGATGAAGCGTTGGACATTACCAATCAATCTGAGTTTGGGTTGGATTCGTCCATTTTCACGCAAGACGTGGATGAGGCTCTGTATTTTGCCCGGCATTTGCAATCGGGGACAGTACAAGTTAATGGCGCGCCGGCTCACGGCGTGGGCGATTTTCCGTTTGGCGGAGACGAAGAGTCCGGCCTGGGCAGGGAAGGAATCGGGCTTTCGGTTGATGAGATGAGCAGGCTGCATACGGTGGTTTTTAATCCACGGAAATAATTACATTTAAGGATTAAAGAAGGAGGTATAAGATGTTTGATTTAAATGGTAAAAAGGCGCTGGTAACCGGAGCGTCAAGAGGTATTGGTAAAGGAATTGCGTTGTGTTTGGCCAAAGCAGGAGCCGATGTGGTGGTTAATTATCGCTCAAAACAGGAAGAGGCCGAGGAAGTTGTTGCGGAGATTAAAAAAATGGGGCGGCAAGCTTTCAGCGTGCAAGCCGATGTCTCCCAAAAAGAAGAAGTGGTCAGAATGATGGGCGAAGTAACCGCTAAATTCGGCAGCCTTGATATTCTAGTCAACAATGCCGGGGTTTTGGGGTTTTCTCCACTTTCAGAGATGACCGACGAAGAGTGGGATCGAGTGCTTGATGTTAACCTGCGTGGTTATTTTTTAGTTACCCGGGAAGCGGTCAAAGTGATGCTTAAAGAAAAAGGTTGGGGACGGAGAATCATCAATATCGCCTCAATCGCTTCTGGTCAAGTGGGAATCGGGTTTGCCAACGGGTCCCATTATGACGCCAGCAAAGGCGGAATCATCGCTTTTTCCGAAAGTATTGCGGCCGAACTGGCACCTCAGGGGATCAATGTCAACTGTATTGCGCCGGGACTTATCGACACCGATATGGTTTCCGGGATGATGCAGGATGAAAAAGTGAAACAAGGCTTTTTGGCGCGTATTCCTCGTGGAAGAGCGGGCAGCCCGGAGGATATTGGGGCGGCAGCGGTCTTTCTGGCCTCGGAGGAGGCGGATTATGTTTGCGGAACGGTTTTATACGTTGACGGCGGGTATTTGACGGGGTAAAAGCATTTAAGAAGCGAACAAACTAGAGGAAAAGATCCTTCTCCTTATAGGAGAAGGGAGGATGAGGTTTGTTTTTGAGAAGAGACTAGGCAGAAAAAATGATACCATCGGGAAAGAAAAAGTTTTTACATACGAAAGATCACTTGATGTTGGCAAAATCGCTACGCAAGAATCAGACAGATTCTGAAAGTTATCTTTGGAAGTATCTAAGAAATAGGCAGTTTAAGGGGTTGAAATTCAGGCGTCAATTTCCCATCGGTTGCTATATACTCGACTTTTTTTGTGTTGAAAAGAGAATTGCAATAGAGCTTGATGGAGGTCAACACAGTAAGAATGAGGCTTTGAGAAAAGATAAAGCGCGCGAAGAATTTCTTCAAAGGTGCAATATCAAAATAATTCGATTTTGGGATAATGACATTCTTAAAAATATAGGCGGTGTTTTACAGAAGTTAGAGGAGGAAATCCCTAAAAATATTTCATGACCTCACCTTAGTCCTCTCCTATAAGGAGAGGAAGGAGAACAGAGAATTCCTTCTCCTTGTAGGAGAAGGCGAGCCCGCCTGCCGGCGAGGCAGGGATGAGGTCTGAATGAAAAGGAGAATAGAAATCTTCCTTTGTGAGGAAAGAAAAAAATGCCGCGGGGAGAGGAAAAAGGAAGGAAAATTTGTAGTGGAAATTGAGCAACTTATTAAACAAATCTATTCCCAGCGGCAGCCCTGGTCTCACAAGGGCCAAATGGGCAAACTTTTAGTGGTTGCTGGGTCAAAAAAATACACCGGCTCGCCCATTTTCAACGCCGTTTCAGCCCTAAAATCCGGCTGCGATTTAGTTACCGTGGCCGCGCCCAAAAGGGTCGCCGATATCTGCGTTTGTGCCTACCCCGATATCATAACCGCACCTCTCAAAGGTGACTTTCTTCATCCGGACCACGTTCCAGAAATACTCAAACTGGCCAAAGACAATAAAGCCTTGGTAATAGGCGGGGGTTTGGGCCGGGAAAAGGAAACGTTGGCAGCCATTTTAGAAATCATCAAAAAGGTTGATTTACCAATGGTTGTGGATGCTGACGCGCTGCGGGCTCTGGCCGGTCATCTGATGGTTTTGGAAGGCAAGAAAGTTATTTTGACGCCGCATGCAGACGAATTTTTTGCCATTTCAGGCGAGAGAGTCAGAGAAGAAGTCGGAAATCGCCGTAGACTGGTACAAAGATTCGCTACTCAACACCATGCCGTGGTTATTCTTAAAGGACATGTTGATATTGTCGCTGAAGGTGATGCGGTTTATGAAAATCGGAGCGGTTCGGTTTACATGACCAAGGGTGGTTTTGGAGACACGCTGACGGGGATCTGCGGGGCTTTGTTATCCCGTGGAACCAATCTTTTTGGGGCGGCTTGCGCAAGTGCCTATCTTAACGGGAAAACCGGGGAATTAGCCGCTATCAATAAGAAAGAAGGAGTTCTGGCCTCAGATATCTTTGAATACCTTCCAAAGGCTATAGAATCAGTCTTATATCCCGAACCGGCGGTACTCGGGAATGTCGTCATCTTACAGAAAGCGATTCTGGCTGATAAAGAAGGCAAAATTTTGACTTTGAAACGGTCTACTAAAGACAGAGCCAGACCAGGCAGGTGGGATTTTCCTGGAGGTAGGCTTGAAGAAGGGGAAAAGGCTCCTGAAGGGGTAAAACGGGAAATTAAAGAAGAAACAGGCTTGCCAGGTATCCAAGTGACTGTTTTTACCGCTGAGGTCGAATATGAGTCTGCCAAGGAGCGGACATGGATCTATATCGGATACAAAAGCAGGGTAAAGGATAAGCCGAAAATCAATTTAAGTTGCGAGCACGAGGATTATCGGTGGGTGAGCAAAGAGGAATTTTTAAAGCTTGAGTCAGCGGAGTTTTTGCAAAGAATGATCAAAAAATTACCTTAATATACTCAACTTCCGCAGGTTTGCAATAAATAGAGTTGAGTATTCCCCAAATAACCACATCTTAAATTACAAATCAAAGTTATTTGGGTATAATTAGGTTTGATTTTCAAAAAGGAGAAAGGAATGCAGCCAGCCAGAAGCGAATCTTATAAACCACCAGAGCCTGCCAGGAGAAAACCGGGAATGCCATCAGTTTCAAAGCCTACGGCGGCGAGAACTGGAATTACTTCAGCAGAAACTTCAGCGGCGGCGGCGCCACCGGCTCTTGCTGAAGCGCCGCGGGAGGTAAATAGAACAGAAGTCACAGATCCGCATGCACAAATCCGGATAATAACTAGGGGCGACAGCGGCAAAGGGCCTTTGGTTGACAGAGGCCGGGACGAACCGGTCATTATTCCGGGGAAAGGCTTGAAAGACCTACCACCGGGAACGCCGGTGGTTATTTACAGAGTCGACAGATCCGAAGGAAAGCGTTTTTGGGTGGCTGAAGGCGAACCTATCGAAAGAAGAGTAGTGGTGGTTGGATATCGAGATCGATCAAGAGAATCTAAAGCCGCTTTAGCGCAGAAAACAGGCTACGTTTCCGGGCTTTCTATTGATCCTGATTGGGTGGAAACGGAAACGGAAATTGACAAAACCTGGTGGGCGGACGGAATATTCGGTGGCGGGACCCAAACTTACTCTTTGATAAAACCGGATCGCGAAGCCGAAGTACGGGAACAATTTTCCTGGGGTCTTTTTAAAGATATTGCCATAAAAGGTTTAGGTTTTGATCGTTTGGTGAGAGGGGCGCCGGCAGATATGACTGATGAGGAGATACTTTCAAAATGGGTTCCCGAAGAATCGCAGTTGCAGGTATTTTTTGCGCCGACAGCACCTGATAGAAAAATAGCAGGGCATATGCTTGATCAAGAAAAAGGCACAGTTGCGGAAATTACCCGCAGACATTTGGCACCAATCGTGGTCTGGCTGCGTCGGATAGCCAGAGGAGAAATTACGGGTTATGAAAAGGCACCTTCCATTGAGGAATGGTTGGCCCAGCACAGAGAGGCATTTACGCAGCAAAATGGGCCAAGTCAGGTGAACCGCGAAGCTGTAATTAGCTATTTACTTGCGAGCAGGTCAGAATTTCCAGACCCCAATGATGGATTAGAGACCATGGGAGAGATGGAAGCAGTGGCTGCGGCGCGTGCCTGGTCTCACGGCAAAGAGGCCGCCGCTGTAGTAGAGGGGGCCAATAAAGAGAGAAAACAATATCCAACCATTTTTTCTGAAAAGTTAACCCTTTCTGCTGCGGCCAAAAGACATCTTGAACTGGGGAGACCGCCAGCATTGGGAGATTTAGTTGATAGAAATAAAATTGAAGAACTATATCCTCCAGAGGTTGAACTGCCTGGGGTCGGGAAAGTCACAGTTCAATATTCCCGCAAGGGTGAGGGAGGTCAAGTCGGAACAATACACTTAAGCCCAGCTCAGACTTTAGCAGCCGAAAGTGATCCAGAAATTCCTGGTCGTGAATGCCGATTTGTATATTCTGATGAGGTGTCTTCTAATTTCGTTCCTCCCCAATCCTTGGTTGAACAAAAGAGAAGAACCGCAAAATATTTAAGCCGAGAGGTTTTCCGCGAAAAAAAGGGTGGCCTGCCTTTTATTCAGGAAGGGTGGTGGGAGAATAAGCCTGGAAATGAGCTTCCGGCATGGCCCCCAGGTCGTGTTGTCGGTGAGGTAAAAGGAGTAGGAGAGGTGCTTGCTTATCCTTATATTTACCGAGCTACAGCAAACGGAATTACGGCTGTTGGATGGACCCAGAGTGAGAAAGAAGTTGATGTGGCGAGAAAAAAGTTTGAACAAGCACGCGAGGTGTGGGAGGCACGCCGCGGAGAAGCCGAAGCAATCTGTGGCCAGTGCGGAGGAAAAATGGTTAAAGTGGAGGGTGAATGGGCAGGAAGTAAAAAAACCAGTTTTAAATGCGGGTCTTGTGAAAAGGCGCCGGAATATCCCTTTATTTCCGACAGATATAACTCCAGAAGGGGTGGCAGAGTAGTAGAAGTCTACTTTGCAAATACACAAGCAACGTCCTTTGGAGAATCTTTCGATCTTTCTGAAAACGGACCTATGACCGGCCCGGTCCATGGTGTTGGACAGCGTCCCGCCACTTTGGACGAAATTGATAGGTTGGAAATTGCAGCGGCCAAGTTCGGTTTAGCTAATGATGAATTAGTGTCTCAGTCCATTGTAGCCGGCAGGAAAAAAATGGCTGATTTATTGGAGAGCCTGGTGTCCGACAATCCGGTAGGGAAAATCCAACATGATGTCTTCCGGGACCTTTTAGCTCAATTACCGGATTTTATTGCACTTCTTCCTGTAATGACATCCGCTGGTTCGGTTATTTGTGACCCGCAGGTTTTGGCTAAGGCGTTGACGGGTGGCAGGGAAAATCTTTTTCCGGAACTCGAATACGGCTATTTTGACACCCATTCCGGTCGAAATGTAGTATTAAGCCCTAGGCTTGGCGCCATTATGGGCAGATACTACAGAAATGAACAAGAGGGAAATGCGACCTACCTTGCCAGATTTACCGGAGACCCTAGATAGCAGGCAATTCAAAGTACAAAGAGAGTTAACGAACGGATGGCAGAAGGTTATAGAGACGACGATTAGGTTATTGAATAAGAAGGAGGGAAGAGTTTGTGCGTCTCGAATCAGCCTAGTACATCGTTCCTTTAACTTTCATGTGTCATTTTTATAATTATTTGAGAAAACCACTTACTTTACCCGTGCCTGCCTGACGGCGAGGCAGGCCTGCCTGACGGCAGTCAGGGATGAATCGAATGATTAATAAACTCACCTCCCCGCCCCCGCCTGCCGGCGAGGCAGGGATTCGGCGGGGAGGATACCACGGCGCAAGGAGCGGTAGTTCATCTTGCCAGAATCTGATTCTGGGGTCATCCCGCAAAGCGAAATTCCCCAGAATGACATGAAATTCATTAAGATCAATTAGATCCACCTCAGCAGAAACCCAAAACGATATATTATAGGTTATAGAATGTAGTGGGTTATTAAGAGTTAATTCTATCAAATTAGAAAGGTAAGAGTTTACCCTTCCGACACGCTAGCCTTGAAGTGTTCTGCCATCGCGAGCCCTCCGAGTCGGAGGGCTCGGCGATCACAGACAGCTCCAGAGCTTTCCCACGGGATTGCTTCGTCTCCGCCAGTTAGCGGATCCTCGCCATGACGGTCATTTAGGTGGGAACCGTAAACAGTTACTTAAAAAGATAGGACTTGACAAGAAATGATTTTTATGATAATACTATAAGATATATGACATACCCAAAAGAATTGCAAACCTGAGGAAGTTGAGTATCTAAAAAATCGCGAACGGAAAGTTGCACGCTTAAAGAAGATAAAAAAGAAGATAAAACTAAAAAACCCTACCAACGTTTACTAGAACAACCGGTTCTGAGGTTAACCTTGCGTAGGGTTTAGTCCAGAGCCGGTTTTTTGTTAGGCCGCGTGTCATCCTGAGGACCCGCCGACTCGGCGGGGACGTGAGGATCCCGCAGGAATGTGGTAATTCGGACGGGATCCCTCGACTGCGCTCGGGATGACAAAAAGAAGAAGACCTTTTAAATTCAGAAGTTTGCTCGTGAAACTGGGGAGAGAAGAGAGAGACAAACCTTCCTTTATTGTATTATAGACTTTTTGAAAGGAGAGTCGAAACTGCCCCAAAAGGAAGAAAAAACCCTACCAGTTTGCGAGCAAGTTTTTGGGTTTAAAGGATTACTCTTCGAGCGAGTCGAAGACGAGCCGAGAAGTACCATATTAAGGTAGTTCTCCACGCTTCGCCTCGCGGCGAATTGGTCGAACAATAATAGCACTTTACTTTCAAAAACACATGTCATCCTGAGGAGTCCGCCCCGCCGAATCCCTGCCTCGCCGGCAGGCGGGGGCGGGGACGACGTGAGGAACCCGGAGGTGTAAAGCAAACCATTCGGGATTTTTCTCCGCCAGCTGGAGGATCAGAATGACAAGAATAATAGAGGAGAGAGAAAAAACAAGCGCGAACTCTCCTTTGTAACGGGGAGTTTTTGCGTATATGGGGGTAAAAACCTCATATACATTGGAGCGGATAATTTCTGGGTTTACTCCAGAGGCCGAAATGACCTTTTAAGCAAATTCAGAATAATAATCGCACTTTAAAAGCTAGAGAAGTTTGACGAATTCCTCAACGTTTAGCCTTAAATCGTTAATAATTCCGCGTAGAGTACCGCGAGGAATTGTTTGACTGGGGTGTATAGGAATGGTGGTTCTACGACCATCGGGATGCTTAAAAGCATGGGAACCTTTTTGGTGATGTTTTTCAAAGCCGAGATACTTGCAGTACTTGAATCACTTGGGATGATTTTAAGACAGGAATTTTAGGCATAAGTGAGATTATTCTGCGGACAGGGAGTAAGGTTCAAATCTTGCTCCGAAAAAGTTTGAATTACTTCAAGCGACTCTTCCTGGGGAATTTCTTGTTTGTCTAAAAGAAGGCTTTCTAAATGGCAGAGAATCGCCTCTTTAAGGTTTGATTTAGTCTCTTCAATAGTTATGCCATAGGTATGACAACCGGGTAAGGACGGTACATATCCATGATAGCCGGGGGCATCTTTTTCAATAATGGTACGAAAAGTATAGATTTTCATAGTGGCTTGATTATACCTAAAGAGAAAAGAGCCTGTCAATCTTTTCTAAGCGATTGTAGAAATTACTGCCATCGAAAATGATGAAAATGCGTTCTTTCCCGGACATAAAGTTTTTTGAAAAGCCCTGAAGCTTAAAAACCGCAGGGCGAGTTAGTAGATTTATATATAACAGAAGAAAATTGGCGTTTTTGTTTGGGGGAAAAACCTTCAAGAAAAAGCACCAAAATTGCACCTTAAAAGTCAGACTTCATCGGTAGATTTGGTGGGTTCCAATATCGTAAAAAAGCACTTTTTCTTGATCAATGAATTTAAAGAGAATGCGATATTGGTAATTCACCGAGAAGGAAGAAAGTCTTGAAAGTCTACCTTTGAGTTTATGGGTTTTTAAACGCGAATCGAAAGGATCTTTCCTGAAAAGTTGAGTTTTTTGATCGGCCAGTTTTTGGATTGAAGAAGGAAGTCTACGAAACGATTGAGAAAAGTGAGAGGTTGGAAAGATCTTTATCATGGCACATTACAAAGTTCTTTTAAAGAAGAGACAGGCTTGAGTTTGTTTTGGGAGAACCCCTTATTTCCTTGAGCTACAAGGTGTAAAACTTCCTCCTCGGTTAATTCTTGGGGTTTGGAGACTTTATCAGATACCCTAAGGACGCTCTTCTTGAGCATTCGGCGCGGGATTTTGAGGAGTAAATAATCCTTGGTTTGTTCAACAATGATTTTGTTTAACATAGTGGTTTGATTGTAGATGAATGAGTGGGTTTTTGTCAACAGCAAGTCACAGTTTCTGGCCTCTGGTTGCTAGTTTATAGTTGCCAGTAACCAGCAACTTGTAACTCAATTTGCACATTACAACATATTTCTACAATTCTCTAGACTCGGGGATTGTGATGGTCACATGACTGGCCATCAGAACCCTCAAGTTTAGAGGAAGGCTGGCTCTGCTTGTTCTGGGCGGATGACCTTGTAGTGAGATTCTCCAGTAGTTAAAGGAGCAAGCTACAAGGGTAACGCAGATCCCGGGATGAGCAATCTAGTCTTTAGAGTGGCCATGGGTGAGCTTCCAAAAGGGGGAACGGTGGGCAAGTTGCAAGAGTTTTTTGTGACTTTTTGTCATCTCAAACGGGATTTCTCATCACCTACCGGTGAATCGAAACGACAGAAGGAAATCTACGCCATGGAGATATTTTTCCGAAAAGCACGAAATTGCACCTTAAAATCAGAGATTTTTTAGGAATTCATCTAGGGGAATTTCCGCCTGTCGCAAGATTGCCCTTAAGGTTCCTTTCGGGATGGGGCGAGGATGTACGGCAACCTGCGTCCACCTGCCATCTGGGTGTTTTAACCGCACATGGCTTCCACGAGCGCCAACTTTGACAAATCCCAAGCGTTCAAGAGTCCTGATAGCTTGTTGAGGTTTAACAAAGGGCGGGATTTTAGTAGTCATGTTGTGTTTAGGGAGACTTTCTTTGGCAAAACAACTTGGGTATTGACGATGATGGTTTCTTCCGGATGATCAACCGGCACTTCTTCGCTATCTTTTGCTAAAGATTCAATGGCCAGCAGAATGCCATCTTTAAGGCTTTGTAAAACCGCGTCAATAGTTGGACCATAATCGGTGACTCCTAAGGTAGGAACATAGGCGGTATAGACGAGTGTTCCATCGGGATAGGTTTCTTTTTCAATGATAACTCGGTAGTTTAAGACTTGTTTTTCCATGATAAGGATAGTATAGCACCAAGTCTGCGGTTTAAACAAGTATTTTTTGGTGTTTTTGTTTGAGTAAAAGTCCTCAAGAAAAAGCACCAAAAATAATTTTGAACCTAGTCTCGCACTTTAAAACTTATTTTCGAAGCGGGAAAACCACGGGCTTTAGCCCGTGGATGAGAGCGTCCAATGTTTTTCCGCAAGAAATCAAGGAAACCCCGGGCTTTAGCCCGGGGAGGACGTCATTTCTACATCAACTCTAGACTCGGGGATTGTGATAGTCACACGCTGGCTATTAGAACCCTCGAGTTTAGAGGAGGGCTGGTTCTGTTTGTCCTGGGCGGATGACCTTGTAGTGAGATTCTCCGGTAGTCAAAGGAGCAAGCTACAAGGTGAACGCAGATCCCGGGATGAGCAGTCCGGCCTTTGGAGTGGTCATGGAAAGCCTACGGTGGAGGAAGACACGTTTTTTTGTGTGGATGTCCCTGCGCGATCGTGCGCATGGCCATCCAAAATCCACCAAAGGAGGAAACCATGGCTACCAAGCGAAACGCCCGTCAGTCGGGAACCGCCCAAAGCCTTCGCCAGCAGTACGAGGCGAAGCTGGTGCGGTTCAGCCGCAAAGCGCCCCAAAGGCGTGAGCTCGCACCGCTGTGGAAGGAAATCTTCGGCGAGGATGACAACGTCCTCAATAAAGGGTACGCCTTCCTGGCGGACATCGACCGCGACGTAGCTGAAATGCTGGAACAAATTCCGGCGGCTCAGCACGACGCGGCGATCGCGGCGATCCGGGAGCGCTCG
>Ga0100393_10003305_pt1 | contig 15259 bp, 8 predicted proteins | sample CryGeymeta201517_FD_81546 | JGI IMG/M metagenome (GOLD analysis project Ga0100393, IMG submission 81546) | Groundwater microbial communities from Crystal Geyser aquifers in Utah, USA - Crystal Geyser metaG 2015-17 | ecosystem: Environmental > Aquatic > Deep subsurface > Groundwater | place: USA... | reverse complement strand
TCCACTTGCTCCTTCATGCCCGGTGCTTTGAGGAGCTTGTCAATCAGCGCGATACCACCACCCTGGGCGGCGATGCGGTCAAGCGTGACAAGGTAGTGGGAGCCGCGAACGAACTTGGGCTTGTTCCAGATGCGGACCAGTTCGTCCTCGAACTGGGCAATGAAAGCGATGAGCTTGAATGCAATGTCCTTGAGGGACTGAAGTTGCCTGACGCGAGATTCGGTCCAGTGGGTCTCGTCCTTGAATATGTATTGGTACATCCAGAGGTCGAACTGCTCCCGGAGGAATGAGGCGGCGTCCTTGTTGATGAAGAAGTCAATTTCGCTCTGCCGGGCGAAGACCTTCGTGGCCTTGTCCAAAACTGATTCAGTAACCGGATGGCCAGCCTTTTTAAGTGCCTTGAGGATTTCATCTGTCTTGGTGATCCGGCCGCGTTCGGAATAGGCGACGTTCAGGTAGATGGTATCGTTCTGGAACTTATCGAAGGCGAAGACAAGGGCGCGTTTCTCATTGTTTTTCTTGTGTTCGAGGGCGGCGCAGTCAAAGAAGAAAACACGGCCGTCGATCTCAACGCGCAGATCGCGGAAGAGGCGGTCGGTCTTGACGAAGTAAAGCATGTGCGTCTTCCAGAAGAGGACGACATCCTCCTCGTCGGTATAGACCTTTTCGTAGACAGACATGTGGTTAGGCGTGTACGCGAAACAGATCGAACCACTCTTGCTGAAGTAGCGGGAGAAAAAGGAATGCAGCTTATCGAAAAGTTCCTCGCGAAAATCCGGGAATTCGGCAACCACAGAATCAACATCGGTCATGAGGGCAGGCTCGACGATTCCGGTAAAATAGGCCGCCTTGATATGCATCAGGTTGATGTAACCCGACTGCCCCGAGACCTCAGCCCCCACAAACACGTTGCGCAGGGCCGCAGTGAACCGCTTTTCCTTGGCACCGTTGGCCGTGGTTGTCGATCCAGCCGTATCCGGTTTCATTCTTTTGGTTGCCATATGCGAATGCCTTCCAATCATCAAAATCATGCAGACTTGCAGCATACTACGGCCAACCGAGCCGCCCGTCAATTTATTAGGCACTGGGATACGTCAGCAGGCGTCCACGGTATGGATGCAGGCGATGCGGTGCGTCGGAATGTAGAAGTAATGAGAGGCGGGGCTTTTTGCGTCGTTTGTGCCTGCATCGGTCAGCACGACGCCGTGTTCGGAGATGGAGTCGATGGTGAAAATGATAATAGACCTGTCCTAATCGTGCCCTCGAACCGCTTCATCTGCGCCGTCAACATGTCCCCGCTGGCCGCACCCGAACCACGGAGTCTCTCCCAGGACAACCCGTCTTTCTCTGTGTTCTTTGTGCTCTCTGTGGTTAAATCATCCCCTTCGTGCCTTCGCGTCTTCGTGTGAGATATCCCTCCCCAGGTCTACAGGCTCTCTTGGCAGTCAAAACAGCTTGCCTTCACACATATCGATCCGTACAGTGTAAGTATGAACGAGATCAGATTCGAATAGGATGAGCGGAAGAATCAAGAGAACGATTATGAGAGAGCACTATGACTTCAGCAAGATGAAGGGCGAAAAAAATCCATACGCAAAACGGCTAAAGCAGCCTGTCACCATGCGAGTTGATAAGCCGACTGTTGCATACTTCAAAGCTCTGGCCGAAGAATTAGGAATGCCCTACCAGAGTCTCATCAATCTTTATCTGAGAGACTGCGCCTTAAATCACAAAAAGTTGGAACTCAAATGGGCATCGTAGGCTAAACGTGGCAGACCTTGATTCATGATAAAGCACAGTGCCATTCAGACCGCCAGCACCACCGGCTCTTTTGGCAGCTTGCACAGGTCGAAGCGTTTAATCAGATCGGCAGGCGTGATCGACTCGCCGAGGGCGGCCCAGCCGCACCAGTTGGCCAGCATGCCGACCACCTGCTCCGGCGGCATCCCCTGCTCGCGCAGCGTGGCGATGCGCGTGTCACCGTGCCTCTTGGCCAATCGACGACCATCCGGTCCGACGACCAGCGGGACATGCACGAACGCGGGCGCGGCCAGTCCCAGTGCGCGGTACAGCAGAAGCTGGCGGGGGGTGGCGGGCAGCAGGTCGTCGCCGCGCAGCACCTCGGTAATACCCATGCGGGCGTCATCCACGACGACCCCGAGCATGTAACCGGCCCCCTCGCGGTGACGCGCCAGCACGAAATCGCCATCCCGCTCCGCCACGTTGGCCGAAATCTCGCCGCAGAAGCCATCGACAAAACCGATCTCTTCATCCGGAGCACGAAACCGCCAGGCAGGCAGCCGACCTACTGGCAGTGTCGCGGCGGCCTCATCGAACGACGCGAACCGGTCGCGGCAGGTGCCCGGATAGCGCGGGCCGTCTTCGCCGGCATGCGGGGCGCTCTGCGCCGCCTCGACATCCGTACGCGAGCAGACACAAGGATAGATCAGTCCCTTGGCCAGTAGCCGGTCGCGCGCCGCCGCGTAATGATCAACCCCCTGCGACTGCACGTACGGCGCGTGCGGCCCGCCGACATCCGGCCCCTCGTCCCAGTCCAACCCCAGCCAGCGCAAATCCGCCAGCGCCTGGTCCGCCGCGCCGGGCTTGACCTTCGGATGGTCCAGATCCTCCATGCGCAGGACAACCGTGCCACCACGCGACCGGATCGAAAGCCAGGCGATCAGGAAACTGCGGGCATTGCCCAGATGCAGCGCCCCCGTAGGACTCGGCGCCAGCCGCCCGCGCAAGGGTCGCCCCGCTTCACCCGTGATTTGATAGTCCGACTGCATTCGCTCTCCTGATCGCGTTTGTCCAGGAGATAATGCCAGAAGCATGTAGCGACTGCAAAACGAATTGCGGCAACCTTCTGGCGCTTTTTGCGGTGGCGAGGGGGCTCACAGCAATACGCCGCGTCAATCTGTCGCAGTTGCGTCTCATTTCGTCCCATCCCGGATCGGCTTCGCACAATCACCAACGGCCATAGCGTAGTTCCAAAGTAAGTCGTGGCACCTTGCCCGACCACCGAGCATTGGCCGTCCGGCTACCAAAGCACCTATCCTCGGATGGACAGGCAAGGGTGCCTGTCCTTCTTGATGCGCCATCAAGCTGGCACGATTGATGCGTATAATTCCGGCGAGACCAACAACAAGCCGCATGAAAGGAGAGAAAATCATGAAGACGCTACACAAATCCGCGACCCTGTTCTCATCGACAACCGTCCTGCTGGCGATCCTCGCACTGCCGGTTTATAGTGCCCCCGTCGACGAGGGGATGGCCGAGTTGGAGAAGACCGGCAAGGCGTTCAGTGCCGTGGCCAAATCGGCGATGCCAGCGGTTGTATTTATCCATGTCGAGCAGGTGATCGAGGCGGGCGACAGCCCTTACGAATTCAATGACCCGTTCGATTTCTTCGGCGATGATATGATGCGGCGTTTCTTCGGTGTCCCGGGGCAGCCTACGCCGCGTCGCCGCGCCCCGCGCCAGTTCCGCCGCGAGGGAGCCGGTTCGGGCTTCATTGTCTCGAAGGATGGCTACATCCTGACGAACAGCCATGTGGTTGGCGATGCCAGCAAGATCACGGTGAAGCTGCATGACGGCCGCGAGCTCGAAGCCATGAAAATCGGGTCCGACGAGAAGAGTGAGGTCGCGATCATCAAGATTGATGCCGACGATCTGCCGACCGTGGCATTGGGCGACAGCAGCGAGCTGGAGGTCGGCGAATGGGTGATCGCCGTCGGCAACCCGTTCGGTCTGACCGAGACCGTTACCGCGGGGATCGTCAGCGCGCTTGGCCGCAGCAACATCGGCATTGCCGACTACGAGAATTTCATCCAGACCGACGCGGCGATCAACCCCGGCAACTCGGGCGGTCCGCTGCTCAACATCAAGGGTGAGGTCATCGGGATCAACACCGCGATCTACAGCCAGAGCGGTGGCTACATGGGCGTCGGCTTCGCCATTCCAATCAACATGGCCGCCGCGATCAAGGAGCAGTTGATCGAGCACGGCAAGGTCACCCGCGGCTATCTCGGAATCTATCTCCAGGAGTTGACCGCAGAGCTGGCCTCATCGCTCGGATTGAAAGACACACGGGGCATCCTCGTAGCGGATGTGATCGAGGACTCCGCCGCCGAGGAGGCCGGTCTGAAACAGGGCGACGTGATCCTGAAACTGGACGGCAAGGACGTTCGCGATGTCGGTGCCTTCCGCAACAGCATTTCCTCGCGGCAGCCTGAGACGACGATTCGCCTGGAGATCCTGCGCGACGGCAAGGAGAAAACCATCAAGGCGGTCACGCGCGCCCAGGACGAGGAAGGTGGCGAGAACGCGGGGAACCTCACTGAAGAGCTGCTGGGCGTGGAGATCAGCGATGTGACGGCTGACATGGTCGAGCGCTTCGGCTACGAGATCAACGATGGCGTCGTCATCACCAGCGTCAGCCCGGATGCGCGTGGCGCACGCGCTGGCTTGCGGCCAGGCATCCTGATCAGCGGCGTGAACCTGGAGCGCACGCGCGACACGGAATCGTTTGAGCGCACATTGGCCGATGCGAAGAAAAGCGGACGGCTGGTATTGCGGGTCCGCACCGGCCGCTACCACCAGTACATCGCCATCCCGCTGGATTGAGTACGCACTTTATGATAGACACGGGGGATGCTGCCGTTATGCTTACATGATCGTTGTGAGACACCGCAAACGATCTCAAGATACGGCGGAGGTACCCCATTACGGCATATATACCCACATTGATCGTATTGCTGATTCTCCTGGCAAGTGCCATTCCCTACGGCTGGGTGGCGCTCTGGGCCCAGACACTCACCGGCCTACTGTGCCTGGCGCTTGCAGGCCACGTCCTCATCGCTAGGCGCAAGCAGTACCCCTCGCCAATCAACGTGCCCGGAAGTCGTCTCTTCGCCCTGTTCTTTGGCTGGACGGCGTTGCTCGCGCTCGGCCATGCCGCGATTGGGCTGCTTCATGGAACGGCAGAACGCCTGCCCGTCTTATCGGCCACGCTGTTCCTGTGGTGTGCCTGGGCGACCCTGACCGCCACCACCCGGCGGTTTTCCAGCCGCACGGCTGTGCTGCGTGTGCTGGTCACCGGGATTGCCCTCATCGCCAGCGCCCAGGCCGTGCTCGGCGTGATCGGCCTCTATGTACCGCTTGGCGTCTACAGCAAGTTCGTTGCCGGTCCCCGCGCCGTCGGCACCTTTTCCAGCGGTAATTCCATGGGTGGATTCCTGGCGTTGAGCCTGCCGACGACGCTGGCGATGGCGCAGCTGGCCATGATCCGTGCCGGCACGCACATCCGCAGGCGACGCTCGCGCATCCTGCATGAGGCCCGGCGCGAGGACTACTGCCTCCTGACCGCCCTCCTCTGGTTGCTGGCCACGCTCATACAGGCGGTCGCCCTGCTACTCTCGGGCTCGCGCGGCGCGATCAGCGCGGCCTTTGTCGCCGTGCTGTGTCTCTGCATCTGGTTCGTGCGCAACCGCGACAGGCAGCAGCAGCGGAACCGTCTGCCGGTCGTGACCACGATCGTGGTCACCCTGCTGGTGCTGGGCATCGGGGCGGGTGGCACGTACGCGTTCACCCTCAAACGCCTGCAACAACTCGAGACCGTGCAGCAGACCGCCCTACCGCGGACGGTCATCTGGCAAGCCGCGATGCGGCAGGTGGCACACCAACCGCTCGGGAGCGGGCCCGGTCGGTTTGCCGAAACGTTCCTGCCGTACCAGCCGGCGGGCTATGGTGGTAGCCGGGTCTATCATGCGCACAACGATTACCTGGAGATCCTGAGCGAGACCGGCATTCCCGGCCTGATCCTGCTGTTGACAGCATTCGCCCTCGTGCTGACGGGTGCCGTCCGACGCCTGCTACCGGAGCGCGAGGGCGAATCGGTCTGGTTACGCCGCGCGGCGTTGTTGTCGGTGGCCGCCGGCCTGATCCACGCCACGGTGGATTTCAACTTGTCCTCACGCCCTGGGGTTGCCGCCCTGTTCTTCTGCCTGCTCGGTGTCGCGTTGTCGCGTTCATCAAACCACCCCGACGACCCACATCGTCATGGTGCCTCCCAGATACCCAGGCAACGCTGGCCGCTTCCGGCGGCACTCGTTATGGGAGCCCTGCTCACAGTCAACCAGCTTCGCCTGGCCACCGCCGCGACCCTGACGGAGCAGGGGTTCGCCGCCATCATCGGCGACCCCTCGCTGTACTTCTGGCTACCGGTTCCCGATCTGACCCGCGAACAAGCGATCGAACGCCTGCGCCTGGCCTGCAGACTGGCACCGGAATCCGCCGAGGCACACAGGCTGCTGGCACGGGCACTGGTGATCGCCGGTGATCAGCGCCTGGCGGAAGCCATCGCCGACGAGCAAGCCAAAAACCCGGACGCGCCTGCGCATTTTATCGCCAGCCGGATGCGGATCCTGATGCGCGTGGATGAATACCGCCAACTGACCGACGCCCGCCAAGTGATCGACAAGGCCAGCCGTCTGGCACCCGGCAACGCCGATGTCGCCGCCCTGGCCGCCATTATCAGCGCGCGTCTCGCGGCACTGGCCGTCAGTCCCGATGATGCCATCGCCGGAATCGATCAGGCACTTGCGCACATCACCAAGGCCCGGGAGCAAGCACCGAACGATGCCACGATCCAGCACCAAGTGCTCACGGCCCTCGCCCATCTGGCGGGCGCCTTTACCGGCGTCGAAGCCCCTGCACAACGGGATACGGCCCGCCGGGCGGGCATGGAGACCGGATTGCACCTGCTGCACCTGGGCGAACACCGGCTCGACGCGATCCTTGATGCGTGGTCGCGCCTCGGCCTGGACGCCTTCACCGAGCTTGAAGCTGTCGTCGGCCTCCTGCCTGCCGATGCCGCCATTCAACTCTACCACTTCTACAACCGGCAGCATCGGCCAGAGTCTGCCCTACGCGCCCTCGACACCTTGGAAACGGCAATCAAGGCCGGACTCCTTTCCGCCAGCTTCCGCGACCGCGCGCAGGACGCGGAAAGGCTTGCCAACTATCAACAGCAACTGACCCGCGAACGGGCACGCTGGCATGTGCGGCAGCATCAGTTCGACACCTACCGGGAAAGTGCCGCAGCACGACAAGGCGTGCTGCACCGCGACATCGAAAGCAAACTTGCCACGACCGCCCGCAACGAGGCGGTCGCCCTGCGCTTCCGTTACCTGAACCTGCGCGATCTGCACGAAACACGCGGACTCGACGAGCGGCACGCGCGCGAGCTGGCCGTGCTGATGGAACAGCACGGCGAAAGCGCCAGCACGATTGCCAACGTCCTCGCGCCCTTCCAGACGCCACCACCGCTCGACACTCCGCCGGAGGAGCCACCCGATCATACACTGGACATGCACCTACTGGGCGGACAGGCGGTCTTCATCGGTTTCTCCATCGGTGAGGACACGATGCACACCTTCTGGCGGTTCCACGCCCGCGTCCCCTCCGATCTACAGGCCGTATTCATCTTCCGTGACAGCCAGCAGGCACATGTCACGTCGGCCGCCTGTCTCTTCAGTCAGGCATTCGGACGCGAATTCGCGGTCGGAGCGCCGCCCCTCGGCAAGGTCTTCCATGCCACCACCCCGATACCGCCGCTCGCCGCCTTGAGCGAACATCTAGAAATCGGCCTGCGTCGCCGCTCGACCGGAAGCTGGTTGCCGACCATCGAGGGTTTGCCGTGCGCCGAGTTCCACAACTGGAAGGCGCTGCGCCGGACGCCGGGACCCGCCAACTTATAAAAGCCGATTGACGCCAGCCTAAAGCGCTCTATGATACGGGCTATGGAAACAACCACCGTCCACGACGTCGCTGCCCCTGCCTTCACCGCCAAGGATCCTTGGCTGGCACCGTTCCGCGCCGTGCTACGGCAGCGGGCGGATCATGCCGCCTGGATGGAGGCGTACCTGACCGGAGGAAAGCTCTCGCTGGCCGATTTCGCGGCCGCGCATGAGTACTACGGCCTGCACCGCCGCAGGGATGAGTGGTTCCTGCGCGAATGGGCACCCAACGCCACGGCCATCCATCTCGTTGGCGACTTCAACGATTGGCAGGCCAGGGACGCCTTCGCCGGTCGGCGCCTAAACGCCAAAGGCGACTGGGAATGGTGCCTGCCGGCCGCAGCCATCCACCATGGCGACCACTACAAGCTGCGGGTCCCCTGGAATGACGGTGGCGGCGAACGGATTCCCGCCTTTGCCCGGCGCGTGGTGCAGGATCACACCACCAACCTGTTCAGCGCGCAGGTATGGAGGCCGGATGCCCCCTACGAATGGCGTCACCCGCGGCCGCCGCGCCCCACGACCGCCACGATCTACGAATGCCACGTCGGCATGGCCCAGGAGGACCCGCGCGTCGGCACGTACGATGAGTTCCGCCTTCATATCCTGCCCCGCATCAAAGCCGCCGGCTACAACACCATCCAATTGATGGCCATCCAGGAGCACCCCTACTACGGCTCGTTCGGCTACCATGTCTCCAGCTTCTTCGCCGCCTCGTCGCGCTTCGGCACCCCCGAGGCACTCAAGGCGCTGATTGACGAGGCCCACGGCATGGGGATTTCCGTGATCATGGACCTGGTGCATTCCCATTCCGTCAGCAATGAGGCCGAGGGCCTCTCGCGCCTTGACGGCACGCCCTTCCAGTATTTCCATGACGGCCCGCGCGGTCATCACCCCGCCTGGGGTAGCCGCTGCTTCGACTATGGCAAGCCGGAAGTCCTGCATTTCCTGCTCTCGAACTGCCGGTTCTGGCTCGACGAGTACCAGCTCGATGGCTACCGCTTCGATGGCATCACCAGCATGCTCTACCATCACCACGGCCTCGGCCCCGCCTTTGCCACCTACGACGACTACTTCAACGGTTCGGTCGATGACGATGCGCTTGCCTACCTGACGCTGGCCAACAAGCTGATCCATGCGGTGCTGCCGTCCGCGCTGACCGTCGCCGAGGACGTCAGCGGCATGCCCGGCCTCTGCGCCCCGGTCGCCGAAGGCGGTATCGGGTTCGACCTGCGGCTGGCAATGGGACTGCCAGACTGCTGGTTCCAGCTCGTCCGCAAGCAGAGGGACGAGGACTGGAACATGCATCACCTCTGGCACAACCTCAACGACCGGCGGCCCGAGGAACGGACCGTCAGCTATGTGGAAAGCCACGACCAGGCGATTGTCGGCGACAAGACCATGATCTTCGAGCTGCTCGATGCCGCGATGTACGACGGCATGTCGAAACAGAGCGAGAGTCTTGCGATTGACCGCGGGATCGCGCTGCACAAGCTCATCCGGCTGGTGACAGCCTCGACCGCGGTCGGCGGCTATCTGAATTTCATGGGTAACGAGTTCGGGCATCCCGAATGGATCGACTTCCCGCGCGAGGGTAACGGCTGGTCGTACCACTATGCCCGCCGCCTGTGGAGTTTGCGGGACCATCTGGACCTGCGCTACCACGCGCTGGCCGATTTCGACGCGGCCATGCTCGCCCTGCTGGACGCGCATCCCGCCGCGCGCCCCGAGGCCCGTTGTCTGCACGACGGCGACAAAGTAATAGCCTTCTCGCGCGGGGATCTGCTGTTCGCGTTCAACTTCAACCCGTCGGTCTCGTTCACCGACTATGGCATCGAGATACCCGACGGCACCTACCGGCTGGTGATGGACAGCGACGAATCGCGGTTCGGCGGGCACGACCGGATCGCCCCGGGCCAGCGGTTTATCGCCTCCCCGGTAACGGACGGTGCCACAACACGCCTGATGATCAAGCTCTACCTGCCCGTAAGAACGGCTATCGTCCTGCAACGGACGTAGCCACCGATCACGTCATCGATTTCATTGACCGCCCAGGAGATAGTCGATCTCTGTAGCCCGCTCGCGCCGCGAGCGCGGCTACTGCGTTGTAAGCGGACGGTTATTTTCCATGCCTACACGAATTTGCGAAATCGTAGGCGCCTCTCGTTGCCTCAGTTGCGGCGCAACTGGGCTACATTTAAGTGGCCTCATCATCCCCCCATCACACCGGGGACTTGTCGAGCAGAAGCTTCTCGATTTCCGAAATGACGTTCTGGGCCAGCAGTGAGGCGGCATAGGCCGCCGCCGCCTCCTCGGACCAGCCAAGCACGCACTGTTGCACCTCCGGCAGATAATGCGGATCCACGCTCAGGCAGCGGATGCCGATCCCCAAGAAGAACGGCACATAGCGCACATCATGGGCCATCTCGCCGCATACCACGCACTCGATCCTGCGGTGTTTCGCCGCATCGACAATGCGCTTAAGCCCGCGCAGCACCGACGGATGGTGTGGACAGTAATATTCGAAGACCCGTGCATTCGCCCGGTCGACGCCGAGCATGTACTGGATGAAGTCGTTGGTCCCGATCGAGAAGAAATCCGCCTCGCGTGCGAATTCATCCGCCAGATCGACCACCGACGGCAGTTCCACCATCATCCCGATCTCCGGGCGGGTCACCGTCTCGCCGGTCTCGGCTTCCAGTGCCTCGATGCAATCCCCCACGATATCCCTAGCCTGCCGGAACTCGTCCAGCGAGCAGATCATCGGGAACAGGATCCGCAACCGCTCGCGACCGGCCCCGGCACGCAGGATGGCGCGAAGCTGCTGGTCGAAAATATCACGATGGCGCAGCAGCAGCCGGGTCGAGCGCAAGCCGAGGGCCGGATTCGGCTCGGCCCCGTCGTTAAGGTAGGCCATCATCTTGTCGCCGCCGGCATCCAGCGTGCGGATCGTCACTTCGCGCGGCCCCATCCGGTCGAGCAGCCGGGAGTACACCTTGAACTGTTCCTCCTCGGAAGGCAGCGCCTGACGGATAAGGAAAGGGAATTCCGTGCGGTAGAGACCGATGCCTTCCGCCTTCAGATCGAGTGCCATGTCCAGTTCGCTCAGCAGATTGATATTCGCGAGCAGCTTGACCCGCGGACCGTCCCTCATGAAGGTCTCGTCACGCATCGCCGCGCCATGCATGGCCACCTTGTCGCGCAGACGGTCGCGTTCCTCGAAACGCGCGATAACATCGCGGGCAGGGTTGACGTAGGCATTGCCTGCATCGCCATCCAGTAAAACCATATCACCATCCGCCACCCCGGCCAGCAACAACTCGTCGGCCACGATCATCGGGATGGAAAGCGAGCGCACCAGGATGGAAATGTGCGAGGTCAACCCGCCACCGACCAGGATAATGCCAGCCACCTCGGCCAGCGTTATTTTCAGGATGTCGGAGGGCAACAGTTCCCGCGCGATCACGACCCGTCCGCGCCAATCAGCCCCCACCTTGTTATCATCCCCGGTCAGGTTCGACAGCAGCCGCAGTGCCAGATCCTCGACATCACGCGCCTTCTCGCGCACATAATCGTGCGAGCTGGCCTCGAAGATACCGATGTACTTCGTGGCCTCCTCCGCCACCGCCCGGACGGCGGATTCGCCCTTCCCGATACGGTCGCGCATCGCGCCGACAAACGAACGGTCCTTGAGCATCATCATGTGGGCCTCGAAGATCAGCGAGGCCACTTCCGGCAACTTGCGCCCCAGCGCCTCCTGCATCCCGGCAAGCTGCTCCAGCGTCGCGGCGATCGCCTGGTCCAGCATCGTCTCATCGCCGCCGCTTTCCCCTTCGTGCTCACGGCAAAGTTGCAGCATCCGTTCGACCGGGTGACGCATGAACTGGATGCTCGGCCCGCAGGCATACCCCGGCGAGGCGGTCTGACCGTTGACAAAAAAAGACCGCTGCACCACGCGGGGAGGCGTGGCCGCCTCTGCCGACACCGCCATCTGTAACAGGGTTCGGGCCGTCTCGATCGCCGTCGCCAGTTGCGACGTCAGCGCCCGCATCGCCATCACTTCCACATTGCTGAAACGATCGCGCGCATGGCGCTGGACCACCAGTATCCCGATCTTCTCAACCCCGCGCTGGATCGGTACCCCCAGGAACGCATCGTAGGGCTCCTCGCCCGCTTCCGGGAAATATTTGAAATCCGGATGGTCACTGGCATGCGCGACACAGATCGGACGCAGTTCCTTGAGCGCCTTGCCGACAAGGCCCTCGCCGATCGCGAGGCGGATCTGCCCCACCGCCGCCTTGGACAAGCCGTGGGTTGCCCGCAGCGTGAGCATGCGGGAGTCCTCGTCATACAGGTAGATCGAGCAGACCTCGGCGGTCAGATGGTTGGCCACCATGATCACGCAACGGTCCAGAAAACCCTGCAAATCAGGGCTTTCCGACAGCAGTGCACGGATCTCGCCGATATCCGCCAGCAATCCGAAATGTTCTTCCGCCGTTTTTGCGCTCACATCCAGTCTCCTGTAATGCCGGAAGACTACACCGATTCCCTCCCCGAACGCAAGCCTGCCTTGCGTTCATGCGTCCTTCGTGCTAGCATCCCAGGGGTCAGCAGGTTATCCAGCTCCGCCAGCAGGCGCGACTTGTCGTGCGGCAGGCGGGCCTCCAACGGGATGACATTGGAGTTGTGATTGGCCCGGAAAACGGTTGCCGATAAATCCAGCCCGGCAATCAGGTCGCGCAGTTCGCGTACAATCTCGAATTCGGTCGGCAGACGGAAAGCGCCACTGGCGGCCTCATCGTACAGCCGGGTGCCTTTCACCGGGATCACGCGCAGCGCCGAGAGTAGCCGGGGCTGCATCCGGTTGAGGGCATCGGCCGTATGTTCAACGTGCGACTGGCTTTGCCCGACGCCACCGAGGCCTAGCAGCACCATCACGGAAAGCCGCAAGCCCGCCGCCTGGGCGGCCCTGCCCGCCGCGATCATCCCCGCCGCCGTCTCCCCCTTGCAGCAGCGTTGCAGAATCGACTCATCACCGCTTTCAAGCCCCATGTAAAGCGTGTGCAGCTTCAATGCGCGCAATTCGATCAGCTCCGCACCGGACTTGGCCGAAATCGAAGATCCATTGGCGTACAGACTGACCCGGTTCAGACGCGGCAAGCACTCACCCAGCATCCGCAGGATCGCACGCAGCTCCTCGTACGGGCGGCGCATGACATCGCCATCCGCGAGAAACACCCGGCTGGCACCGGGCTGGCAGGCGGCCTCCCGCCGGATCAACGTAAACACATCCTCCAGCGGCCGACGGCGGGGCGACATTCCCTTGTACATGCCACAGAACGAGCAACGGTTCCACGGGCACCCCTCGTCAACCTGCAGGATCAGGCTCCACGCCTCAGCCGGCGGACGAAACATCGGATTGTTCGATACACGCATGAGCTTGTTGGCGTTGGGAACTGATGTGCCGTCAGCCTGGGGGTTATTTCCCTGCCAGGGCTTTCTTGACGGCACCCGGTGTCATCTGGCGCAGCTTGCCCAGCGCATCACGCGTTTTTGTGCGCAGGTTGAGCTTGCCGGCCTCGGCGGTCTCCCAGAGGCCGACCGCGTTCGGGGACACCCCGCAAAGGGCGGCCATCTGCGCCCTGCTCAACCCAAGCCGCTTGCGCATACCTGCTATGCCCTTGCTGGTGAACCACTCACGCTTGCCCGCGGGTTTGTCGGCACCAGCCGCCTTGGATTCTACAGGAGCCGTAACAGCCGGCTTCCCGACTTGCTTCCTGAGTTCCGCCACATCCCGCTTGAGGTTGCGGATCGTCTTGATATGCGCAGCCAACAGGCTGTTAGCCTCGCGTTTCGAGATCCGTGCAATTTCATCCTTCAGTAATTTTCCAATGTCTGGCATAATTCCTCTCCCTTTTTGTTTTGGTGCACTATTACGCAAACGATCGGATAATTCGAGCATTATTTAGTGCCCGCGCGCCTGCTGCATTTGGCGCCATCAGCGCTCAACGTGTTTCTTGACGGTGCGCCAGTCGAGTTCGGTCAGGCGGGCGACTTCGCCGTACTGGCCGTGCCGGGCGTATAGCGAACGACAGTAGGCGGAAAGCAGGGCCTCGGCGGAAAGCATGCCGTCGCGGGCGGCCTGCAGCCAGGCGGGCGTCGCGTCGTCCGCCCCCACGGGCGAGGGCGGCTGGTAACGGCCGGTCAGCAGGATGCCGCGGACCGCCTGCTCCAGTTCGCGGACATTGCCCGGCCACGCATAGTCGGGCGGCAGCCCCTGCTGCAAGACCTCAACGACCCGATCCGCCTGCGCTTCGTCCGGCTGGCCGGTAATCCGTTCGAGGATCACGCCGCCAAGCTGACGCAGCTCGTCCGGATTCTCGCGCAGCCGCGTCTGTAGAGACGGCACGGTGATCGTGTCGGAACACAGCCGGTAATAAAAATCATCACGGAATCGGCCTTCCGACCGCAACCGCTCCAGCGGCTGGTTCGTCGCCGCGATCACCCGTCCGGCAAAGCGGTGCTCCTGGTGACTGCCGACAGGCTGGAAGATGCGCTCCTGCAGCACCCGCAGCAGCTTGATCTGAATCGTGACCGGCACCTCGCCGATCTCGTCGAGAAAGATCGAACCATGCGGGCTGCAGCGCGCGAACACGCCTTCATGCGCCTCGACCGCTCCGGTAAAGGCCCCCTTGCGGTGACCGAAAAGCTCCGACTCGATCAGTGCCTCGGGATACTGCGAGAGGTTCAGCGCCACAAAGGCCTGTGTGAAACTGGTCGTGAATTGCCGGGTGGCCGGATCGTACGGGATGAACCCCGAGCAACCGATCGCGAAAGCGGCCATCCCCTTGCCGCTGCCGGTGCCACCCAGCAGCAGCGTGGAGAAATCCTCCATGCGTTGCCACATGGTCGCCAGGTAGGCGCGCGGGGTGCTGGTAAACACGTTGGTCCACAACCGCTCGCGCAACTGTCGCATGCAGGGACTCTCACCCGTCAGCTTGCTTTCCATGAAGTAGTAGGCCCGCCGCACCTGCCAGCACAAGGCCAGCCCGCGTGCGGCCTCCTGCTCGTCGAAACCGTACTCGCGCAACTCGCCCATGACCGCGGGGCCGAAGGGTACCGTCAGCGATTGCCGTCCGGCTGCAATCTGACGCGGGATCAGGGCATCGAAGGCACTGACGTGGCGGTGGAAGACGTGGAACAGGTAGAGGAAGGTCAACGACGCACGGTCCTCGCCTGCATACTGACCCAGCGGCACCGTGCCCTCGCGACGGCGTGCCGCCACGAAATCGGCGACCCGCCGCAACAGGTTGGCCAGGACTTCACGGCGCGGGGTGCCATCCGGCAGACCGCACAGCTCGCGATCCAGCCGCTCGCGGTCGGCCGAGAACGGGTTCGCGAACCCAACCCGCGCAATCCCCGCCAGAAAGGCCTGCTGCTCTGCATTCAATCGCGACATG
>Ga0100393_10003296_pt1 | contig 15288 bp, 6 predicted proteins | sample CryGeymeta201517_FD_81546 | JGI IMG/M metagenome (GOLD analysis project Ga0100393, IMG submission 81546) | Groundwater microbial communities from Crystal Geyser aquifers in Utah, USA - Crystal Geyser metaG 2015-17 | ecosystem: Environmental > Aquatic > Deep subsurface > Groundwater | place: USA... | reverse complement strand
ATTTGAATCCCATCAGCGCGCGATTGCGGCGCAAGATAAGGGATATTTCGACCGTGAAATTATGCCGCTTGAGGTGACCGGCCCTGAAGGCGAAAAGATCATGTTCCAGGTCGACGAAGGCCCACGACGTGGGACGTCCTTGGAAAAACTCGCAAGCCTTAAGCCCTGCTTCAAAGACGACGGCGTCGTGACTGCAGCTGGCGCTTCGCAGATTTCGGATGGGTCCGCTGCCGTGTTGATTGGCTCGAAGGCCAAAGCCGAGGAACTTGGCCTGAAGACTCGCGCAAAATTTCGCGCGATGGCCGTGGCGGGCGTCGATCCGACGATCATGCTCACCGGCCCGATTCCAGCGACGCAGAAAGTCCTTAAAAAGGCCGGCCTGACGATGGACGATATCGGTCTGTTCGAGGTCAACGAAGCGTTTGCTCCCGTGGTGTTGTCGTGGGCGCAGGATATGGCGCCGGGCAATCACGAAAAACTGCTGGAGCGCACCAACGTCAATGGCGGCGCGATGGCACTTGGCCATCCACTTGGCTGCTCAGGCGCACGTCTTTTGACGACCTTGCTGCACGAGATGGAACGCCGGGATGTACAATACGGATTGGTCACACTTTGCATCGGATACGGCATGGCAGTCGCCACCATCATCGAACGCTGAGGAAAATCATGCGATTGAAAAATAAAGTAGCCCTGGTGACTGGCGCCGGGGGCGGTTTAGGGCGTGCATACGCCCTTTTGTTTGCCCAAGAGGGCGCCAAGGTGGTCGTCAACGATCTTGGCGGCACACGCGACGGTGGAGGCGCTGGAAGCGCCATGGCCGATAAGGTCGTGGCCGAAATCAAAGAGATGGGCGGCGAAGCTGTGGCAAATTACGGTTCGGTCTCGAACGCGGCGGATGCGCAGGCGATGGTGGACCAGGCCGTGAGCGCCTTTGGTAAAATCGATATCGTCGTGAATAATGCCGGTATTCTGCGCGATAAAACCCTCGTCAAAATGACCGACGAGATGTGGGACCTGGTCATCGACGTCCACCTGAAGGGCACGTATTTGGTGACCAAAGCAGCCGTGCTTGCCATGAGCGAAAGCGGCGGTCGAATCATCAACACCTCTTCGTTGGCAGGACTTTTGGGCAATTATGGCCAAGCCAACTATGGCGCAGCCAAAGCCGGCATCGCCGGCCTGACCCGCGTGGTCGCCAAAGAAACTCAAAAAATGGGCATCACGGTCAACGCCATCGCACCAGTCGCGAAAACCCGGATGACTCAAGAAATCAGCATGGTTCCCGAATCGTTTGAGCCCGAGGACATCGCTCCCTTGGTCGGTTGGCTCGCGAGCGACGAAGCCGCACACGTGAGTGGACGGGTATTTGGCGCCCATGGTTCGCATTATTTTGAGTACGTCGTCGAACAGACTCCGGGCCTCGATTTAGGCGATAAACGTTGGACAATCGACTCGGTCGGACGCCGTTTTGAGGCGATCACGGCCATGCCCAAAGGCGCGCCAGTTCTGGACGAAGCCAGCCGGGTGCTGGTGGACGCTGCTCATGAATTATTTGCCGCCATTCCGGCGACTTATCGTGCAGAAAAGGCCGGTTCATGGAGCGCAAAAATTAGATTTGATCTGGGCGGCTTGACCACGTTTTCGCTGATTGTGGGCGCCGGAGTCACCGAATTTCTAAATGGCGCGGTCGATGGCCCCACCGCGACCGTAACGTTTGACGGACCACAGACGATCCTGGACATGGCTCGCGGCGTATTGGCGGCAGAACAAGCGTTTATGGGCGGCAAGGTCAAGACCGACAACATGGGCGCACTCATGAAGTTTGGTCAGTACTTCGACTTGCGAAAAGCTGCTGATGTACTTGGCGAAATTCCAATCATTACAAGCTCGTCGCCCGAAAGAGTAGGGCTGAACAAAGACCTTCTGGGCCAAACGTATCGCGGTTCGGCGGCATTTGTTCTGAAGGAAGACCTTCAGGCATTTGCCCGCGCAACCGACGAAACGAATCCGGCGTATTTGGCGGGCACGCAGGCTCCGGCGCTCTTTCCCGTTCGCCCACTCTTGTCGATGTTACATGCCGCGATCGCTGACCCTGAGCTGAACGCCGATATGCTGCGTTTGGTGCACGGCGAACAGGACATGCGTTTCCATCGCCATCTCAAGCCGTGGGATATCGCCGCACCAAGATCTGAAATTCTTTCGATCGAAACCAAAGCTTCCGGCGAATTATTAAAGGTTCGCCAGTATTTGATGGTCGACGGAGAATTGACGACGGAAGTCATCAGCGGCTTATTTATTCGCGGTGAGAGCAAAGGAGGCGTCGATAAAAAAACCGCAGCCGAGGCTCCAAAACACGAATATATTTATTCCGAAAAACAGAAGGTCTCGACCGACCAACCATTGCGTTACGCAGACGCGTCGTTGGATCGAAACCCGATTCATATCGATGCCGATGTTGCCAAGGCCGCGGGTCATCCCTCGGTGATTCTGCATGGGCTTTGCACGATGGCTTTTGCCTCGCGTGCAGTCGTGAACGGTGTTTGTGATGGCCAACCGGAGCGTTTGAAACGATTGAAAGTTCGGTTCTCGAAACCCGTCCTTCCGGGCTGGGAGCTTGAGACCCGAATCTGGAAAGAATCATCCGCGGATGGCGTGGCGACTTATGGATTTGATGTTGTGAATCAAGATGGCGTCTCGGTGATTACGAACGCGATTGCCGAAGTCGCTTAGTCGCAAATCGCAGCAGGCCATAGGGACTGCGGATCAGGCGCAATGCCGGGCGGGAGCCCGGCCCACCAATCATAGCAAACGGCGTCGGCATTAAACTGCTAGCTGCTCACTGCTCACTGCTCACTGCTCACTGCTCACTGCTCACTGCTCACTGCTCACTGCTCACTGCTAGCTGCTCACTGCTCACTGCTCACCGCCCGCCCGTCGGGCGCAGGGCTTTGACCATGTATTCGAGCATCCGAATATGGAACTCTTCTTCCTGATCGTCGGTGGTTGAGAGCCAGCGCTGATTCAGCGACGTAAACGCGCTGGATACCAGCATGGCGCGCCAGACGAGGTCGTTGGTCTCAAGCGCCAACTTGTTGGTCGGATGTGTAGGGTCGATCAGGACGACATTGCCGTTGGCCTGTGAGGGCAACCCGGTGCCCAGCTCTCTGAGTTCGATCCCACGCGCCGCCACATTCTCAGATTTGGTGCTGTCACCTCGGATTTCTTCGAGCAACCGAAAACACTCATCTTCAGCGCCTGTGGTTTTTGGCCGCGGAACCACGACCGGTTCGGGAACCCACCCGGTGGACCCCACAAGCTTTGCAGCTGCCTTCGCATGTTCCGAAGACCAGCCGACAAGACTCGTTCCCGCGTCACGTACTGCATCGATCGAATCGTCATGTAGGTCGCTGGCGCGCAACCACGTCAGCAAACACTTGCCGCATTCGGCTTTGATGAGGTCGTCAGCAAGGTGAGCGCCGTATTTGATTTCTTTGTAGAAGTCGTCGAGTTCGATGTCGCTGATGTCGACTACCGCCTCGAACTCTCCGAATGGCAGCACCAGCGTATGCGTGGCAACGTGTCGTCTTTGATGCAGAACGGTGATCTTGACCAGACTTCTTTCGAACCCGATTAGGTTAACGACCCCTGAAGTTGTTTTATTGGCGAAATTTCCGCCAGCGAGCGCATATGAACCGTCCGGCTTGGCCTGCCTGCTGATGTGCCGGCTTAACTGAATAGGTACAATTCCCGACGCTTCAAATCGTGCTTTTGCGCTTCTTTTTTGTTCGCGAAGCAAAGGACTCTCCGAAACGTCTTTCGAATTCGGAAGAGCTTCCGCAGGGAAGGATTTGGGGATAATGAGGACGGGTAGTCCTTCGCAAACTAACGCAGCATCCGCCCGTTCCCCTTGTCGCACAAATTGACACTGCGACCATTCACCCGCAGCTTTCATGGAATGTTTTACTCCAAAAAGATCGTGCAAAACCGGCATTCCTTGCGCGCCTAAATCACCGGCCAAAAGCAGTTGCACGTAAATGGCCGTGGCCAATCGGTTGAGTTCCGGGGTGGAGTTCTCTTGAATATATTTCAAAGCAAGTTGGGCGCATAACTCCGTGATTTCTGACTCCACCGTGGCCCGCGCGTCATCATGGAGCAGACTTCGAAAATCGGACGAAATCGTGAGTCGCTGGTCGTGACAAACTACAACGAAGGCCCCTCCTTTGGACTCAAACTCGGCTTCCTCGACCACTCTGCCTTCGTAAAAAAAACGAACTTCAATCTTGTTTGACAATGCCTGGCATAATCCCGCTAAATAATGGCCTGTGGATGTTTGTGTATCGGTGGTTATCGCAAACTGTTTGGGCTTCGGCAGCACAAAGGCCGTCTTTCGTTTGTTTTCAAACGCGATTTTCCCAGTGATTTTCCGGTGCCTGGAGGCCGCGTGGACGGGTTTTATTCCGGTTATTAAACGCAGGAGCTCCCCGGTGTTTTCATCGCCCACAACAACCACGTAATCTGGGTCGAGGTTCCAGTACTTAGCCTCGATTAGCAATCCGACCTCACGGGCATTGCACACGGCTAAGTGTTTTCCTGAGGTTAATAGTTGCCTTGCTGAGAGCAAAGGCTTGGCTTTGTCCAAAAAAGCGCCTGCAGACAGCATGTTGAACAGCCTTGTTGACTGATAAACGAGTTCAGCTTCACGGGGTAACGTTGAAAATATCGACAAATCAATCAAATCCGAAGGGTCAATTTCAACCGAATCAGAGGCGCGTTGCCCAAAATGAATCAGGAAATCTAGGAGCCTGTCTTGCGCGTAATGCACCGTCAGCCCGTGTAACTCTCGGTAGGAATTCGAGGAAAAAACCGCACTATTGGATCTGCTGGCGGCCAAAGCACTCAGGAAATCTAGGTACAGCGCTGCAAATGTTTTGGCCCGTTCGCCCGCGATATCGTCGTCTGCGATTCCCGTAAAATGTTCGTTCGGATTCACGTTTTGAACCAGAACTTGAACACCCGAAACACCGCTCACTTGGAGCAGAATATTCCCTTTGTGTGTGAAGACAATTTCGCTGGTCAGCGGAGCTTGTACATGCCCAATTTGAACCGATGTATCTTTGGATGATACGTAGGTGTTGGGCTCCACACGCTCAATTAATGAATTCTTGACCGGGTTTTGGCGCCAGCCGGCCTCGGCGGCGATTCTTCGTGCTGATGTGTGAACTTGGCCGCTGATGTCCGAGGAAGTCGCTTCCAGATAGTCTTCGATAATCGGTCGCGCCACTGAATCATGCACGGTCAGGTAATTCGTTTCTTCGCCGGTGAGCAAAACCGCGCGGTCTCCAAATTCAACGGAAAGTGGGGTGGCTGAGCGGTTCAAATGGTTTCCATTTGGCATCGCGTCGTTCAAGCTCACCAGCATTCTACCCGCCGAATCCATGCTGACGCCCGCAGGCGGTGTCCCTGCACACAACCACATTCGATGAGCGCATAGCTTGCTCGCTAAGCTGATATCCAACGGGGTGGGGACTGCATTAGAAATATTGCGCTCGTAGGCAAAATCTGTGAGCAGCTCCACAAAGAGTCTTGTCTTGATCACATCAAAACTTGGAGACAATAAGTTCAACGCTAGTCGCGATTCGAAGGCTTGTTTTGTGTTTTGAATCAGCTCGCGAATCACCAGATGATAGGCCTCATCCTTGATGATTTTGGTGCCCGACAGGTCGTAGTTCACGCGGTCGGTGCGCACCACAATATCCGCGGGGATAAGGCTGTCCTGCTCGATCGTTTCGGTCACCACGCCGTCGCGGACAAATGTGATTCGAAGTAGACCAGTGGTTAGGTTCAGCGCCCCATCAAGGCCGTTTGTATTAAAATCAAGCCGTTGATTACCTAGGATTCCAAAATCTCCCGAAGAGATTTGTAAGTCTGGTGAAGAGGCATCAGCCGCCAGCAAGTCGACCGGGACTTTCGAATATTTGGCGAGGTTCTTCAGAGAAACGAACTCGGGCAAGGTGGTTCCTTCGACCAACATGCGCGACAGCTTTAACGGAATCCGAACATAGACTTGGATCTCGTTTTCGGCGGAATCTTCCGGGTAAAGCTGGGTCGTGATTCTTTCGAGAAGGTTGCGGTTATGACCCGGGCCAAGGTCCGCCCCGAAGCTTCCAGAGCGCAGTAGGATTCTTTTGGGAGCCAGTGCCTCGGCCGAGATCAAGCCCAGGGCGATACGGCTGGTGACCGGATTATTCTGTTTTTTAAAGGGCGCCTGCCACAGGGTCGTGATGTCTTCTTCGGTCAGTTCGATGCCGTGCAAAACGATCATGACCTCGTCCGCGTCTATCTGAACCGACACGCGTGACGCCCCACCCAGATTGGCCGCCGCGACCATCTCTATGAGCCATCGATGAGGGTCAGGGAGCCTGTAATCACGTAGCTTTTCCCGCGCCTTTCGTGAGTCGAGCGTCAGTTCCCCTTTGTGAACGGCGTCTCCCGTTCGCCATTTTTCGATCGTCATTCGCCCGGTCTCAATGCCTTCGCCATGTAGTCGAGCATCCGAATATGGAACTCTTCTTCATGGTCGTCTGTGATGGCGAGCCACCGAAGATTCAGCGATGTAAATGCGCTCGAAACCAACATCGCGCGCCAAACTGGGTCGTCAGTCTCGAGCGCGAGCCGATTTGTCGGATGTGTCGGGTCGACGTGAATGACGTTGTCGTCGGCCTGTGACGGCAACCCGGTGCCCAACTCCTTGAGTTCCATGCCTCGCACGGACACGTTTGCAAAAACGTTAGAGCTGCCACGGATTTCTTCCAGAAAACGAAAACACGCGTGTTCCGGGCCAAGGGCCTTGGGCGTCGGCACGCTGACTTCAACGGGGGCCTTGGTTGCGGTGTGAATCGTCAGGTGGGTCGCGGCGCGCACGTGGTCCGAGGACCAGGAATTCAACGACATTCCGGCAGCGCGCACGGCGCGGATCGAATCGGGGTGGCAATTATCGGCCCTCAACCACGTCAAAAGACACTCCCCACAATTTTGCCTGATCAGTTCGTCTGCCAGCTTCTCGCCACTCCTTATCTCGGTCCAGTGCTCGTCCAAAACGATGCTGTCGATATTGACCACGCCTTCAAATTCACCAAAGGGCACGTTCAAAGTCCGGGTTCCGACGTGTCGCCCCTTATGCAGCAACGTGAGACGCACCCAACTTCGTTTTAGGCCGATAAGACCCACGACGCCTTGAATATCTTTGGTCGTAAACCGAAGTGAGGCCAAGCCCTGCTCGCCGCCGGGTACCGCGTTTTCGGCGAACGTTCTGTTCAGCTCGATCGGCTCGATCTTGGAGGCAAAGAACCGATTCTCGGCAATTCTCCGTTTTTGGCGGATTTCCGGCGTATCCGAAACATCTTTTGATTTCGGAAGCGCTGTTTCCGGGAAATTATCCGGCACGACCAGAATGGGGTCCCCGGCATCAACGGCGCTTTGGGAGGGGGGGAAGCCATGTCGCACAAAATAGATTTGTGGCCACAGCCGGGCAGCTGCCAAGGAGTGAAGGTTTCCCTGAACACCCGGAAAAACTTCAAGTTCCTGAGCCGATTTGTCTCCCGAGAATAATAATTGTGCAAAAAGAGGCGCGGCCAATTTTCCTAAAACAGGTGTCGAATTTTCCGAAACGTATTTGAGCGCCAATTCCACACAATGCCGCTTGATTTCCGCTTCCACGGCGGCGCGGCCTTCGTTTTGGATGGCTCCGCTGTAGCCCGACGAAATCGTGAGTCGAGAGTCGTAACAAATCACATCGAAGGCGCCTCCAGGTGAATCCAGTCGAGCGCTCTCGATCACGCGTCCGTCGTGCAGAAACTGGACCTCGATTTGTTTGACTGGACTGCTCGACAAACCAATCGTGTAACGACCACGTCCACTTTTAATATCTGCCTGAGCGGCGTATTTGCCTTCCTGTGGCAGAGTGAACGACGTTTTTGGCTTCGCGTGAAATTCCATCTTTCCGATGATCTCGCGATGCCGCGTGGCCGCCTGAATAGGCGTGGTGTCGGTGAGAGTCCGTAGGAGCGAAGATGTTACCGTATTGCCCACGACGACCGTCAAGTCTGGCGCCAGCTTCCAGAAGTCTGCTGTGATAAGGCGAGTGGCCTCCGCGGCGTCACAGAACGCCAATTTCAGACCGGAATTCATCAAATCGCGTGCGGAAACCAAGGGTTGAGCATTCTGCAAATATCCCATTTCGTTCGAGAATAAATTCAGCAGCTTTTTGGAACTCGAAACGAGCTCTGCCTCTCGCGCAAGGGTAGAAAACATCGGAATATCTGCGCAATCCGTGGGCGAGAGCACGACCGACTCCGCCGCCTTTTCTCCAAAAAGCCCTAGCGTGTCGGCAAGACGGCTGGACACATAGAATGTCGCAAGTCGATGCAGCTCATCGTAGGGTTCTGGCCTCAAAATCGCGCTGCTGTCTTGGTAGGTTGTCATCTGCTGCAGAAACGCTACGTACGTCTTTGCGAAGTCCTGCGCGAGCTGCGCGGCTTGTTCATCGTCCTCAATGCTCTCGAAATGTTCGGTTGGATTTATATTTTGGATCAAGATCCGCAGATGCGAAATACCGGACGCTCGCACCAACGCGTTACCTTGGTGGGTGAATGTGATCTGGCTGGCCCCCCGATCTTCCACATAGCCGATCTGAACGGAACGGTTTTTTGACGACACGTAGGTGTTTTCTGCGACCAGGTCTTTCAGCGGCGTTTTAATGGGGCTATTGCGCCATTTCAGAACCGCAGACACCCGTCGTTGGGACGCATGGATAGAATCCGAAATATCCTCGGAGGTAGCCTCCAGATATCTTTCGACAAGCGGTCGCGCGACGGTCTCGAATTCGGTCAAATAGTCCGAATCGCGACCCGTCAACAACACCGCCCGATCCCCAAAGGGCGTCGGAAACGACGTCGGTGAGCGATGCAGTATATTCCCTGAAGGCATCGCTTCGTTTAGGCTGACAATCCAACCATCGGCGGCCAGTCTGCGCCTTGCGGAAGGTGGCGCCGACCCCGCACAGGCCCACATCCGGTGATCGCGAAGCAGATGCGCCAACCTAAGGTCGCTCTCTGGAGTCTCCTCGTAGAAGGTTCGCTGATGCGTGAATTCGGTCAGCAACGTCACAAAAAGGCGAGCCTTGATGCCGTTAAAAGTGGCCGACAATGAATTGTTCTCAAGGCGACTCTCGAACGCGCGTCGCGTGAACCGAATCAAATCCGCAATCACCTGATCGTAAGCCTCGTCGCGGATGATTTTAGTGCCCGAAAGATCGTAATTAAGTCGTTGGGTATGCACGACGATATCTGCCGGAATCACGGCCTCCATTTCGACGGTCTCGGTCACGACACCATCACGAATGAACGTAATTTTCAGCAGGTCGACGCTCAGGCTCAACGCACCATCCAAGCCGCGATCATGAAACAGAGTGCGGTTGGCCCAGAGGCTATCAAAGCCCGGGTCCGTGATTTCCTTGCCTTGAATCGAAATCGGGGTTTTCGAAAATTTTGCCAGAGAGGTCAGGTAATCGAATTCGGGCAGACTGTGCTTGTCTACAAAGAGCCGCGACATCGTCAGTGGAATCCGAACGTAGATTTGAATTACATTTTCTGTCGGGTCTTCCGGGTAGAGTTGCGTGACAATTTTTTCGAGCAGACTTCGGTTCGCCGTGGGTCCGAGGTTCGCCTCAACGTTGCCGGAGCGAAGCAGAATACGGGTGGGCTGCAGCGACTCGGCCGAAATCAGTCCCAAGGCGATATGCTTCGCGATGGGATTGCTCGTCTTTTGAAAAGGGGCCTGCCACAAGGTCTCGATGTCATCCGCCGAGAATTCAATGCCATGAAGGGCAATCATAATTTCGTCGGAATCAAGCTGGATCGAAATTTTTGATGCGCCACCAATATTTCCAGCGGCCACGATCTCAAGCACCCATCGGTGGGGGTCGGTCAGGCGAAAGTCCCTGAGTTTCCTTCGGGCCTGTTGAGGGTCCAGCGTGAGCTCGCCCCTTTGAACGGTTTCTCCGGTTTTCCAGTTTTTGATGGTCATTGGCCGATCCTTGCCACGCGACGAGTCGTGACCTTTTTCATCCATATGTCGTCGGTTTCCGTGGGTATTCCTGTCCTGGCGAGCAAGAGCTTCGATAAAACATATGCCGCGAACTCGGGCTCAGACTGGGCGATTTCTAAAGCGTTATAAACCGCAGTGTTGGCGCAGTTCAGCGCCAGAAATTCGAATTGGAAGAATCTTTTCTCACGTGATTTTTTCCACTCCGAAGCGTGGATATCTCGTTCGTTTTTGGGGTTCCAGATCGCAGCTTCCGAACCGACCAAGGACCCTTGGTAGGCTAACGAGATGAATTTTATTTCGGCTATTTTGGGGTGCAACTCCATGAGCTCTCGCATCAAGCGGTCGGTCCGAGGAAGTTCGCCGAATTCGATCGCTCGGATCCAGGCTTCTTCGGGGCGAACCAATTGGAATCCAAATACCTTCGTTGCAACCGCGTGGACTTCTGGATTTCCGATGATCAGGATGGCGTCCAAGTCTTTTGCGACGTGAGAATCGGAGTGCAGGTAAGCTTTTCGGTCCTTCAGGTTTAGGCGCAGAGTGTTTGCGGAAACCCAGGTGCCTGTCGATGTCGGGAAGATCTTCTGGTCTGCAAGAGGCTTCTCGAGGTTTGGATAATTTCGTTTGATGGCGGGCAGCAACATCATGAGTTCCTCCCAGCGAGCAGACGGAGCATCGTGTGATGCCTCCTGGATTTCCGTAAGAAACTGCTTTGGAAGTAGCTCATCATGAACATGGTCGAGCATCTCGACCACGCGGTCCCAGTGCTCGGTTTCGCGTATGCGGTCGCGTGTGAGGGTGTGTTCCAGATATCTGGAATCAATCCGAAACGTCATGTGGCGCCAACGAGAATCTACCGTCTCCAGGAGCGTAAGGCCTCGGTTATAATACCCAATTTTGGCCTCTCGTTGGTCCACGAAACCCGCCACAATCGTCGTTTCTTCTTCATGGGTCGTGACACATACCGGGGCTTCGACCGCAAAGGGTTCACGGATATCAACCCCATCGATAAGGATGGGAACCCTGGCAAATCGGCACCAGTACTTGATTACGTCCAATGCTCGTTTTTCCAAGTCGCGGAATTCCGACTCGTACATTTTTTTAACAACAGTGACGCATGTGCCCTCGCGCGGTTCGTCGAGCTCCATGACCTCCCAGGTGCGGTCAGCGCTGAATAAGGCCCTCCATTGTTCGCCGGAGCGGGCCGTGTCGACGACCACAAAGTCTGGTTTAATGGCAAAAACAGACGCAAACCCGATTCCAAAACGCCCAATTTTCGTGAAATCATCTTCTTTTCCGGACGCAAAGAGCCGGGTCAGCTTGTTTTGGATGATGTCCAACGACATGCCCTCGCCGAAATCGTCGACACGCATGACGGCGGTGCCGTTTTCGTAGGAAAACGAAATCACGATCTCCTGAGTCCCCGAATCGATGGCGTTTTGAACGAGTTCGCGGAAGAACGCCAACGGATCGGCGAACTGATTCACGACTTCATTGATGATTGCTTCCAGGGGATCCATGGCTCGCTCGTCGCTGGGTGAAGGCGCCGCTGCTGAACGGATTGCGATCTGCGCTTGCGGCAAAGTTCGGGTTTCTTCAGAGTAGGGTGCAATTGAATGATGCTGGGAGGCAAACATGAAACGATTAGGTGTGGGTGGAATTCTGGTGCTCTTGGCCGCTGGTTGCGGTGATGACTCGACGCCAAGCAATACGCAAAACACGAATAATGCCACCAACAGCGGATCGAATAACACGACGAATAACCAGACTAACGTGTCGACAAATAACGGAACGACTGCGACCAACAACGCTACGAATAACGCGACGAATAACGCGACGAATAACCAAACCGTGTGCGAACCGCTCGATGCCTGTCCGCCAGATATTTGTGGAATGGTCGCCGACGAATGCGGTGGGTTTCTTGATTGCGGAGTCTGCCCCTGTGTTGACGGCGTGCCCACCGAGGTCGCGTGCGGTGGCTGTGGCCTTGGGTTATCGGTCTGCGCTGCCAATGAAACTGGATTTGGAACCTGTGAGATGCCAATCCCAGGAATCACCGACCTGACCTGTGAGGACATCATTTTTGTCCGTGGCGGCGGTGCAGGCGACGGGTCAAAAGCCAGCCCGATGAACGATGTGCAGGCGGCCATCGCTGAGGCAGGGACACGTGATAAACATCTGGTCGTGATCGGCGGATCGTCGACCCTGTCGATGAATGGGCCCTTGGACCTTGTCGAGGGCATCCACGTGATCGGCGGATTCGACGACACCTTCGTGCCTAGCCCCGCGGAACAACCGATTTTGTTCAATACGATGGCGGCCTCTGCGAATGTCTTTGCAGGGCGCGCCGTTGACGTGGTCGGGACCACGCATCTGAAGAACGTGAAATTGACGACCGCGGACGCGACGACACCGGGCGCCAACACCTACGGTCTTTGGGCTGTTCGCGCCAATGGGCTCGTGTTGACCAACGTTACGCTCGCCCCTGGCCAGCCTGGCGCGGGAGTCGCTGGCATGCCCGGGGTTTCGAGCATTAACGGTCAAAACGGGTTTGCCGGTCGCGTGGGAAATTACCGAACCAACGAAGGCCAAGACTACCCACTTCAGACCAACACGGTGATTGGCGGCCTTGGATGCGGAGGTTCTCTCCGTGCCGGTGGCGAGGGCGGAAGAGGTGCTGGATATTCGTCCACTTCAAATCCAACAACGCTGCTCAGGGCGACCACTGGCGGCGTGGCCCCTGGCGTTCTCGGTGGTACTGCCGGTTCGAACTTCACGGCGCTAAATATAGGGACATCAGGAGGTCATGGTCTGCCAGGATTCTCCGGGACCATCATCGTCGAAGGCTCCGCTGGCGCCGGCGTGGGCACGATGGATCCGACCTTGTTTTTTGTTCGCGCTGCCAACGGCGGTGACGGCGAGCTTGGAGAGCATGGCTGGGGTGGTGCAGGAGGTGGAGGCGCCGGAGCGTTGAATATCAACACGGGCGGACCATCAGGCGGCAGCGGTGGCGGCGGCGGATGTGGTGGAATCGGTGGAACAGGTGGCACTCAGGGCGGCTCGAGCTTCGGTCTTGTGCTTCGAAGCTCAGCTGGGTTTTTGTACACCCATTTGGTGCTTGAGCCGGCGGCCGGTGCGAACGGTGGCGGTGGAGGCGAAGGCGGAACACCCGGCCTCGGCGGGATTGGCGGAAAGGGCGGTGATACCTTGGCATCCCCAAGTGCGACCAAGGCATCCACGTTGGTAGGAGGTGACGGAGGCAAAGGTGGCGATGGCGCACGCGGTGGTCACGGCGGAGGCGGCGCAGGAGGCCATTCAATCGCGGTTTGGTGCGATGGCACCTACAACTACAATCAAATGGTCATGACGCCTGGGGCGGCCGGAGCGGGTGGACCCTCGCTTGGCTTGGCCGGTGAAGCCGGCATGAGCCGCGAAGAATATGGCTGCACGCTCTAAGCCGCTGGGGTGAATTGACCTTAGAAGCGGCTACTCAAGTAGCCGATTTTTTGTGTCTGCGTTAGGGCGTCGACTCACATGTCTGCAAAACTCAATAGATCTCGACATCTTAAAGACAGGGGCTATGTTGGCCCGTGAGTTGCAATATTGCCGTGAGCACTTGAGCCCATCGAAGTGGCCGCGAATCGAGGAGTCCGTAATGAAGACATTATTTTTAAGTTCTGTTCTGCTTCTGAGTGCCATGGGGTGCGGCGCGGACAGCGCCCAAGACGCCGATTCCTCGAACGTCGTCAATTTGCCCGCCGGTTTCGGAAAATCAGATAATTACATCAGCACCAACGCTGCTGAGTACACGCTGTCTGGTGAGGTCTCGGTCGCACTTCCCGCGGATTTCGACGCGCTTGATGATGTGGCTCAGAAATCAACGACCGACGAGATTGCCGACAATATCGTTGACGAAGTGTCGCGCAAATCACGCTCTCGCATCGACGAGATTCTGCGCACCGCCAACGTCGATATTACCGACGCCGAAAAGAAATATTTTATTTACGTAAAGCCCAGCTACCAGAACGCCGGCGCTGCTGACACCGTCGTCGACGGCGAAAATCTTGTTGTTTCGTACAACCTTCAACTCGTTGGCTCGGCTGACCTATTGAAATTCATTATTGAAGCCGAAGGCGCCGAGCACCTGAAGTTTTCGATCACGCGCGATAACGTCGAGTTGCCCGTTGATGTCTTGGTTTCACCGGTGCCCTCGACCGATGCGTTCCCCAAATACGACGAGATTTTTGAAGACGGCGTGTACGACATCACGGTTATTTTTGGCGGCGACTACAACGAAGAGCGCTACGATCTTGAGACCGCAAAATGGACCGTGCAATTCCTGCTCGACAGCGGCTGGCAGAACGACTCCGTGACCACGTTTGCGGACCTCAAAGCAGACTCGGCGCCATTTGTGATGCCGGTGAGCATCGAGGGCAAAGATGTGGAAGCTCGAGTTCATATCATTCACTCGCAGATGGACGATGACGCTGGAAAACCTCAGAGCCTTTTGCGTGAGTTGGTTGAAGGCGCGGTCAAACGCTCGGACGTCGTGATCTACAGCGGTCATGCGGGCGCCGGCGCGGGCATGATTTTGGATTATCAGCCCCGCTACGAACTCGACGATTCAGAATTCGACGAAATCGAGATGAAGGATGGCTATCAGGTTTGGGTTTTTGACGGGTGTAACAGCTACCGCACCTACGTCGAGGCCTTGCTCGAAAACCCCAATCGCAACTACCAGAACACCAATATTGTCACGACCGTGAACACCACGCCGTTTTCGGCCGGATACGAGATTATCAATCGTTTTGTGCACTGGTTGGTCCTGACGGACGGCGAGGGTGGCCATATTCCAGTCACCTGGAACACGCTCTTGCGTGGGGTCAACGACGACTTTCCCGAGGTTCATTATGGGGTGCATGGCATCGACGATAATCCCAAGCTCAATCCAAACGGTTCCGAGTCGTTATGCCAATCGTGCACCACGAATCAAGACTGCGGCGGCGGCGGAAATGTTTGTGTGAATTACGGCGACTCGCCAGCATGTTCGGTGGCTTGCACCACTGACGCTGCATGCGGGCAGGGGTATTCGTGCATCTCGCTCTACGACGACCCCGCTCTTTTTTACATGCCGTATCAGTGTGTTCGCAACTCGCAGACTTGCGGCTAATCTTCGTTGGATGCGAT
>Ga0100393_10003280_pt1 | contig 15322 bp, 8 predicted proteins | sample CryGeymeta201517_FD_81546 | JGI IMG/M metagenome (GOLD analysis project Ga0100393, IMG submission 81546) | Groundwater microbial communities from Crystal Geyser aquifers in Utah, USA - Crystal Geyser metaG 2015-17 | ecosystem: Environmental > Aquatic > Deep subsurface > Groundwater | place: USA... | reverse complement strand
CTGATGCCTGGCAGAATCATCGGAATAACCTGAATGCAAAAATCAATTGGCAGTTTACAACAAGTAAAGCTCGGATAAAACTAAAACGACTCTATCCGACGTATGAAATGTGACGTGACACTAGTGAAATCTTGCCATTCGCCCGTCGGTTTAACCACCTGGACAGCCTTTCCTTGGCCTCTTCAATGTTTTCAAAATCTCTTATCCTTAAAAAGTTCCTCTTCACAAACTTAATCACATTTTCTATCTTGCCCTTGCTCTCCGGGTCATTCTTCCGGCAGACGTACATCTTTAAACCCATTTCTTCTATAAACTGCTTAAAATCCCTGGCGTAGATGATATCTCCTCTGTTTTCACTTGATACCATCACACTATCCTGGTCTATTACCAGTTCTTCGGGCATTCCTCCTAGGTACTGGAAGCAATCCAGAAGATGGTTAATCAAATCCAGAGTAGTAAAGGGTCTATCCTGTAGGGCAACGTATTTGTAGCGGCTGGCAGACAGTACCGCTGCAAATATATACAGCTTTAAGCCTTTTTTAGTACGGTATTCTCCGAAATCGATCTGCAGCTGCTTGCCGTAGGGAAGCTCTGCCACCGGGGAATATATCCGTTTATTACCATTTAATTTTAGCTGTTCTGCCTCTACCAGGAAGCTGATATAGCTGCGGAAACTCCTCTCCGTACCCGGCAAAGATCCTAATTTCTCTTCAAGATAATCGTACACCGCCGATTTTTCCAGTCTTTGAAAGTTATTTGCCTGGTATAGATTAAGAATATGGGACTGGTAAGGCGCAAATAACTTGGTCCGATACCTCACTTTTTCTAGATAGCGAGCGTATTTTTTCTCTGACATATCGTAATATTTAAATACCGTTCGCTTATTTAATCCGGTTTCTCTTACAATGTCTGCTTTGGTAAACCCTCTCCTCTTAAAATACTGAATCTTTTGATACATAATCTTGTTAACCATAGATCAGTCCTTTCCTTATAGTATTGATTCTTATTCATACTATTATAGTAAAGAACTGTTTCTTTTAAAAGGTGCATTTTTATTTTCCACCTTAAATACATTTTAGTTTACCATTTCCATTTGGTCCGAGACGCGTTGTCAATTTACTCCGTCATACCTGGTCAGTTTGACCGAAATACACAGGTGGGGATTTTAATTTATGCAAATCATTAAAATGCTTCTATGAAAACAAGGAGCAACCTTGTTGTTTAAATTCTTCTGTCTTATCTAATAATTCATTTGGTGTAACTTCTAAATAATCAGCCAAACATATCAAGCAAAAAAACTTCTCCACATTGCAACCCAATAGTTTTTTATTTAAACCAAATACATCTTTAGGCACATCCGAATTACATCGAAAACATTGTTTTTGTATTATTTTCATTATGCATTCAACCCCCGAATATCAAAGCGCGGTACACTTTTCCCCCTATATTCGACATCTAATATTCCGAGTTGATATTTAATAATACTTCTCATACTTATTGCCGGATTTAAACAATATTTTTTAAATTGGAGCAAATCAACATCATTACTATTTCTAACATTGGGAAATAGCAATTTTACATACGCAGTACAAATTCTTTTTATAGCTTCTGTATCTCTTGTGTCTGCTTTTTCTGGGATAATAACCAAATCATCAACTATAGCTCTATAACTAATATCATCACGTAGTAGATGCATTATTTCTGAAAAATATTCCGAGTTCAATGCCCAGTCGCTTATTTTTAAATCATCATGCATTCGTGGAATATCCCAACCTTTTATAAAACCATGAAATCTATCAATTAGAGCACTCTCATGGAATATTTTGGGTAATTCTTCGAACATGTTGTCATATTCATTCATGTTTTCTTCTTTTATATTACCTAGCAATACAATTCCTGATTCAGCTACTCCTTCATAATTACCAACGGTAAACACGCCTGATTCCATATAACCTTTGAGTACAGCTCGCATTTCATCTACATCAGCAAATGTAATAGTTTGAACTTCATCTAATACAACAAAATCATTGCCACAAACCAGGCCTTGTTCTTTTCTTGTTTGGTCATAAAACATCTTAGCTCTAGACACAATTCCTCCGGAAGAAAGCCATCCATACTTACTTACTCTACCGAACAAATAAGACTTACCAGTCCCTTTCGGGGAAAGTTCAATTAAGTTTAACCTTTTCTCGATAAAAGGTAATAATCTAGAAAGCATTGTGAGCTTCTCTTTTTCCGTATCATACCCACCTGCACTATAATCGATTGCACCAAGTAATATATCTATCCACTGTTCGGTTGTAAAGTTATTTCTTACTTCCTTATAATAATCAATATCTATAATATATGGACAAAAGTTTTGAAAACCAATCAATTTAATTTTCCCGGGTTCTACTTTTGAAACAGAAGGTCTATATCCAAGCTCAACAATACCCCATGTTTCCTTGCCGCTAACCAACTCTTCTTTCCGCTGTTCCCATATAGGTTGCTCAATTATCGTTTCCTTCTTGCCAAGACCAAAGTCAGGCAATACAAATGAGATTTCGCCTGTTTTTATATCTATATCGGCAATTATCTTTGTCAGAAACTTTACTCGCTCATTTTCATTAATGATTCTATCTTTTATCCTGACCCAATCATCCTTTTTGGGTATGTATTGCCTGATGTAATCGCTTAGTTCTTCTATATTAAATGAGCCATCATTATCAGCAAAACGCTTTAATAACCAATCACGCAAAAATGATGGAAGACTAAGAGCAGAGAAAAAATTGCTCTTTCTCAAATCTTTAAATACGACCATATCGTCAAAATATTCTCTAATTAAATTATTTATTTTGCACCTCCTATATTCCTAGGTCTTTTTCGCTACTGGTAGGTTTTACTAATTTAAAGCTAATTTCATCAATGTATTGTCCAGCCGCAAAAACTTCGCCTTTATATTCACCAATATTTATAATATCGTAAATAGGAACAGTAAAAAAACCACCGTCAAATTCAGTTGATTCATACACCTTGTTTTTTATTTTTACTGAGATTTTATCATATTGTTTAGTAATAAAAATCCTGAGCGTAGCCTTTATTTTGTAGCTTACTGTAATAATATTTTCTACCAGTTTCGCCGTAACTTTTTCTTTTTCATTAGTTACAATTATTATTGGAACCATTAGTTCTTCAAGCGTTGCGCCCCCGTGAGTTTCTACACGTGGAGCTCCTTGCGTTTTAAATCTATCATAACTTGCAAGTATACATTGATCGTTTTCAATAGTAGCATAGTCTGGAATATCTGATCCCTCTACATATTCACAACATCTACCCCCTTGAGTTCCATTGGTTTTCGTAGGAAATGTAATTTTATTATCATACAAAATGACAAGTCGACTTGCTCCGTGATCAGATACAACTATTACTTTCTTAACAGTTGATTTTGATAAATCGGCTTTTATCTTTACAAAGACATCCCTAATTATTTTGAGCTCTTCAAAAATATGTAATGGCAATTTAGAAAACTCATAATTGTAATCTCCCTCGCCACTATGTTTAATATTATCAAGTAGTTTTATATCAATAGTTCTATCCCTGTAGTTGTCTAGAAAATCTTTGTTTAAATAAGTAGTTGTAGGCATATTGGCTTTTGTTACGAATACTTCAATATTTAATCCTAACTCAGAGCATAGCCTACTGATATATCCCATGAATTCGACACCTAATGAATCAATAAAATATATTATACTGTCTGTCTTATCAATTTTCTCAAACACTTCATTTCTTGTTTTAAGAAGTAAATTGTAATCTCTTTTCTGTGCATTTTCATTAACAACATCAATAAACCCATTATAAATTTTATTGTTTAGCTTTTGTAGTTTGTATTTTCTGAAATAGTCAGTATATGAATCAACGGCTAAAATGTAGTCTGTCAAGTAGTTTATAAGTTCAGGAGATACCTTGGTCAGAATAGCTAAAGTACTTTCATCAATTGTTTCTTGCTCGCTAAGCCATAACAATATATCTTCTTTTTCAAGAGCTGTAGTATCAGTTAAATAATAAATTCTATCTTTGGCCTTGATTTTAACTTTTGAACAAAATTCATTATTACAACTATCGTCTTTAACAAGGCCTATTAGCCATTTTCTTTCCTTGTAAAGATTATCAAACTCTTTACTTGCCGATGGAAATTCCAGAATGCATGAGTAGAGTTTGCTAATAAAATCATCAGCATTTAAAGATTTTTGAATAACAAAATCTAAGTATTTGTTTTTGAGATTGGAAAGCTTCAAGGCAATAAAATATAACCACTTTCTATTATTATTCCACTCTTTCCATTCATAAAAAAGCGCCTCGATAGTATCTAAATTTCCAAATTCCTTAGTAATAAATGTATCAACCTCATTTCCATTAATATTTTCACAAATATATTTCCAATTATCGTCAGTGCCAAATGACTTATTAATCCTACCAGGTACCGGTGTTAATAGGCCCAACAATTCAAAGGTGCTCGATATTTTCTGAATGCTAACTGACGCTCTGCTAAAATCCGCATCATAATATTTGGTGGAAATAATGGAACATACTGAACACTCTTCCTCAAATTTATCAAGATACGTTTTAATTCCATTGATAATTGAGATACTTCCATTTATTTTGATTTCATTATTTAATAGCTTAATATTAGTCCTTTTCGCCCTATTTCCTTTTATAAGAATAATTTGATTTTTCTCTTTAAGTCTTATGTCGTTATCTAATAAAGCTTTAAGCTTCTTTTCACAATCAAAATACAAGACAACAACCTTTGCTGCTTTATTTATTGATAACAGCAATGCTTGGGTTTGAATGTCAAAAGATGTTTCATCTTGCAATCTTAAATATTCTGAAGCACCAAGTAAAAGACTATTTTTTGTAATAGAACAAGATACCGTTAAAAACTTTTCGAAATCTGGTAGATCGTCATTTTTATTGCAAAATATAGAAAGTTTTATTACCGACAATTCCGCCTCTAATGTTGATTTGATATTTAGGTAATCCTCAACATTGTTAACATTTACTATTAAAAACTTGTTAGTATTAACGTTTTTCAAGTACTTGGAAATATTTTCAAGAGCTTCATAAACACTTTTAGTCATTTTATACACCTACCTATCTTTTAAGATTTCCATTCCAACTTCTATTCTTTCTCTAATAAGTTTTTTTAGGTACAGCTTAACATCTGCTTCACTCATTCTTTCTATCTTAGCAAGAGCCTCTTCGCAGCCTGTAGCATGATATAGCTTTTCTGCATATTTTTCTAAAATATTTTCTATTTGTAGTGTTTTAGGATACCAATCATAAATGCTGCAAGTAAGCCTTTGTAGTAATACTTCACGTGTTTTATCGATATCTTTAATAATAAAATATTTGCCAATCATTTTTTCAGCAAAAGCATCATTCCGAATCTCTGCATCGTGCATTTTAGCAAAAATTGATGCTCCTTTAAAATACTCAATTGCGTTTTTTATTTCGGTATCTGTTGGCATTTTTTGCATAAGGGTTTCAAATGATTTTTTGGCAGTGTCATAGTCTCCTTCGTCGGGCAAGCATAATATAGGCGTCTTATACTTATCTGACCAGTCTTTCGGCGATTTGGTGCTAGTTTTGGTATCCCACAGCTCTTTGAGTTCCTCAATAAGAATAGTTTTTCTATATTCAGTAATTTTTTGGTTTGCAATATTTTGGAACTCTGAATTTGTTTTAGCAAAAGAACCCAGTGGCATGGTGGCAAAAATATTGCTAACATCAATTTCGGATAATCCAATCAAATCAAAGCTGCATTTTTCTTTAAACCAAGATGCCTGGTTATTAAATTTTTTTATAAATTCTTCTCCATTAATCTGGAGTGCTTCAAGAAATTTGACCCTATCAGTATCAACTATATCTTTAGTTGTAAAAATATTATATAAACACTCAAATAAAATTTTTAATGAATCTACGTCATTTTTTACACCTTCATATGGAAGTTTAAAGTGATTCATCTTGTCTGCCCATGCCAAGAGGGTGTCAGGATAGCTAGTTGTCTTCATGATAAATCTGTTACTAATTAGAACAATTTTATACTCAACAATTAAATCATCAATCTTAGCATTGATTGTATCATGCTGCCACAACCAAGATGAATCGACAGTGACTTTGCTTTTCAAATGTGCAAGCATTGTTTCCTCACAGTTTATTTCGATAGCTAGCTCTTTGAGTTCACCGGAGTTGTATTCATTAAGATAGATGTTCATGCCTGTTTTGCCATACTCAGAATTTACAAATTTTTTAACATTATCTGCAACACCAGGGTGCTGTAAGTAAATGGTACCTATTTCAATCGCAATATCCGTATCTGTTTTTCCAGACCCACTATTATTAGAAAGCGAACAGTAAAGGTCTATTAGTTTAACGATTACTGCACAATCAATTGGTCTATCTTTTTCCAAAGCAATATTAACTGCCCATAGTGGGAGACTAATTTTCTTAATTGCTGCTCTAACTTCTTCACGTGTTTTTTCACTAGTTGCACAATTCTCTTCGTTGATTCCAAAAACAATAGAGGTTTTATTTAAGAATTCACGTTCCTCCATTGACATCTTAACTATATACTTATCAACATATCTGTTACTCGGATTTATCTGTTGCTTAATAATTTCATCAATCATTTCAGCCATTTTTTCAACAGACAAAGTATCTCCGACCTGTTCATTACTCCATCTGTATATATCGTTGGCATAATCTTTTAATAAAAAGCCAAGTATAAAAGCCGTAAGATTACAAGGCATGAACCCGAACGGCTCAGCCTTCAAAAAATCGGATATCTCCGCGATTGCAATTTTCCCTTTTTTCTCGAAAGTTGTATTAATTAAATCATCAAGTTTTATCTTAATTCGGTATATTAAGTGGTTAACATTTGGTTCTGTTCCTTCGCTAATTTGCCATACGCCCTTTAGCGCATTTTCAAGCTTTGTAGCTTCATTTGTAGAACGATATTGTCCAGATAACTCCTGATTTATACCGCACTTTGCTCCCTGTTTAAAGCTTGTAGCATTAAACATAGTAGCTACAACATTAAAGTTCTCTATCCCCATAGAGAATATTTCTTGATTAAATTTTTTTAATCTATTAATAACCTCGTCTGTACCAAAAGCTTTTATTTCATCATTTTTTGTAACAATTCTGAATTCGGCATCTTGCAATTTATTTTTCCATTTCGTAATAACATCAGTTGCATTAGTTTTATATTGGTCTGCTAAATTGTTATCTTTTCCCCTCCAATATTTTTCCTCAGCTAAGTTTTTAATATACTCTTCAAATTCCTCATCCGATAAATCACATAAAGATGTATCAACAAAAATAATTCTTTGTTCACCCGATTCCGAAAGTTCTCTTACTTTTCTAATGAGAGTGGCTCTTTCGGTATCATTTTTAGCAAATGTAATAACAACAGGAAGGGTATTTTCATATTGCTGGTTATTTATTCCGTTGACAGTTCTTGTTATATCATCAATTGTTGCAGTTTTAACATCATATCTTAATTTCAGTGCACCAGTGAAAGGCATAAAGTCAGCTATTTTATACTCCTCTATAATGTTCTTTATCTTTTTATCTTTTCTGAAATCCTCTATATATATATTAACATCAACTTCACTTATGCCTGAACGAATTGCTTCAAATTGAACTTCATTATTGCCAATGGCGCGTTTGAAAAGAAACCTATCTATTACTAAGGCCTCAGCTATGTGAACCGCTTTACCATCACTTAAGTCTGTTCCCTCATAAGCATTGCCAATATTTTTAACCGTTGGCTTAAACAGTTCAACGCTTTCAAGGTTTTTCTCAGAAATACCTTGTAGCAATAGAACTGTCTTTAGCACTCTTTTTTTATCAGCGGTAAGTAACCTGCTATTACCGCTCATGCCATAAACACTCAATAACGATTTGAGACCCTGTTCTAAATTTGCTCTCCCATCAGCATAAAAATATTCCCAAAGCATATCTATGGTTAACAAACTATCAACTGAATAAGGTCCGTGATTCTCAATATACCAACTAAATCCCCTATCATCATCATCATCTTTTCGGTTCTTGATAAACTCGAACATACTTCTTTGATTTGAGCCAAACATAGCTGATAAATGTGTTAATATAATTGCTGTGTATGGATGTATCGGAAGTATCTTTTTTAGGCTAGTTTCATCAATTTTTGAAGACTTAATAACCATACTGCTACATACCGGTATTTGATTATATAAATCTTCTGATAGTATTTTCCACTCATCTCTAACAGCAGGATCATTTTTTATTTTTATAGCCTTACCTATAAGTTTAAGTGCCATGTTTTCCGGCAGGTTAATCTCACAGGTCGGCTTAATAAACCTATCTATAATCTTTTTGCTATCATCTCTATCGTTGAATAAAGCACTACTTTTGTGAGTTACAATAATAAAATAAAAGGGTATCGTTTGGCTTAGTTCAGCGAGCGTTTGGAAACCATCAATTGAGTTTTTATTGTTTGTAAAATACCCCGTAAACTCGTCCCAAATAAATATAATTGATTTAAGTTTATTTTTTTCTATAATATCTTTTATCCATTTGCCTAAATCGCGTGCTTCTAATTTTAATGCTGTAATCCCCTCCTTCTGTGCTAACATGAATATTTTACGGGTTAAATCAGCAACTTCATTTTCTTTATATGTTTGAAGCTTATGTATAATTGATACCGCATTATCTGTTCCAAATTCGTTTATATATCTACCGTCTATCCAATTTTTAAAATTCTTTCATTTATATCATCGGAAAGCCATTTAATAATTGAGTCCTTGAGAGAATCTTCACACTTAAACTCTACTCCCTTTTCAACAATAGCTCTTTTAATACTTTCTTGAATGGCCATTACAAGGGCATTGTCTCCTTTAATGGTGGCCGAACCTATTCGGTGAATGGTTAATATTTCCCCCTGCTTTTTTGCTCCTTGAATCATATTAAATAAATCCATATCCAGATCATTGTCCTTAAAATATTTAAGGACTTCTTCTTCTGGGGCATCCAATATTTTTTTGAGCGTAAGTACTGCATGGGATTTACCCGTGCCATAAGCACCTTCGACCCAAATGGATAGTTTTTGTTGCCGCCTTAATATGCTTGCGGTGTCTTTTAGTAGTCTAACAAAAGTGCTATGCGGATAGAAGCTGTTCCAATCCACAAAGCCACCAGCAATAAGTTCCTCACTAACCGAAGCATAGTAGTTCTCGTCTATATCAAAGTAATTCTTATATGCGTTCTGTACACTCATTTTTTTAATCCTCCTAAAATAATTCCAAAACATCAGTAGAATTTTTGTCTCTGCTTAAGGTTATATTATCAAGGTCATGTGTAAACCCAACCGTTACAAACTCCGGGTAGTTAACTGATAGACCGGTTAAAAGTTTAGTCATTGTATCTTTATCAAGTCCAAAAATTAAGGTAGGGCTAACTCCATTGCTATCTATTTCATGATTAAGTAGCCTGTTTAAAGAAAATTGATAATAGTCACCACAAGCCTCCGCAAATTTATATAGGCTATATAATATTACTTTTGAGTCTGGATTTTTCCACGGGGTACGAGTGATTGAGATTAGTGACTCATTTCTCCCTATTTTCTTGGTTTCACAATGCACAAGTTTTATATCAGTTCCAAACGGTGTTTTAGTAAAAATATTTTTTATTGATGACAAAATATTGTCCCTTGACCCTTTACTATAACTATCACCGAACATTTCTTTTATTTGTTCAGGAATATACCTTTCATTTAAAAATAAATTTTTAACAAACCAATTAAATTGTGGAGTATAAACTAAATTACATAGAAGTAAAGCCCATGATATTATATTGTCATATCCTAACCTATCAATTGTATTATTCATGATACTTGATAAAGATTCGGAATTTTGATAATTATTCTTCTCTAGTTTAATATTTGCATCTCTCAAAAACCTTTTTAAGGCTGTAATTTTCATAGAACCTAAATCGTTGTATTCGGAACTCCAAAATGTCTCTTTGTGTTTTAAATATTTTGTAATCCAGTCTTTTTCAACACCAAAGCTTGCATAACAATCCAAACTCATTTTACTTTCAACTCCTTTTAATATTTTAACAGAATTATATACTAAACAACCACTATCAATATTGTGACATTTTCTACATCTTACACATCTGTTATCTATAGAAAACTGACCATCCATATGTATATAACCCAAATTACAGTTTGCTTGACAAACACCACATTTAACACAATATGCTGTTTTTTTAAATACTATTTTAAAAGCAGAAACAAAAAGTATATCCTCTTTTATTTTAGGCGTAGTCTTCCATTCAATTTTTTGCAAATTATTTTCAAAGGTTACAGTGAATGAAAATTTTTTTCTATTATTTAACACATAATATTCACTTTCTGATAACTGAACAAGTTCACCTAATGTTCTAAACCAAATTTTCCATTCGGAATTTGGTTTTATATATATTTTAGTAAGATCTTTACTATAAATTTCATCATAAAAACCAACCTTAACTATTATATCTCTACCATTATTTCTCGACTTCCAACCGCCATTGCTAATAAATTCATTCTCTTTCTGAATGTTATCAAATTTTCGATTGTTCTTTTCTCTAATAATATTCAGAAATTTAGATACTTGCTTAGGATAATTTATTTCTTTTAAAAATTCATTTTTACCAGATGACATTGGACAAATTAAACAGCCAACCCTGCTAATCCCCTTTTTATACGCTTCATTTATTAATAGTTTGTTTGCATAAATGTTTAAATAAAGTTCAGCAGTATTCCAGTTATCTATTGCATTCATGGAATACTGTCCCTCATGCTTTTTCCCAACATTTATAGTATCATATTCGCTCCTAGCCAAACTTTCATCTTTGCGAACACCTGTAAATGCCATTCCTTTAAAACTTGGTTTATTTAATAACTTTCTAAGTAAATTTATTTGGGGAGTAGTTTTATGAACACTACAACACCATCTTAACTTATGAGCAGGCGGACCAAATATATCCCAGGTATCAGTAGCTTTCAAATGTGATTTTGAAGTATAAAATCTAATATCTTCATATCCGTTAAACTTCTCTATTTCATTTCTTACTCTATAAGTGTCTTCACATTCCATGTCTGTATCTCCAAAAACTATTAAAAATTCATCATGAGGTAATGCTCTTTGAACAATATCCAGAAGTACTATTGAGTCCTTGCCCCCGCTAAACGCAACGTAAAAGACATCAATTTTTTTCTGGTATGCCAAATATGTTGAATACACATTTTTTATCGTATCATTCACTAGCGATTCCATAACTTCAGTATTTTTTTCAACCATTGCATCCAAATCAACCGGTCGTAGTATTAGCCCATCCTCATATACTTCAAGTTGGGGCGGGTTATATAAACTGCCACCTATTGTTTTGGCTACTACATGCCCCCTATATATATATTGGTTGGATTCTGCCCACATATAGGGAACATTTTCCTGCTTTTCATATATCCAATGCTTATCAAAGCCTAATATATCTAATTCCTTATAATAAACCGGTCGCGGCTCTTTGCTAAACTTAGATGCTGTTTTGGTTAACAAATAACCCCCAGTATTGCTGTCCCACTCATATGTGTACATATCTTATAATCCTATCCTTTGAATTATTTTTTGTTTTGCCAATGAGAAAATCGCTTCAAAATTTTTATATTTTTTTTGAGCAATATAAGCATTATCATACAAATATTCTAACGCGTCCTTACTACTTTGAAATGGATGATATTTATCATGCTCTGCTATTACATCAATCAATATTTCGTTGAAATTCTTAAATCCAGCCATTTTACTTACTATTACGCCAATTGGTTTCGTAACACTGCGTGAACAATCAATAACTTCGTATCCATAACAATAATTTTCAATAATGCTCTCTAACAAAAAGCTATTCCACTGAAAATCAAGAGTAGGAAATATGGCAAAACTATCAATTTTATTTATTGCAACATATCCATTTGTTAAATATTTTTGAATAACTTCTTCTATATTTTTAATGTCTAGGTCACTGATGGCAAAATTAATTCTTCTAATAAATTCCTGCTCGTTGATCCTAATAAATTCTTTGTTAGCTTCCTCTATAAAAAGTTCATAGTGATTTGGTAAATCGTTTTCATCAATAAAATCAAATAACTCAGATAATTTAAACTTTTTTTTATCTGCCAAGAAGTTTCTGGTTGCAACAACACCAGACATTTCTTCGTTTTTTCTCCCGATAAAAGTATATTGAAATCCAAAATCGTCACCAAAATAATATTTCAAAACATCACGCAAGCAAACATGGTTTACAATATTATTTTTTTGTATAAAATCCGAAGCTTGTGTATTTAGCACATCTAATAATTTTTTTAGTGATATAAATTCGTCTTTAATTTCACAACGAATAATATCATCGAGCAAAAACTTGTCTTCTTCGGTAACTTCAAATTTGTCAATATGCCAATAAATATTTCTTTGCATATATATTGATCGTTTATCAGATTTTAAAATTTGCTCAATTATAGACTGAGTTAGATGAGGCAATGCGTCAAATATTTCTTTTTTATTTAATGGAATATCGCTTTCAGACAAAATCTCAAGCACTTCATCATCTATATTTAATTTTGCTCCATATTCAGAAAGAATAGCACTCTTGCTATATATAACATCATCTTTGAGATAGTACTTAATAAGACTTCCCAAAAAATCCTTATTATATATATTAGTATCAAGCAGTCGATTTTTGAATCTATTATAAATATTCTCTACGTAAATAACTATCTTCCCGGATTTTAAGGTATTAATAATATAGCTAAGGATTTCTTTAATTAAAGTGATGTCCTTAGTTATGGTATTTGGGGTCATGTATAAATCATTCGGGCATTGAATAGTAACACGCCTTATTTTTTCTTTTAAGATATTTGCATCATCTGACAGGTCGTAATCAGGATAGGTATCATGAAACGCCATTATAAATTTTCTAATGTTGATAAAGCTATCAAGTTTTATTCCGTTTTTAAAGGAATTATTTAATACGGTACTAATCAGAAGCTGTTCATTACTAGTGTCTATTTCGGCATTTGTTATGTACTCATCCACAGTTCTCAGCTTTCTACTTGAGAAGCATGATCCTCCATGGTTGTTATCAGACTCTTTTACATTTGAAGAATCTGTTCCCGTCGAATATTTAATAATAACATCATTTAGATTTAATCCGCAAGCAAGACAAAACAATCGACTATGCTTAACAATATCTTTTGCGCTTAAATTTGTTTCCAAATATAATCCATTCATTAGTCTTTTTGCATCACGTAAATCATCTTTGTTCCATGAAAAACATAATCTATCCAAACTATTACTCGTTTCATATTTTTCAAGAACTCCAGGGGCGTATTTTAACAAGTAATTACAAAGTGAATTTAAAAGTTGAGTCCAATTATTAACACTAAATATCTGTTCCTTAATCTCCAAACTATAGGGTTTTGTGTATGCATAAGTTTCATTTTTATCATTGAAATTAACAGTATTACTAATTGGGATAATATTTGGTCTACTCAAAATACCAACATTTGGCGCTATAGTTAATGGCTGTTCCAAATTTTGAGTAACAACTACGGTAACATTTTCTTCTAGTCTTTTGCCACTAGTTATATTAATTTCTTTTTTTGATACATCTGTTGATGTTTCTGGCTTGTTCTGTTTTAAGAACTTCGAATATTTATTCATTGCTAAAAAATAAACATTATGTTTTTCTTTGTTTTTATTTTTAAAAACTTTATCTGAAAACAATAGGTTATACATTTTATTAAATTGATTAGCAGTGAACATATCAAAAATTGATATCTTGGATATATTCTTTTTTAAAGTATAATTTGATATTTCAGTAATATCATTAATTGCTACTCTTGTAACATATTCACTAGCTCCTTGCTTTTTCAACCATATAGCATAGGCTTCCTCGTTAGATATGATATTACTAAAAAGTTTATATGCTTTAAAATAATCAGGTTTAATATCTATCACTTTTTTCAAAGCATCTTCTGCATCTGTCAACCACCCAATATTTATATAAGATTTGCTAATTAGGTGCCATAAGAAAATATTTTGTGGATCTATTTCAAGTGCTTTTTTTAAAATCTCTATCGCTTTATCATATTGTAAAATTTTGTTGTAAATAGATCCCATCTTTAAATACGCTCGAATATTTTCAGGGTTATTCTTTATAGATTCTTTATATAATTCTATTGCTTCACCAAATTTTAACTGCTTTGAATATATATTCCCAAGACGGTTATATGCAAAAATATAATTTTTATCAATATAAATGGCTTTATTATATGCAAATGCTGCGTCTTTATATTGATTTAATTTTTCATAAATCCACCCTAACCAATAATAAACATCTACGAATTCTGGTTCGATATTTATTATTCTTTCACAAAGTTCGATTGCATGGAGATAGTATTTTGGTTCTGGTTCACTAAAAGCCCATCCTATCTTATAGTGTAATTCGGATAGATTTAACTCTTGGGGCACTGTTTCTTCTAGATATTTTCCTTTATCATTTTCATCATTAATTTGATCGTCATTATCAAGTAGCTCTTCCTCATTACATATATTGGTGGTAAACTCATAATAATTTTCTATTTCATCGTAAATACTGCTTAACTCAAAATGTGTGTCTGTATGATTTGGTTTAATCCTTAATGCATTTTTGAAGGCTGCAACAGATTGTTCATACATTTGCGTTTCTTTATAACATACACCTAAATTAAACCAGGTTTTAAAATTTATATTTCCTCCTATAACTGAAATTTTCTTATCTATTAGATATCCATCTACAATACTATAATATTTTTCACTTAAATAATTTTCCTTACTCTTTAATTTCTTAATTAACAATCTCATCTTATTTTTGCTATCGAGATAATCGGGATCTATCATCAACACTTTTTTGAAAAATTCAATTGCTTTCTTATATTCTTCGTTTTTAAAATAATATATTCCCAAACTATAAAATTTGCTTATTGAACTGGGTATAATTTTTTTTTCTTTTTTAAAATATTTTCCCATAATTCTTTTTATTAAATATAATAACTATTTAACAATATAATTGAATATAAATATAAGCCTCTTTATACTATTTAAAAATAAGACCCGTTATCCATGTCCAGGAATTAAATAATTTAGTTGGTATAATTATACCACCAAAGGAGGTATTTAATTATGCAACTTAATCAATGGATTATTGTAAAAACATAGAAGCCTAG